>Ga0299913_10001343_pt1 | contig 18000 bp, 17 predicted proteins | sample RVTome_9_FD_201360 | JGI IMG/M metagenome (GOLD analysis project Ga0299913, IMG submission 201360) | Soil microbial communities from uranium-contaminated site in the Upper Colorado River Basin, Wyoming, United States - RVT155D38 (version 2) ... | reverse complement strand
AGCCGCCAGGTCGCCTCGGCCAGGGTCGTCGCGCGCGGCCGCTCCGGGTCGGGCGACTGGGAGCGCGGGAAGAGCTCGTACCACGCCCCGAAGCGAGCGCGCTCGCGATCGACGACGAGCGGCAGCTCCGGCGACCGCGTCGCCGTCGAGCGGTCCGGGTGGCGGCGCACGACGGCAAGCAGCGCGTCGTCGAGCAGGATCGTCGCCCGCGAGGCGTCGGTCCGCGCGCGCCGAAGCGAGGCGAGCACGCCGGCGATGCGGGCGGCGTCATCGGCCGGGACCTTGCCGCGCCGACCGACGGCGCGGGCCTGCGCCGCCTCGAGCAGCTGATGGCCCTCGGCGATCTCGATGACGACCGGGACGCCGGCCTCGACCTTCTTGCGCAGCGCCTCGCAGAGGGAGCCGAAGCGGTCGCGCCAGGCCTCGATCGCGTAGCGATGGCGGGCGTTGCGCCGGAGCGGGAGGCGGCCCGACCAGCGGTCGTTGTCGACCGGCCGCATCGGCGCCTCCGTCCAGGAGTCCGACCCCTCGGCACGGAGCATGACCGCGGCGGCCAGCAGGTCGTGCCCATCGGCGAAGACATCCGCGGTGACGAGCAGCTCGTCACCGACCACCCGTTTCACCGGGAAGCGGCCGCCGTCGAGCTCGGGCGCGATGCGCTCGATGATGATGCTCCGCCGCGTGCCCACTGCCTCGGGCCCCGGCTCCTCGGCGAGCGGCGGGGCAGGCGCGATCGGCCGTGGGGGAGGTGCGGGGACGGTGGCGGGGGCGCGCCGCGCCTTCGGTCGGCTCGTCGTCATGTCTCCAGCCGCAACCCTACCCGATCCGACCGGATCGCGGGCCCGCGGGCGTCCAAGGCAGGCGGAACCGATTCCCGCTACGCTCCGGCCGATGCTGCCCCGGCGTCCGGTTCCATCCCGCACCGCCGCCCCCGTGGCGGGGGTGGCGGTCTGCCTGGTGATCGCCATCGCCGGCTGCGCGGGACCGACGCCCTCCGGCTCCTCCGCGTCCGTCGCGAGCACCGAGCCGTCCGGCACCGGTGTCCCGCCGACCGCGGCCGCGAGCGCCTCGCCGTCGAGCCGCGGCTCGACGAACCCACCCCTGCCCACCGGGCCCGACGCCCTCGCGCTCGAGCTCGTGGCCGACGGCCTGCACGCACCGATCGGCCTGGCGCACGCCGGCGACGGGTCTGGCCGGCTGTACGTGCTCGAGCAGTTCGGCCGCGTCCGCGTCGTCGAACCCGACGGGGCGGTACGGCCCGAGCCCTTCGTCGACCTGTCCGGCCGGATCCTCTCCGGTGGCGAGCGCGGCCTGCTCGGCCTCGCCTTCCACCCCGAGTACGCGCGGAACCGGCGCCTGTTCGTGCACTACAGCCGCGCCGGCGACGGCGCGACGGTCGTATCCGAGCTCCGGGCCGCCGGCGACGGGCGGACCGCCGACCCCGGCAGCGAGCGCGTCCTGCTCGGCGTGGCGCAGCCATTCTCGAACCACAACGGCGGCCAGATGGCCTTCGGCCCGGACGGCTACCTCTACATCGGCCTCGGCGACGGCGGCGCCGGCGGCGACCCGTACGGCAACGCGCAGAACACCGATGTGCTCCTCGGCAAGCTGCTGCGCATCGACGTCGACGGCCAACCGACCGATGGGCGCGCCTACGCGATTCCGCCCGACAACCCGTACGCCTCAGGCGGCGTGCGGCCCGGCGGCGGCCGGCCGGAGATCTGGGCCTACGGGCTGCGCAACCCGTGGCAGCTCAGCTTCGACCCGGAGGGCGGCGACCTGTACGTCGGCGATGTCGGACAGGGCCGATGGGAGGAGGTCAACCGCCAGCCGGGCGACTCGCGCGGCGGCGAGAACTACGGCTGGGCGGTCATGGAGGGCCGACGCTGCTACGGCGACGGCGACTGCGACCAGGCGCCGTACGTGAAGCCGATCGCCGAGTACTCGCACGACCAGGGGTGCTCGATCACCGGCGGCCACGTGTACCGCGGCGGGCGGCAGCCGGAACTGCAGGGCGTCTATGTCTTCGGGGACTACTGCAGCGGCCTCGTCTTCACGCTCCACGTCGACGAGGGAACGGTCACGCCGAAGGTGGTGCTGGAGAGCGGGCTGTCGATCACGGCCTTCGGAGTCGGCGAGGACGGCGAGATCTACCTGGCGCACATCGGCGGCTCGATTCACCGGGTCGTGGTGGCCGGCTGATCACCGGCTGAGCCGAGCCGGCCCGGCTGGCTCGGGAGGCCCGGTGGCTCCGAGGGCGCGCAGGCTCACCCAGCGGCTGCCGCCGACGACGACATGGTCGAGCAGCTCGATGTCGAGCAGCCGGCCGGCCTCGGCCAGTTCGGCGGTGATGCGCAGGTCGTCTCCCGACGGCGACGGATCGCCCGAGGGGTGGTTGTGAACGACGACGATCGCCGCCGCCTGGCGGCGAACAGCGTCGCGAAACACCTCACCGACGCGCACCGATGAGCCGGCAAGGTTGCCGGCGTAGACCGTGTATGCCGCGGTCACGACGTTCTTCGTGTTCAGCAGCAGGACACGCAGCTCCTCACGCTCCAGCCCGGCCATCGCGGCCGCCAGGCGCTCGCCGACGTCCGAGGGGCTGCGGATGCACCAGCCGGGGGCTGAGCGGGCCTCGGCCACGCGGCGCCCCAGCGCAAAGGCGGCCCCCAGCGCGCGAGCCCGGCGGACGCTCAACCCGTGGTCGCGGATCAGCTCGTCGGGCAGGTGATCCGCCAGGGCGGCGAGCCCGCCGGCGCGTTCGAGGAGCGTGACGGCGGCATTCGGGGCCAGCCCCACGACCAGCGCCAGCAGTCCGGCGTCGCCACCGGGATCCGGATCGCCTGCCGGCGCCTCGACCGATGGCGGAAATGGAACGATGTTGGTGGCCACCCATCGAGGCTAATGGTGAGCCGCGTACCAGCCGCTTACCGGGCGATTACCGCTGCCACGGCGGGATGCGTGCCGGGACACGCGCTCAGGTGACCGGCAGCTCGAGCAGCCCGTATCGCTCGAGGAGGCCGAGCGCGATGGTGATCCCGTTGAAGCCGGCATGCAGAGCGATCGCCGCCGGCAGCGAGCCGGTGGCCCGGTACAGGAGAGCCAGGGCGACGCCGAGCGCGGCGATCGGCAGGAAGAGGAAGAGGGAGCCGTGGATGACCGCGAACAGGAGGCCCGAGCCGATCAGCGCGGCGCGCGGACCGTACTCCCGCAGCCAGGCGTTGTAGACGACACCGCGGAAGAAGACTTCCTCGGCCACCGGCGCGACGAGCACGATGGCCACGACGAGGACGAGCGGATCGGCGTTCGCGACCGCCCGCTCCGCGACGCCAGCATCCGGCTCCAGGCCGACGAGGTCGAGGAGGCGGAGGACGATCAGGCCGATGAGCTGCGCGCCGATCCAGGCCGGCAGGGCGAGGAGGAGGCCGAGGCCGATCGACCGCCACAGCCCGCGATCGGGCACGAGCCGTAGACCGACCAGCGCGCGGGGGGCGGCGACGTACAGCGCGGCGGCCGCGAGCAGCCCGAGCTGGGTGACGGTGAGAACCGCCAGCGTGCCGAGTGCCGAAGGCTGACCCTCGCCGAGCAGGGCTGCCACCTCGCCGGCGACCGGCACGACCGCCAGGTTGGCCGCGATGAATGCGAGCACGAGCATGACGAGCACCGACGGCCCGCGATACCGGCTGTCGGGCAGCGCCGCGCGGACGACGACCGAGCGCGCTGCATGCGCGAGGAGCCCGATGAGCAGGGCCATCCCGCCGGCGAACAGCCAGACCAGGATCGCGACCGCGCGTTCGGCGCCGCCATCGGACAGGACGTCGGTGAGAACCCCGGGGGCGCTGGCCAGCACCGCCGCGCTGACGATGACGCCGCCGGCGATGAGCGCCAGCGACACGACGAGCAGCGGGCGGTAGCGGGCGGGCTCGCGCTCCGCCCCTCGGTCCACGGTCGGTTGGTTCAGGAGTTGGCGGGACGCCGCAGCCCGGTCGGCTCGGTGGCCGGCTCAGGCGCTCGCGCGGGCGACGGCGCGGTCCACGTTGCTGCGCGCTCCACCGGCCTCGGGGCGGGGGCCCGCTGGAACTCGTGACCGCAGTAGGCGCACAGCGGCCACTCCGGCTGCGCGAGCCGGTTGCACGAAGGGCAGACGCGATGGAGCCGGGTGCGGCAGTTCGGGCAGACGAGCCAATCGGGCTGGACCCGGTCGCGGCACACCGGGCAGAGCTGGTTCTTCTCGACCTCGGCCAGGAGCGACTCCTCGGCCAGCGATCGCTCGTACACCTCGGCGAGCGTCTCGCGCGGCCGAACGATGAGGTAGAGCACGACCGCGAAGACGAAGAGCAGCGGCGTGAAGAAGATGATGAGGGCGGCGCTGAAGTAGGGAAGGATCGGGTTCTCGGTGCGCGCCTGCATGTCGCGGAACGCCCAGTAGGCCGTGCCCAGCCACAGCATGACCACGTAGATGACGATGAGCTGGAACGCGAGCCCCACGATGGGGTTGTTGATGAAATCGTTCCAGATTTGGCCGGGATCCGGCAGGCCGTCAGGCATCGAAGGGGGACCTCAGCTGCGAGGCGTCGGGACGTGTCCGGCGACCCGACGCGGCGGTCATGCTAGCAGATGCCCCGGCGGGGCCCTCCGCGGCGGCCAGCTCCGCGAGGAGCCCGACGAGCTCGCGATGCTCGAGCTCGAGGACCCGCGCCGCGAGCGACGCTGCCGCTTCCCCGGGCCGCACCGCGAGGCGAGCCTGGCGCAGGATCGGCCCGGCGTCGAGCTCGGGCGTCACCTCGTGGATCGTCACGCCGCTCTCCGGGTCTCCCGCGGCGAGCACGGCGGCGTGGACCGCCAGCCCCATCATTCCCCGGCCGCCATGGCGCGGCAGAAGGCTTGGATGGATGTTCACCGTACGCCCCGCAAAGGCATCGAAGTAGGACCGATGCAGGAGCTGGTCATACCCCGCCAGCAGGGCAAGATCCGCGCCCGAAGCGGTGAGCGCGTGACCGATCGCCGTGTCTCGCTCCTCGGCGGACGCGTGGTCCGCGCGGCGCAGGACGAGCGATGGCACGCCGTGGGCGGCCGCCACGCTGAGCGCCGGCACGCCGGAACGGTTCGACACGACCAGCGCGGGATCGACGCCGGGCAACCTCCCGGCGGCCACCGCCGCGAGCACCGCATCGAGGTTCGAGCCGCGGCCCGAGACGAGCACCCCGAGCCTCATGCCCGCCGCCTCAGTGGAAGGCGACCCGTGCGGCGTCGCCGGCCACCGGCACGATCGTCCCCACCCGCGCCGCCTCCGGGACGGCGGCAAGCGCCGCGTCGACCAGCTCCGACCGAACCACCGCGGTCAGGCCGATGCCGAGGTTGAAGGTGCGCACCATCTCGCCGTCGGGGATGTCGCCCGCCTCCTGGAGGAGGCTGAAGATGCGCGGCACGGTCCAGCTGCCGGTCTCGACCTCCGCGCCGAGCCCGGCCGGCAGCGTGCGCGGAATGTTGCCGGTCCATCCGCCGCCGGTGATGTGGGCAAGGGCCAGCACGTCGCCGCCCGCCTCGCGCAGCGCGCGGCGCAGCGCGCGGATCTCGTCGAGGTACGAACGGTGCGGCTCGAGCAGCTCCTCCCCGATGGCGCGCTCGAGGCCCGGGGCACCGCGGCGCCACTCGTCGGGCCGCAGGATCCGGCGCACGAGCGAGTAGCCGTTCGTGTGGAGGCCCGACGACGGCATCCCGATGAGCGCGTCCCCAGCCCGCACCCCACTGCCGTCGATGAGGTCCCGGCGCGCGACGACGCCGACGATGAAGCCGGCGAGGTCGAAGTCGTCGCCGTGATAGAGGTCCGGCATCTCGGCCGTCTCGCCGCCGACGAGCGCCACGCCGGCGGCCAGGCATGCGGCGGCGATGCCGCTCACGATCTCCTCCGCCACCTCGGCCCGCAGCGTGCCGGTTGCCAGGTAGTCGAGGAAGAAGAGCGGGTCGGCACCCTGCACCGCGATGTCATTGACGCAGTGGTTCACGAGGTCGACGCCGATCGTGTCGTGGCGCTCGAGCGCCACCGCCACCTTCAGCTTGGTACCGACCCCGTCGGTCGAGGCCACGAGCACCGGGTCGGGATACGGGTCCGGGTCGAACCGGAAGAGGCTGCCGAAGCCCCCGATCCCGCCGAGGACCGATGGCGTGGCGGTGGACGCCGCCGCGCGGCCGATGAGCTCGACGGCGCGCTGCGCCTCGTCGACGTCGACGCCGGCGCGGCGGTAGCTGTCGGCCACCCTAGCCGCGCTCCAGCGCAAACTTGTCGACGTCGAGCGGGACGTCCACCGGGTAGCGGCCGTCGAAGCAGGCCGTGCAATGGCGCCGCTCCCCGTCCGCCTCGCGCCCTACCGCCGCCCGCAGCCCCTCCTCCGAGAGGTAGCCGAGCGAGTCGGCACCGATGCGCACGCGGATCTCCTCGAGCGTATGGGTGGCCGCCACGAGCTCGCTGCGGCGCCCGGTGTCGACCCCGAAATAGCACGGGTAGCGCATCTGCGGCGAGTGGATCCGGACGTGCACCTCGCGCGCGCCGGCGCGGCGCAGCATGGCCACGATCGGCGCGGTCGTCGTCCCGCGCACGATCGAGTCGTCGACGACGACCACCCGCTTGTTGCTGAGCACCTCGGGCAGCGGGTTGAACTTCATCTGGACCGCCTCCTCGCGCGAGCGCTGCAGCGGCTGGATGAAGGTGCGACCAACGTATCGGTTCTTGATGAGCCCCTCCCGGTAGGGGAGCCCGGCCCGCTCGGCGAAACCGATGGCGGCGGGGATGGCGCTGTCCGGCACCGGGATGACGAGGTCGGCGTCGGCGGGATGCTCGATCGCCAGCTGACGTCCCATCTCCATGCGCGCCTCGTACAGCAGCCGCCCGCCGATGACGCTGTCCGGCCGGGCGAGATAGACGAACTCGAAGATGCAGAGGCGCTCGGACCGGGCCGGCACCGGCGGCCGATGCGAGTGCACGCCCTCGTCGTCGATGGTGAGTACCTCGCCCGGCTCGACGTCACGGACGAAGGAGGCGCCCATCGCGTCGAGGGCCGCGCTCTCCGAGGCGACCGCCCAACCCGGCCCGTGCCCGTCACCCGATGGCAGGCGGCCGAGGGCGAGCGGCCGGAAGCCGATCGGGTCGCGTGCCGCGACGAGCGCCCGCTCGGTGAGCATCGTGAACGTGTACGCCCCGCTGGCGCGGTGGAAGGCGTGCTCCACGCGCTGCGCCCAGCTGCGTCCCGGCGCGTGGGCGATGAGCTTGGCGAGCACCTCGGTGTCGCTGGCGGTGACGAAGTCGACGCCCTGCTCCGACAGGCCGTCCCGCAGCCAGGCGGCGTTCGTGAGGTTCCCGTTGTGGCCGAGCATGAGCTCACCGAGATCGGACGACGCGTACACCGGCTGGACGTTCGGCAGCGAGTTGCTGCCGGTCGTCGAGTAGCGGGTGTGGCCGATCGCGGCGCGCGCGCCGTCCTCGCTGCCATCTTGCTCGAGCCTGCCGAGCGTCTCCTCGTCGAAGACCTGGCTGACCAGGCCCATGCGCTTGTGGAGCGTCAGCCGCGCCCCGTCGCTGGCGGCGATGCCGGCCGACTCCTGCCCGCGATGCTGGAGCGCGTGGAGCCCGACGTAGGCGAGGTGGGCAACCGGCGCTCCGGGTGCATGGATGCCGACCACGCCACACTCCTCCCGGGGGCCATGGGGTTCGTAGGCCGGCTGCACGGGCACCGTCCGATGATACCCGCGCCGCGGGTCGCGTGGCCGGCCAGCCCGCGCGGGTGGTCGAAAGTACCCGGCCAGTACTGCACCAGACGCCACTCGCTGCCAAGCGGGCGAGCGGCAACGGTTGCCTGCTGGCACCTCCTGACGAACGACCCATGGCGGCGGTCCCTCCCGCCCGCGATGCTGCCGCTGACGAGAACGATTCCGGCCTCGTCCCGCAGCAGGAGGGTGCATGCTCCGTCTCGCCCGTGCCATCGGCTTCCTCGCGCCCCTGGCCGTCGCGCTGCTGCTCACCGTGGTCACCGCCGCGGACTCCGGCGCGAGCGAAAGCGAGCGAACGGTGCAGCTCGTGCTCACCGCCCTCGCGCTGTTGGCGGGCATGAGCTCGATGGCGCTCCTGGCCTGGAGCTACGCGGGCTGGCGCCTGAACCGGCTGGCGCGCGCGCTCGAGGAGACGATCGATGCCGACGGCCCGGTCCGTCTGCGCGAGGCCGGCATCCCCGCCGAGCGCCGCCTGGCGCGAGCCTTCAACGACGCCGCCGGCGCGTTCCTGCAGGTCGAGGCGCGCGCGACCCATGACCGCCTCACCGGCGTGGCGAACCGCGAGACCCTCCTCACCACTCTCGTCGCCGAGGTCGAGCGCGCGGCGCGGCACCACAAGTGGCTGTCGGTCGCGTTCATCGACATCGACCGCTTCAAGCCGGTCAACGACACGTACGGCCACAACTCGGGCGACGCCGTGCTGCGCCAGATCGCTGCCCTCATCGCCGACAACGTGCGGGCCTCCGACCTGTTCGGTCGCTATGGAGGCGAGGAGTTCATGCTGATCCTGCCCGAGACGGCGCCCGACGAGGCCGCGGTACTGGCCGAGAAGCTGCGGACCATCGTCATGGCCGAGCCGCTGGTCATCGCCGGCAAGCAGGCGATCCAGGTCACCATCAGCGCCGGCATCGCCGGCGAGGTCGGCTCGCAGCTCCAGGTCGACGCGCTCGTCGACCACGCCGATGCGGCCATGTACGCGGCGAAGTCCCTCGGCCGGAACCGCATCTACGTGTACCGGCACGTCGACGAGAACTCGCTCGTGCGACGGGCGCCGATCTCCCACGAGCATCGCGAGGCGGCCACCGCCATCGGCCGCTGGGCGAGCGACACCGCCACCGAGGCGCTCGCGTCGGTGCTGGCCCCGCAGCCGCACCATCGCGGGCGGCCGTCTGACATGATCGCCGCCCTGGCCACCGGCCTGGGGCTCGAGCTCGGCCTGCCGCGCGAGGAGATCGAGCGGATCCGCATCGCCAGCCTGCTCCACGACCTCGGCAAGCTCGCCGTGCCGACCGAGATCCTCGACAAACCGGCGGCGCTGTCCGACGGCGAGTGGCAGGCCATCGGCGAACACCCGCGCATCGGCCAGGTCATCCTCGAGCAGGCCTCGGCGCTGCGCGAGGCGATCCCGGTCGTGCTGCACCACCACGAGCGCTACAACGGTGGCGGCTATCCGCACGGCCTGCGCGGCAACGAGATCCCGCTCGGGGCGCGGATCGTGGCGGTGGCGGATGCCTACCACGCCATGGTCCACGACCGTCCGTACAAGACGGCGCAGTCGCACGAGGAGGCGCTCGCCGAGCTGCGACGACATGCCGGCACCCAGTTCGATCCGGACGTGGTCGACCAGTTCTGCACGATCTACGCCGATGGCGTGCCGCCCGACGGCCTGGAGGAGGTCTACCGGCTCCACGAGCGGGCCCGCGGCGGCCTGGAGCGCATCGACGTTGCGGCGGCGGCCAAGGTGCTCGCCTCCACCCCGCTGCAGCGGACGCCGAAGACCGCGCTGACGAGCTCGCTCGAGGCGCACGTCAACGGCTCACCGCGCCCCAAGCCGAAGGGCGCCCCACCGCGTCCGACCGATGCCCCGGCGGCCGTTTCCACACGTCGCCGCCGCAAGGCGCGCACCGGGGAAGTGCACGAGGCGGCCGGGTGAGGCGCCGCGCGGCTTTCATCCTCGCGACCGTTGCGGCGCTCCATGGGGCGCCGTCCGCCGTGCTCGCCGCACCCCTGCACCCGCTCGTGGCACCGTCGTGGGCGCCCGCCGCGAGCGCCGGCGAGCCCGGGGTGGGCGACCTCCTCCTGCTGCTCGGGATCGTGGTGGGCGTTGCGGCCGTGGCCCTGCTGGGGATCGGATGGATGCTCGCCGTGCGGGGCCGCGACGACGAGCCCGAGGCGGCACACGGTGCTCGAGCCGCGGAGAACGAGGCGCGCCGCGCGCGCCGTCGCACGCGAGCGGCCGGGCACGACCCGGTGCTGGCCGCGATGGGCCTCGAGGATGACCACCCTCCGGGCGACGAGGCCGGCGGTTAGAGCGTCCGCTCCCAGGCCGCGGCGAGCTCGCCGAGGCTGACCTCCAGCCGTCGTCCGCCCACCGTCAGCGCCAGGCTCGCGCCGCCGGCCCGGCCGAGGCGGAGCGCAACCACGCCGGCGTCGGCAGCCGCGGCAGCCAGCGCCTCGCCGCTGTGGGGCCGCACCGCGGCGAGCACGCGTCCGCTGCGCTCCCCGAACAGCGCGGCAGTGGGCGCCTCGCCGCCATCGACGTCCAGGCTGGCGCCGACGCCCGACCCAATGGCGAGCCGCGCTGCCGCCACCGCCAGGCCGCCGACGCTGAGATCGTGGAGCCCGGTCGCCAGCCCCTCCGCGGCAAGCCGCGGGAGGAGCGCCACGAGGCGCGCCGCGGCGGCCAGGTCGAGCAGCGGCGTCCCGCCGACACGACCGTGGAGCCGGGCGTGCTCCGAGGCGGCGAGCGCCGCGACGTCGAAGCCGGGCGGACCGAGCAGCCACACCTCATCGCCCTCGCGCCAGCGCATCGGCACCGCTGCGGAGCGCTCCTCGAGCAGGCCGACGGTGCCGACCACGGGGGTGGGCAGGATCGGTCCATCCGGCGTCTCGTTGTAGAGGCTGACGTTGCCGGACACGACCGGCAGGCCGAGCGCCTGGCACGCATCGGCCATGCCGTCGATCGCCTCGGATAGCTGCCAGTAGCCGGCCGGGTGCTCCGGCGAGCCGAAGTTCAGGCAGTCGGTGACGCCGATGGGGGTCGCGCCGCTGCAGGCCACGTTCAGGGCGCCCTCGACCACCGCCGCCGCACCGGCCAGCCGCGGATCGAGGTCGCCGAGGCGCCCCGGCCCGTCGAGGCTGAGCGCGACCGCCCGTCGCGTGCCCTTCACGCGCAGGAGCGCCGCGTCGCCGGCGCCGGGCCCGACCATCGTGCGGGTGCCGTTCATGTGGTCGTAGCGGCGCCAGATCGAGCGGCGGCTGCACGCGTTGGGGCTCGCGAGCAGCGCAAGCAGATCGAGGACCGATGGCGCGGCCGCGGCGAGGTCGTCGAGCGGTTCCGCGCGGCGCGCGACGAGGTCGTCGGGTGGCGCCGCGGGGCGCACGTAGCGCGGCGCGTCGTCGGCGAGGGCGCGTCCCGGCACGCGACAGATCGTCTCGCCGCGGAACGTGGCGCGCACCTCCGGCTCGGCGAGGACGCGCCCGATGGTGACCGCGTTGAGCTCGTACCGATCGAAGACCGCACGCACCTCATCCTCGCGACCGGCGCGCACCACGATGAGCATCCGCTCCTGCGACTCACTGAGCAGCAGCTCGTAGCCGCTCATCCCCTCCTCGCGGGTCGGGACGCGGTCGAGCTCGACCTCCGCCCCGCAGCCACCGCGAGCGGAAAGCTCGGCCAGCGCGCAGGTGAGCCCAGCGGCGCCGAGGTCCTGCATGGCCACCACTGCGTCCGAGGCGGCCAGCTCGAGGCACGCCTCCATGAGGAGCTTCTCGAGGAACGGGTTGCCGACCTGGACCGCCGGCCGCCGCGCATCGCGGTCGTCGCCGAGCGTGGCCGATGCGAACGACGCGCCCTGGATGCCGTCGCGGCCGGTGGTGGCGCCGACGAGCAGCAGCGCGTTCCCCGGCCCCGCCGCGCGGGCCAGCGTGATCTCGTCGTGCCGGGCGATGCCGACGCACATCGCGTTCACCAGCGGGTTGCCGCTGTAGCTCGGGTCGAACGCCACCTCGCCGCCGACATCGGGGATGCCGATGCAGTTGCCGTAGCCCGCGATCCCCGCCACGACCCCGTCGAACAGGTAGCGGTTCCGGGTGGCTGCCTCGGCATCGGTCCGGCCCGACGGGTCGTCCTCGATGGACAGGGGCCCGAAGCGGAGGGAGTTCAGGAGCGCGACCGGACGGGCGCCCATGGTGAAGACGTCGCGGATGATGCCGCCCACGCCGGTCGCCGCCCCCTGGAATGGCTCCACCGCGGAGGGGTGATTGTGGGACTCGACCTTGAAGATGACGGCCAGCCCCTCGCCGATGTCCAGCGCTCCGGCGTTCTCGCCCGGTCCGACGAGCACCCGCTCACCGCTGCTCGGGAAACGGCCGAGGAGCGGGCGGGAGTGCTTGTAGGCGCAATGCTCGGACCACATCGCGCCGAACATGCCGAGCTCGACCTCGTTCGGCTCGCGGCCGAGCGCGCGTTCGACGGCCGCGTACTCCTCCTCGGTGAGCCCGTGGCGCTCCACGGGCGGCGCGATGCTCACGGCCCGGGCCGGCCCCCGATCAGCTGCCGCCGCCGGGCGGGGGCACGGGACGGTCGCGACCGAGCTCGACGAGCAGCGCTCCGGCCGCCGCGGCCACGATCATGATGAGGAAGACCGTGTCGATACCGCGAATCCGAAACGCGGCGCGCTCGAGCGCGATGCCGAGCGCGACGAGCAGGATCGCGAACGTCGCCAGCCGCTGGTGCGGAATGGCCGGCATGCGATCGGCGAGGAAGATGCTGGCGCTGATCGCCAGCAGCGCCACGAACAGGAGCAGGTTCAGCGGGTTGCCGAGCCCGGGCAGCAACGTCAATGCGGCAAGGCCGCTCCCGGCGCCGATGAGCCAGCCGCTCAGCATCACCGGCCAGGTGAACGGCAGATCCGGCTCGCTGCGCGTCGCCGTGGGCGGCGGCGACCCGGCGGGCGCGGGCTCGGGGGCGGGGGGCGGGGCGGGCCGAGGCGGAGGTGGAGGCTCCGCGGCGGGCCCGGACTCGGATGGCTCGGGCGGCGGCCAGGCGGGAGCCGCCGGGATGGGCGCCGACGTCGGTTCGGGAGGCAGGTCGGGCCGCGGCACCGCTGCGGTCGGCTCATCGTCGGCCGACATCGGTTCCTCGGGCTCGGCCGGCACGGGCTGCTCGCCCTCGGCTTCAGGCTCGGCGATGAGCAGCGTGCGGCCACACGTCGGGCAGAACCGCGCGTCGGCGTCGACTTCCGTCCCGCAGTTCGGGCAGAACGGATCCGCCACCGGTCGTTCAGCCACGTCCGAGCCGGGTGAGAACCCCGATCACCACGATGAGCGAGGCGAGCATGAAGATGATCCCACCCGGCGTCAGCGCGCGGAGGATGTCGAGCAGGTCGCCGCCACCGGCGCCGAGCACCTCTACCACCACGAACAGGACGACCAGGCCGATCGCCCACAGCAGCGCGATGACGAGGCCGACGAGCTGGCCAGGTCCGGGAACCCGCCGCGCCATGCCGGCGACGGCGAGGATGACGAGCAGCCCGATAAGCAGCGGCGCCGGGGCGGCGAAGCCGAAGTACGCCTGCTCGGCAATGCCGGCGAGCCCGTCGTAGCCGCTCCAGAACGCGATCCCGTAGCCATCGCTGCCGAATGCGCGTGCGTAGAGCGAGGCGTCGCCGGCGAAGGGCAGCGCCCAGGCCACGCCGAGGAAGATCGCGCCGATAAGGAGCACGATCGGGCCAAGGAGGGCGCGCCCCGGCTCCTCCGCGGCGGCGGGCGGCGCCTCGTCCGCCACGGCCGGCGGGACGTATCCCTCCTCGGTGGGCGCGCCGCGCAGGTTCGCGCCGCAGTTCTGGCAGAAGGCGACGCCGGCGCGGTTGTGCGTGCCACAGCGCGGGCACGCCTGCGTGCCCTCCGGCGGGGCAGGGCGGGAAACCGTGGTCGGGGCGCCGGCCGCGACGAGGCGCTGGCCACAGTTTCGACAGAACGCGATCCCCGGCCGGTTCTCGGTCCCGCAGCGGGGGCATTTCGTGCTCTCGCCCGGCTCGGTGGCCGGGACGCTATGTGCGGCAACGGCGGCCGGCGCGGCGTCGGCGGGGTCGGGCGGCGGGGTGTAGGCCTCGACATCCGGCGGCGGCGGCTCCGTCTGACGCTCGTCGGCGGCCTCGGCTGCGGCTGCGTCATACGCCTCCGCCTCGCCGGGCGGCCCGAGCTCGGGCTCGACCGGCGCGGCGTCCTGCGGCGGGCCGCCGGCCGCGGCGGTGTCGTGCGACGGCCAGCTCGCGGTCTCGAACTCGTCGGCCTCCGCCGCGTCCTCCGCCTCGTCCTTCCCAGGGGCGTCGGCGGCGGGCGGCTCGGTCCGCGACGGCTCCTCCGGCTCGTCTCTCGCGTCGCGGGGCTCGCGCTCGTCGTTCTGCATCGGGCGTTCAGCCTCCATCCGGGCCGGGTGCGACGGGGTTGATCATAGCCGACGCTCCGCGACCGCAGGCTGCGTCGCGAGCCAACGGTCGAGCGAACGAAGGAGGCGCAGCCCGTCGGTGCCCCCCACCTCGGCATCGGCCGCACGTTCGGGGTGCGGCATGAGGCCGAGCACGTTGCCGGCCGGGTTCACGATGCCCGCGATCCCGCGCGCGGACCCGTTCGGATTCGCGTCGGGCACCACACGGCCATCGGCATCGGCGTAGCGCAGGACGACCCGGCCGCCGGCCTCGATCTCGTCGAGCACGTCGGGGTCGGCGTGGTAGCGGCCCTCGCCATGGCTGATGGGCAGGCTGATGACGTCCCCCGCGGTCAGCTCGTCGGCGTCCAACCACGGGCCGGCGGTCCGCTCGACGCGCAGCGTCTGCCAATCGCAGCGGAACTGGAGGTGGTCGTTGCGGAGCAGGACGCCGGGCAGCATCCCCGCCTCGCACAGGATCTGGAAGCCGTTGCAAGATCCGAGCACCGGCCCACCCGCGGCGGCGAAGGCCTCGACCGCGCGCATGACCGGCGAGAAGCGCGCGATCGCCCCGGTGCGCAGGTGGTCCCCGTGGGCGAAGCCGCCGGGGAGGACCATCGCGTCCACGTCGCCCAGCTCGGCCGCCGTGTGCCAGACGAGCCGAGCATCCCATCCGACTGCCGGCGCGGCGTCGACGAAGTCGCGCTCGCTCCACGTGCCGGGAAAGACGACGACCGCCACCCGCGGGCCGTGGCTCATCGCACCGCCTCGCCACCCTCCCGCGCGGCCTCGACGCGGAGTTCCCAGTCGGCCGTCTCCATCACCGGGTTGGCGAGCAGGCGGCCGCACATCTCGGCCACCGCCGCCTCGGCCTCGTCGCGATCGGCCGCATCGAATGCGATCCGCAGCAGCTTCCCGGCCCGAACCTCGTCGACCGTGGCGAAACCGAGCGCCCGCAGGCCCCCGGCGATCGTCTGGCCCTCCGGATCGGCGATGCCCGGGCGGAGACGGACGTGCACGTCCGCCAGCCAGCGCACTAGACCGATGTCTCCGCGCCGCGCCACCGCTCGCCGGTGAGCAGCTCGTGGGCGCGCACGTAGCGGTCACGCGTGCCGCTGATCACGTCCGCCGGCAGCTCGGGGGCGGGTGGCTCCTTGTTCCAGCCGGTGCCGGCCACGAAATCGCGCACGTATTGCTTGTCGAACGACGGCGGGGAGGCGCCGGGCTCGTACAGCCCCGCGTCCCAGAAGCGGCTCGAGTCGGGAGTGAGCACCTCGTCGATCAGGGCCACCTCGCCATCGATCCAGCCGAACTCGAACTTCGTGTCGGCCAGGATGAGCCCGACCTCCTCGGCCCGCTCGGCACCGGCGCGGTAGAGCGCCAGCGAGCGCTCCTCGAGCTCGCGAGCGAGCTCGGGCCCGACCATGTCGGCCAGCTGGTCGCGGGTGATGTTCTCGTCGTGGCCGGACTCCGCCTTCGTGGACGGGGTGAAGATCGGCTCCGGCAGGCGATCTGCCTCGCGCATGCCGTCGGGCAGCCGGTGGCCGCCGACCATCCCGTCGCGGCGGTACTCGGCCCAGCCCGAGCCGGCGAGGTAGCCGCGCACGATGCACTCGGCGTCGATCCGCTCCGCGCGGCGGGCGAGGGTGACGCGGCCGTCAAGCTCGGGTCTGCGCGCCGCCGGCGGCAGGTCGGCGGCATCGGTCGACAGGAAGTGGGTTGGCCCGAGCGCGGCGAGCCGGCGGAACCACCAGGCAGACAGGCGGGTGAGCAGCCGGCCCTTGTCGGGGATCGGCTCGTCGAAGACGACGTCGAACGCCGACAGGCGATCGGTCGCGACGAGGAGCAGGCGGTCGTCGCCGACGGCATAGGTTTCGCGCACCTTGCCGCGGTGCACGAGCGGCAGTCCCTCGATCGAGCTGCGGGTCAGGGTCACGGGAGCAGGTCCTCCGAGCGGCCGTCATCGACGTCCGGTTGCTGCTTGGGTGGCTGGTTCTTGCCCTCCGGCGGCAGGTTCAGGCGGCGGGTGGCGAAGGCCTCGATACGATCGAGGACGGCGAGCACGACCAGGATGAGGATCGTGCCCACCACGGCCATCAAGATGAGGCCGGCGCCGGCCGCAGTGCCGATGGCCGCCACCGACCACAGCGATGCCGCGGTCGTGAGCCCGCGGATGCTGCCGCGGTACTGGAGGATCGTGCCGGCGCCGATGAAGCCGATGCCGGACACGATCTGGGCCGCGATGCGCGTGGGGTCGACCGCGTCGCCGACGAAGGCATAGGCCGACACGATCGTGAACAGCGCGGCCCCGAGGGCGACGAGGCTGTGGGTCCGGAAGCCTGCCGGCTGGCGATGGAGCTCCCGTTCGAAGCCGATGATCGCGCCGAGCACGAGGCCGGCCGTGAGCCGCACGGCGAGCTCGAACTGGAGCCCGATGCTGAGGTCTGGGTTCAACGTCGCTCGCCCGCCTCCTCCTCGATCAGCCACCAGGCGGAGATGAACGCGTGGAGCGCCCCACCGACCAGGAGCAGGATCAGCCAGATCGCCACGAAGCCTACCAGCAGCACGAGGGCCTGCGGGCGGGTGAGCAGCCCGGGACCGATGGAGTCGGCGATCGGCCCCCACAGCACGGCGAGCAGCGCCCACGACCCGACCACCAGGACGGCATCCTTCGCCCAGCCCACCGCCGCCACGCCGGCCCAGCGCGCCGGGGAGCGGGCGAGGTCAGCGGCGGCGCCGCTCAGGGCGGCGCCCAGCCGGTCTCCCCGCGCCGCCAGCGCGCCGCGCAGCAGGCGCCCGCCGAGCGTCTGCGCGGCGAGCAGCGCCGCGCAGACGGCCACGAGCTGCGGGACGAGCGTGGCCGCCAGTCGCGGGATCACCGTGGCGTCCGGCCCCGGGGCGGTGTACACCGCCGGCGCGTTCGCGACCGCGCCGAGAAGCAGCCAGGCGAAGGCGACCGCCACCGGCACCGTGGCAAGGAGGAGGACGGCCACGCCGGCGAGCGCCGCCTCGCCGGCACCGGGCGTATCCGTCCCGGCGGAGCGGATCGCGCGCGCCACGACCGCCTCCCCGAGCGCCGCGAGGAAGGCGAGCAGGAGGAAGGCGCCGACCGCGGCGGCGGCGAGCGCGACGACGTTCGCCGGGTAGCTGCCCGAGCTGTACAGCGTGACGGCCAGGTCGGCCACGTCGCCAACCTGCGGTGGCGCGACGGCGAGGAGGAGCGGCAGCCAGCCGAGGTACGCGAGCCAGGCGAGGGCGCCCGCCGGCCACAGGTCGGCGCGGTCGCTCGCGATCGCGGCGGCCGCGGCACCCCGCCGCAGCCAGGCCGTCACTCGAGCGCTCCCTCGAGGCCAAGCGCACGATATGTCTCGTCGATCCCCGCCAGGTGGTGTTCGAGATCCATCGCCCGCCCGATCTCGGCGGCGGACAGCCAGCGGCCGATCTCGGGGTCCGCGGCGAGCTCGTCCCGAAAGGACGAGGCACCGGCCCACGACCGCTTCGCCGCGCCCTGCACGGCCCGATAGGCGGCTTGGCGATCGGCGCCCTTCGCCACCATGGCGAGCAGGAGCGCCTCGGAGTACACCATCCCGCCGGTCGCCTCGAGGTTCGCCGCCATGCGCTCGGCGTCCACTTCCAGGCCGTCCAGGATCGTCGCCGTCGTCCGGGTCGCGTAGGCCGCTACGCCCAGGGCGCGCTCGAAGACGAATCGCTCGGCGCTGGAGTGGCTGATGTCTCGCTCGTGCCAGAGCGCCATGTTCTCGAGGGCGACGACCGCATCGGCCCTGATCAGGCGAGCGAGGCCGGCC
>Ga0299913_10001342_pt1 | contig 18005 bp, 16 predicted proteins | sample RVTome_9_FD_201360 | JGI IMG/M metagenome (GOLD analysis project Ga0299913, IMG submission 201360) | Soil microbial communities from uranium-contaminated site in the Upper Colorado River Basin, Wyoming, United States - RVT155D38 (version 2) ... | reverse complement strand
CGTACCGAGCCTGGACTACGTGCGCGACAAGATCGAAGGCCGCTACGCGACGTCGCTGGGCAGCACGGAACTGGCCGAGGACACGCCCGAGGCGCACTCGCTCGAAGTGCAGGAGGCGGAGCGGGAGCGGGCGGCGAAGGCGAAGCTGGACGAGATCCGCCGCACCCTCCGCGGCTAGCCGACGGCCCCCGGCTGCGACGGGCACGCCGTTCGAGCGCGCACCCTCAGACACCTCGCCCGCGGGCAAGGGTGATCTCGGGGTCGGTCCCCGATTCCCGGCGCCGACGACTCGGGCAGGGTCGACGTCATGGCTGAAATCTCGCTCCCTCCCAGGCGACGCAGCGGCGCGCGCCGGTGGACGCTGGGGCTGCTGTCGGTGACCGGTGTCGTGACTCTCCTGCTCGCCGGCGGCTTCACGTGGCTCTACGTCGACGCGAACCGGTCGAGCGTCGACGAGCTGTCGTTCGGGAACCCGCTGCGCATCCCTCCGCTGCTGGAGCCGACGGTCGACGAGCAGGGGCGCAAGCGCTTCCAGCTCACCATGCGTACGGGGCGCGCCGAGTTCCTGCCCGGCGTCGGCACGCCCACCTGGGGCGTCAACGGCGACTACCTCGGTCCCACGCTCCGCGCGTCGAGGGGCGACCAGGTGGCCGTCGACGTGGTCAACGAGCTGCCCGAGCGTTCCACGCTGCACTGGCATGGCATGCGCCTGCCCGCACGGATGGACGGCGGGCCGCACCAGCTGATCGAGCCGGGTGCGACGTGGTCACCGCACTGGACGGTCGACCAGCCCGCCGCGACCCTCTGGTACCACCCGCACCTGCACGGCAGGACCGCAGAGCACGTCTATCGCGGGGTGAGCGGGCTGTTCCTGCTCGACGACCAGGAGTCAGGGCAGCTCGCCCTGCCCGACCGGTACGGCGAGGACGACATCCCGCTCATCCTGCAGGACAAGAGCTTCGCCGCCGACGGGTCGCTCGACGTCACCACCAACCCCCTGTTCGGTACGACGTTCGGGTCGCTCGGCGACCGGATCCTGGTGAACGGCACGTACGACCCGTACCTGGAGGTGCGCACCAGCGCGGTGCGGTTGCGCGTGCTCAACGCGTCGAACGCCAGGTCGTTCGCCGTGGGGTTCGCCGACGGGCGCAGCTTCCAGCTGATCGGCACCGACGGCGGGCTGCTCGACGCGCCGCTGGCGCTGGACCGCGTCCGGCTCTCGCCCGGTGAGCGCGTGGAGATCGTCGTCAGGTTCACGCCCGGTGAGCAGGTCGTGCTGCGCAGCTTCGCGCCCGGCATGGCGGGCGGGTTCCCGACGGACCGGTTCGCCGGCGCGGACGACGTGATCGACCTGATGAAGATCGTGGCCGCCGACCGGCTGGAGGACTCCCCCGCGATACCGGAGCGGCTGGCCGGCACGCCGGAGATAACCGCTCCACCGGGCGCGACGGTGCGGACGTTCAGGATGCAGGGCGACAGCAGGATCAACAGCCTGCCGATGGACCTGCGACGGGTCGACCAGGTCGTCCCGGCGGGAGCCACGGAGGTGTGGGAGGTGCACAACGGCGGGCTGGCGCACAGCTTCCACATCCACGAGGTGGCGTTCCGCATCCTCGACATCGACGGGACGCCGCCGCCCGCCTACGCGCGCGCCCGCAAGGACACCGTCTACCTGCCGCCCGGCTCCACGGTGCGCCTGGCCGTGCAGTTCGGGTCGCACACCGACCCGGCACACCCGTACATGTTCCACTGCCACATCCTGGAGCACGAGGACAACGGGATGATGGGCCAGTTCGTCATCGTGGAGCCCGGCACGGAGCACGGCGTCGCACGCGAGCTGCCCGACGAAGGCCACCCCCACGGTCACCGCTGACGACGCGGATCAGGTACCAGGCAGCCGGCGAGGGCCGGTGAACGCCGCGATGGCGGTGAGCAGGTAGCCGGCGGCCGGGCCGTAGGCACCGATGCTCAACTGGTCCACGCCGGAGTCCTTCACCAGGTCCATGATCGCTGCGACGTGCACACCGCCGATGCCGAGCAGGACGAGCCCGGCGACCCGACGGAACATGGAAACCGCGGTGCGCAGCATGAAGATCACCGCGACCAGCGCGACGACGGCGACGGTCGCGATGACGATCTCCACGGTGGTGAAGTTCAGGCCGTCGCCATCGGTACCGGCCAGGTCGGCGAACGGGCCGAACCCGTACCGCACGACCAGGATGCCGAGCCCGATCAGGGTCAGGCCGCCCCAGATCATCTTGAGCGCCACGGACTCCAGCACGGACGCCAGCGCGAGCACGATGCCGAGCGCCGCCAACGGGTAGCTGAACAGCACGACGTACCAGCCGCCGAAGCCGTGCGTCCCGTACTCGGCCGCGAGCTGCCAAACCTTGGGCATGTCGGTGGCACCGGGCTCGGCCGCCCCGAACCGCACCCACGGCAGCACGGTGAGGCTGAGCACCTGCACGACCAGGCCGAGCAGGGCCAGCACCAGGCCGAGCCCGGGAACGCGTCGCGGCCGCCGGTTCGACGGAGCCGGGCGCGGCGCCGCGGGCCGCGCCTGCGGTGGCTGAACTGCCGGTGTCGCGTACGGCTGCCCGCCGTAGCCCTGCCTGCCGTGAGGCTGCCCACCCTGCGGCTGCCCGCCGTAGGGCTGCCCACCCTGCGGCTGCCCGCCGTAGCCCTCCCCGCCATAGGGCTGTCCACCGCCGTAGGGCTGCCCACCCTGCGGCTGCCCGCCGTAAGGCTGGTGCGGATGCCCGGGATCGCCGCGGTACGGGTCGACTGGCTGCGACATGCGGGCACCGTACAGCCAACGAGCCGGATGGCAAGGCGACCAGCTTCGGGCGCGGCACCTGGCCCGCGCGACGGCATGGGTCGGCCGCTGAGGTCAGCGGCGCGGATCGATCTGCTCCTCGTCGAACGTGTCGTCCGCTTCGTCGAGGTCCTCGGGCTCGGGGGTGCGGGCCGAGTTGGCGACTGAGCCGCCCGCCTCGTCGGCGCTCTGGCCGCGCCTGGCGGCGTCCGACAGCACTTCGCGGTCGAGGTCGCGAGCGAGCTCGGGCACCGTCTCCTGCTCGATGACGGACTCGTCCTCTCTGGCGACCGACTCCGACAGCTGGGGCTCGGAGCCGAAGTCGGGCTGCTCCTCGGCCAGCCTGTCGTCCAGCGGTCGGGGGTGGGCCTGCTCGTACGGCGTCATCCCGTACTTGTCGGACCCGGTCCAGCCCTCGGCCGGGTCCATGCCCTCCTCCAGCGGGTCGACCCGCAGCCGATCCTCGTCGAGGTCCTCGGCGCTGCTGACCGAGGCGGGGTCCCGTTCCACCGAGTCGGGCGGCCCGATGTCCTGCGGCGAGGTGTGCGCGCGCTGCTCGTCGGTCACGTCTGCTCCTCGTGCGAGTGCTCCTCGACTGGCGAGTACCCGGCCACGCGGGCGGCGAACCCCAGCGGTGGACCCGGCCCGGCGCCCGGTGCACACCAGGCGGGGCCGTGCGCGATCATCGGCCGGTGACGACCCTGCTGGTGGCCTTCGCCGCCGTACTGCTGCTGGCCGTGCTGGTGTCCAGCCTGGCGCACCGGACGATCCTGTCCACGGCGGTCGTGTTCCTCGTCGCCGGCTTCGTCCTCGGCGACGGCGTGACCGGCCTCGTCCCGCTGAGCCCCGGTGACGACATCGTCGCGACCCTGGCGGAGCTCGCGCTGTTCTCGGTGCTGTTCACCGACGGCATGCGCGTCGGCTGGGCGGACCTGCGGTCGGCGTGGAAGCTGCCTGGGCGGGCGCTGGTCCTCGGGCTGCCGCTCACGCTGCTCGTCACGGCCGCGCTCGCGCACTGGGTCGCCGGGCTCGGCTGGATCGAGTCGCTGCTGATCGGCGCGGTGCTCGCCCCGACCGACCCGGTGTTCGCCGCCGCACTCGTCGGCGACGAGCGCGTGCCGGGGCGGCTGCGGCACCTGCTCAACGTCGAGTCCGGCGTGAACGACGGGCTCGCGCTGCCGTTCGTCATCGTGCTCATCGCGCTGGCCTCCGGATCGAGCGACCTGCACCTGCCCGAGCTGGCAGGCGAGCTCGCGATCGGGCTGGTCATCGGCGTCGCCGTGCCGTACATCGCCATCCGGCTCGAACGCACCAGGTTCTTCTCGGCGTCCACCGCGTACGAGCCGCTCAACGCCGTCGCCATCGGCCTGCTGGTGCTCGCGCTGGGCAAGGCGACGCACGGCAACCTCTACCTCGCGGCGTTCGCGGCCGGCGTCACGGTGGCGACGTCGGGTCATCGGCAGCGCGAGTCGTTCGAGGAGTTCGGCGAGCTCGTCGCCGAGCTGTTCAAGCTGGCCGCGCTGCTCGTGTTCGGGGCGCTGATCTCGCCGGCCTTCCTCGCGGACATCCCGGTCACCGGATGGATCTTCGCCGTGCTGGCCCTGATCGTGGCCCGCCCGGTGGCGCTCGCGCTGTCGTTCCTCGGCTCCAGGCTGGGGGCGCGCGAGCAGATCGCGGTCGCCTGGTTCGGTCCCAAGGGCTTCGCGTCGGTCGTGTACGGGCTGCTCGTCCTCGACTCCCAGATCGACGCGGCCGACCAGGTGTTCCACCTGGTGGCGCTGACCATCGTGATATCGATCCTGGCGCACTCCTCGACCGACGTGGTCGTCGCCCGCTGGTTCGACGAAGACCTGGGCGCATTGCCGCCGCCTCAAGCGGGTAACCGGCCTCGCGAGGAGGCGTGACGATGGACCGCGAGGACGCCTTCCGCGCGCCGCGCGAGCTCGACGTGCTCGTCCCGACCCGGTCTCCGACGGCTGGACTCGCCGGGGCGGCCGGGGTCCGTCAGGACACGTCCGGCCGCCCCGTCCCGGGTGTCGGCGTACTCGACTGGCCGACTGGCTGCGTGGCCACCGCGGCGCCCGGTGCACGCCCAAGGCGGAGGCCGTCCGCGCCATCGATACCCGGACGGAGCCACGGCCAAACCCGCCACCGCTCGATAGGGTCTGCACGTGCCCGACCTGCTGAGGCGACCGTACGAACCGGCCGACGCCCCCGCCCTGGCCGAGCTGATGAACGTCATCGAGGAGCACGGCGGCGGCCATCCGAGCCACACGGCCGAGGAGCTGCGCGGCCTCATCACCGCGCTGGTGCGCGACCTGGCCTCGGACAGCACCATGGTGTTCGCCGGGGACGGCGCGCTGATGGCGGCCGGGTTCACCACCACGCCGCCGCCGAACGGCTTCCGCGTCTACCTGACCGGCGGCGTGCACCCGCGCTGGCGCGGCCATGGCCTCGGCCGTGAGCTGCTCGGCAGGCAACTGACCAGGGCAGACGAGATCCACCGCGTGCAGGCGCCCGGCGCCGCGTGGGTGGCGGAGATCCCCCGCACGCCGCTGGCCGACGAGGCCGCCATCCGGCTCTACCGCCGCTTCGGCATGACGGCCGCGCGGTACTGGTTCGAGATGGTGGCGTCCACCGCGCAGGTGCCGGCGGCCCCGACCCCGGACGGGCTGCGCCTCGTGGCCTACTCCCCCAAGCTCGACGACGCCGTGTACGACGCGCACATGGAGGCCTTCGCCGCCAACTGGGCGTTCCAGCACCGGGACCGGTCGAGCTGGCTGGGCATCACCGTGCGGTCCGGGGAGTTCCTGCCCGAGCTGTCGCTCGTCGCGCTGGACGGCTCCGAGCTGGCCGGTTACGTGCTGACCTACGACGCCGAGCCGGAACGGGTGTACGTCGGCCAGCTCGGGGTGCGCCGGCAGTGGCGCCGCCGCGGCCTGGCAGTCACGCTGCTGGCCAGGGTGCTCGACGCGGCGGCCGCGGCCGGCCGCAAGCAGGTCGGGCTCAGCGTCGACGCCGACAGCCCCACCGGCGCCGTCGGGGTCTACGAGCGCGCCGGGTTCACCGCCGAGTTCACCAGCGTCACCCACTCCATCCCGCTGGGCTCCATCCCGCTGGGCTCCATCCCTTTGGGCGACTGACGGGACGCGCCGCCATGGCAGGCACCTCGCGAAGGCTCGTGCGGTTCGTGGTCCGGGCCGAGGACGCCGTGCAGGCGGTCGTCGTGGTCGTGCTGCGGACGGTCGGCCGGCGCCGGCCGCTGATCATCCCGTTCGTCGGGCACGGCACCCCCGCGCTGGTACGCATCAGGGCCAGGGTGGTGCTCGGCCGGCCGGCTGCCGCGGCGCGCACGGTGCCAGGGCCACCAGCCGCGGAAGCGGCGGGAGCGGCCCCGGCCGTAGGAGCAGCGCAGGCCACGGGAGCGGCGCCGTCGCGCCGGCGGCGGCTGGGCGTGCTGCGGGCGAGCCTGAGCCGGTTCCTCACCGCGGAGCTGCCGCGGGTGCCGGTGACGGTGCACGCGCCCGGCGGATCGGCCACCGTGCTGACCGACCGCGAGGGCTACGTCGACGCCGTGGTGGACGTGCCGGGCATCGACCCTGGCTGGCACGAGGTCGAGCTGTCGTTCGGGGAGGCCGCGACCGCGTCGACGAAGCTGCTGGTGGTGGACCCGCGGGCGCGGATCGGGCTGGTCAGCGACGTGGACGACACGATCCTGGAGACCGGGCTCACCCGCGGCCTGGCGTTCCTGCGCACCACGCTGCTGACCGAGGTCGGCGACCGCGCGCCGCTGCCCGGTGCGGCCGCGCTGTACCAGGCGCTCGTCGCCCCGCGCGAGCCGGGCGGGGCGTCGAGCCCGGTGTTCTACGTGTCGACCAGCCCGTGGAACCTGCACGAGATGCTGCTGCAGTTCGTCGCGCTGCGCGGCTTCCCGCTCGGCCCGCTGCTGCTCACCGACTGGGGGCCGTGGCGCGGTGGCCTGTTCCGGGTCAGCTCCCAGGAGCACAAGCTGACGCTGATCCGCGGGCTGCTCATCGAACACCCGCTGCTGCGGCTCGTGCTCGTCGGCGACGGCGGGCAGGCCGACCCGGAGATCTACGCGACGGTCGCGCAGGAGAGCCCCGACCGCATCGATGCCGTGTACATCCGCCGCACGCCGTCCGCGGAGCCGCGGCGCCTCGCGGAGCTGGACGACCTCGCCGCCCGGGTCACCGCGTGCGGGGTGCCGATGCTCGCCGTGGACGGCAGCACCGAGATCGCCGCGCACGCCGCATCGCTTGGCCTGCTGGACGACGCCGCGGTCGACGCCGTCCGCGCCGACGAGCTCAGCGGGCGCCAGGAACCAGCACGCTGATGCAGGTGACCGAGCCCTCGAGCTTCTCGAACTCGCTGATGTCGAGCACCACCGGCGTGCAGCCCAGCTCGGCAAGCAGGTCGGCGGTGCGGGGTGCGGACTTGGCGATCAGCACCCTGTCGCCGCCGATCGGCAGCACCCTGGCGCCGGAGGCCTCCGGCACTTCGCGCGCGGCCGGGAACACCGACGGGTCCACCCGCTCCGGCCAGACCAGAAGCGTGCCGTCGGGCAGCGCGGACACCGCCGACTTCAGGTGCAGCGCCGGCCCGAGCCGCACCGGCACGACCGTGCGCCCCAGGTGGGCGCGCAGCTGTTCGAGGCCTTCGAGGTTCGTGCGGCCGCCGACGCCGACGTAGACCACGTCCGCCGTCTGCAGCACGTCGCCGCCGTCGAGCGTGCCCGGCGCGGCGATGCGCGCGACGCGCAGGCCGAGCTCGCGCACCGCGGCCTCGGTGCCGGCCGTCTCGGGCCGCCGCTGCTCGGCCCCCGGCCGGGTCACCACCGCGAGCGGGCCGCTCACCACCACGGTGTCCTCGACGAACACGGAGTCGGGGCAGCCCTCGGCGTCCGGCACCTGGCGCACCGTCCAGCCGGCGTCGGCCAGCGCCGCCCGGTACGCCTCGTGCTGCCGGTAGGCCAGGTCGAGGTCCACCTGCGCCGGGTCCTGGTGGGTGAGCAGGCCGCAGGACAGCGTGCTGGCCGGCCGCCGGACCAGCGCGACACCGGCCAATGCGACACCGGCCAGCGCGACTCCGGCATGCGAGGTCATCGCCGCAGGTATCCCATCGCCAGCGTGGTGATCACCGGAATGGCCAGGTAGGACGACGCGACGTCGGAGAAGTACACGTCGAGGCCGATGTTGAACGCACCGAACGCGTACAGCACCAGGTCGAGCGCGACCACGATCGCCGCCCAGACGACCCCGACCAGCGCGCCCTCGCCGAGCGAGCTGCCGCGCACCTTGCTCAGGTACCGGATCGTCAGGGTCAGCGTCACCCCGACCAGCGCGGTCAGCTTGATGGACTCGTACAGCGCCTCGTTCTTGCCCTCCGCGGGCAGCAGGATGAGCGAGATGACGACGAGGCCGAGCCACACCCCTGGCCCGTACAGAAGCGCGCGTCGCGGTGACTGCATTTCGGGTGTTCCCTTCCACCGGTTGGCCGTGAGCTGGCGGCCCGCGGGGAAGTTAGCCCATTCTCGGGGAAGCTAGTAGAGCGCCCCGAAGAAGGCCGCGATGTCGCGCGCGAGCGGTTCCGGCTCCTCGACCGGCGCGAAGTGCCCACCGCGCGGCATCGGCGACCACCGCCGCACGTCGTACAGGCGCTGCGCCCACTCGCGCGGCGGATCGCCCTCGAAGACGAACTGGTTCGCGAACACCGCGACGCCGGTCGGCACCCGCACGAAGTCGTCGGGGCCGACCGGCGACGCGTGCCACCTGTTGTCGAAGTAGTCGCGCATCGACGAGGTGATCGTGCCGGTCGCCCAGTAGATCGTCAGCATGGTCAGCAGGAAGTCCGCGGAGAAGCGGGCGTCGAGGTCCCCGCCGCTGTCGGTCCACGACCGCCACTTCTCCACGATCCACGCGGCGAGGCCGGCCGGGGAGTCGTTCAGCCCGTACCCGAGGGTCTGCGGCTTGGTGGACTGGATGGCGGTGTAGCCGCGTTCGGCATCGTCCCACTCACGCTGCTGCCCGAGGTACGCCCGCTCCGCGTCGGACAGCGGCCGGGACCCCTCGCCGAAGTAGGGCGCGATCTCCAGGTTGCTGACGTGCACCCCGATCAGCGGCCCGGGTTCGTCGAGCGCCATGAACGTGGCCACCCCGGCCCCGAAGTCGCCGCCGTGTGCGCCGTAGCGCCGGTAGCCGAGCCCGCGCATCAGGCGGTGCCACAGCCCGGCGACGTAGCGGTAGTTCACCGGCCTGGCCGGCCGCTCCGAGAAGCCGTAGCCGGGCAGCGACGGCACGACCACGTCGAACGCCGGGCCGTCGATGCCGTGCGCCGCCGGGTCGGTCAGCAGCGGCACCAGCGGGAGCAGCTCGACGAACGCGCTCGGCCAGCCGTGGGTCATGATCAGCGGTATGCCGCGCCCGGAGCGCGCCCGCTCGTGCACGAAGTGGATGCGCACGCCGTCGAGCTCCATGCGGAAGTGCCGCGACCGGTTCAGCTCGCACTCCTGGGCGCGCCAGTCGAAGCCGTCCGCCCAGTACCCGAGCAGCCGCCGCAGGTACGCCAGGTCGGTGCCCTGCCGCCACGGCTCGCCGGGCGTCGGGTGCGGCCAGCGGGTGTTGCGGATGCGCGCCCGCAGGTCGGACAGCACCTCGTCGCCGAAGTGGATGGCAAAGGGCTCCATGCAGGCAAGCCTGCCCGTGAGCGGCGACAGGTGCTGCACTCATCGCCACTCACGGGTAGCCGCTAGGCTGCAGCCGTGTGGCCGCCCGCGCCGCTGGCCGCCGGCGAGCTCGACGACGCGGTCCGCCCCTTCGGCGAGTCCAGGATGCTGCCGGCACGCGCCTACACCTCGCCGGAGGTGCTGGCGTGGGAGCTGCGGCACCTGTTCGCCGGCACCTGGAGCTGCGTCGGCCGGCTCGACGAGCTGCTGACCGGCCCGACGACGCAGCGCGCCGTGGTGGTCGGGGACATCCCGGTGCTGCTGACCCGCGGTGGCGACGGGGGGCTGGCCGCGTTCGCCAACACCTGCCGGCACCGCGGGCACGAGCTGCTGCCGCCCGGCGGCTCGTCGGCGCAGCGCGTGGTGGTGTGCCCGTACCACGCATGGGTGTACGGGCTGGACGGCGAGCTGCGCAGCGCGCCGCGGTTCCGCGACGTGCCGGGCTTCGCGCCGGCCGAGCACGGGCTGGTCGAGCTGCCGGTGCGAGCGTGGCACGGCTGGGCGTTCGTCAACGCCACGGGCGACGCCGCGCCGTTCGCCGAGCACGCCGGCGCGCTGGCCGGGCTCGTCGCGCCGTACGCGCCAGAGCGGCTCGCGCTCGCCGCGCGCCACGAGTACGACGTGCGGGCCAACTGGAAGGTCGTGGTCGAGAACTACCACGAGTGCTACCACTGCCCGCACATCCATCCCGAGCTGTGCGCGGTGTCGCCGCCGGCCAGCGGCGACAACTACGACCTGCCCGGGGCGTGGGTCGGCGGCGCGATGGAACTCCGCGAGCACGCCGAGACCATGTCGTTCGACGGCCGCTCGCGCGGCGCGTTCCTGCCCGGCGTCGACCGCCGGCGGGTGCTCTACCTGTCGCTGCTGCCCGACCTGCTGCTGTCCCTGCACCCGGACTACGTGATGACCCACGTGCTGCGCCCGGTGGCGCCGGACACCACGCGGATCGAGTGTTCGTGGTACGTGCCCGACGGCGTGGCCGACGCGTCCTACGCCGAGGAGTTCTGGGACCGCACCAACCGGCAGGACTGGGCGGCGTGCGAGTCGGTGCAGCGCGGGCTCACCTCGCCGCACTTCCGGCCGGGCCCGTTCGCGCCCAACGAGGACGCCGTGCACCGCTGGGTCACGCTGATCGAACGGGCCTACCGCGGCAACCGTCCCTGGTAGCTCACCAGGTGTCGACGTGCGGCCGGCCAGCCGTCGGCCGGTATTCCGGCAGCCGACGCTGCCGGAATGGCTGCGTTGTTTCGCAGTCCCAGGCTTCCGGTGCGGATGTGACGATCAACCGACGCTGCCAGCAGGTGTGAAAGAGGGTGGGCAGGTGACGGCTCCGCTGGAGTTCACCGACTTCTACATCAAGACCGAGGGCGACAACTTCATCCACGAACGTGGCGAGGCTTCGTCCGCCGAGAAGATCTACCTCTATGCGAAGCTCCAGGCCAACGAGGCCGTCGATCCGTTCCAGCTGCAGTTCTGGCTGGACAGCAGCGAGCAGAGCGGCAGCACCCACCGCGCGATGTACGCCGGTGAGGTCGACGACATGTGGTTCCAGTGCGGGCCGCTGCACGACGGCACCTACAGCCTCACGGTGAGCTGTGCACCCGAGGACGGCAGCGAGCACCACTGGGACCCGGTCAGCAACACGGTCTGGGTCGACGTACTGCCGGCGCGCAGGGGCGCCATCCCGGACGACACCGAGCACAGCCACGGCTGGCACCTGGCCAACGTCCAGTTCCAGGCCAACAACTTCCTCGGCAGGCCGATGACCGGCGACCGCTTCTACCTGCGCCTCGTGGAGACCGGCGGGCGGGAGTCGGCCCACGACGGCACCGTCGAGGACGGCGTGTTCAGCCTGTCCCAGGTGTGGGCGCCGCCCAACGGCACGCTCGTCCTGAGCATCTGGGCGCACCAGGGCGGCGAGTACGTGAAGCTGGAGAAGTCCAAGAGCTTCAACCTGAACGGCGACGCCATGGTGTTCGAGGTCGACCAGGAGTTCCAGGACATCGAGGTCACCGCAAAGGACGAGCACTCCGCGGCGCACAAGGCCGGAGCGAAGGGCTCGGCCGGGCTGGACTGGAAGATCGTCAAGATCGGCGGCGAGATCAGCACCGAGGACACCGAAACCCACACCAGGGGCGTCCAGACCAAGTACACCGTGCGGGTACCGCGAGAGAGCCTGAAGATCACCCAGAGCCGTTAGGACCGCTGTCACCCAGCCCTCGGCTCAGCCGTCGGCCAGCCGCGCCAGCTGGCCGACGGCATCTCTCTGTCCGGGTCGTGGAGCCAGGCAGGAGTAACTGCCATCGGTGGAATGGACCACCTTGCGGCCGGCGAAGTTGGTCCTTGTGGCACAGCCGAACCCTCGTAACTGACGGTATTGTCGAGATCACAACCAGTTAGCTGCGGCGCCCCATTTGCGCGCATCTTTCATCGGGCTGCGTGTGTCGTCTTGCCGCGGCTGCCGGGTTGGGCAATTGATCTCACGGCAAACAAGAGGTTCGGGGTGAGCCGATGACTGGTAATGCTCGACTACGAGGGCGAGTAATGCGCACGGTGTTGACGGTCACGGCGGTGGTGGCGGCCGGGCTGGTCGCGGTGCCCGCCGCGGGGGCCGGCGATGCCACCGTCGACCGGCCCGCCGGGTTCGCGCCGGAGGTCGCGGACGCGGCAGCCGGCGCTATGACGGCCGAGACCGGGCTGAGCACGGCCCAGGCGATGCAGCGGCTGGGCAGCCAGCAGGCGCGGGTCGAGCTGGGCGAGCGGCTCGTCGACCAGCTCGGTGAGCGGTCCGGCGGCATGTGGCTCGACCAGGCCAACGACACCGTCGTGGTCAACGTCGTGGACCAGCGGTCGGCCGCGGTCGTCACGCAGGCGGGTGCCACCGCGCGCGTGGTCTCCTACTCGACGGCGAGGCTGGAGTCGATCCGCGACCAGCTGACCGCGGCGCAGCCCACCGACACCGCGGTCGGCATCGACGTGGCGGCCAACCAGGTGGTCGTGCAGATCGGGTCCAAGGCGCCGGTGGGCGCCCAGCTCACGGGCCTGGTCGACAAGGCACAGCAGCTCGGCTCGGTGGTGCGCGTCGAGCGGATCGACGGCTCGTTCGGCACGTTGATCGAGGGCGGATACCCGATCGTCGGCTCCGGCGGCGGTCGTTGCTCGCTCGGCTTCAACACCACCGGCGGCACGGCGGTGACCGCCGGGCACTGCACGCAGGGCATCCCGCAGTGGTGGGAAGGCTGCTGCGGCAGCGGCTACTTCGGCCCGTCGGTCGGCGTGAACTTCCCCGGCGACGACTTCGGCCTGATCCGCAACGACGGTGGCCTGGCCCAGAACGGCTGGGTGTACCTGTACAACGGCGGGTTCCAGGACATCGTCAACGCGGCCGACCCGTACTACGGGCTGTACGTCTGCAAGAGCGGCAGCACCACCGGGCTGACCTGCGGCTACGTGTACGCGACCGGTGTGACCATCTGCTACGCGCAGGGTTGCGTCGGCGGGCTCGCGCAGAGCAACGCGTACGCCGCACCCGGCGACAGCGGCGGCTCGTGGTTCAACGGTGGCTGGGCCATCGGCCTCACCTCGGGCGGCGGCGGTGGCTGGACGTACTTCCAGCCGGTCGCGGAGGCGCTGTACCGATACGGCGTCTGGGTGTTCTGATCCGGCGACGGTGGGCCGCCCGCAGCTTCGGCGGGCGGCCCATCGCGTCAGTTGTCGGACGCGAAGCTGACCTGGTAGCCGAGCGAGCCGAGCATGCCGGTGAGCATGCCGCGGGTGTTCTGCTCGGCCTGGTCGACGAGCCTCGACGCCTCCGCGGCGGCGGCGAGCTTCTGCTCGGCGAGCACGTAGAACTCCTGCTGGTCCGCCCCGGAGAGCAGGTCGTTCAGCCGGTTGAACGCGCCGCGCTGCTGCGCGACGACGTAGCTGCGCTCCTGGTCGAGGTTGGGCTTGTCCAGCGCCGGACGCGGCAGCCGCACCTGCACCGACTTGCCGTCCGGCGACACCGTCAGCGCATCCCCCGTCATGCCGGAGAAGTCGACGTACGCGTTGACCGTGCCGGCCGCGACGAACAGCGTGCGCTGCCCGGCCAGCACCGCGGGCACGAACCTGACGTCCCGCTCCACGTCGATGACCACCTGGAACTCGCCGACGGCCGCATGGAACTGGCTGAGGTCCCTGATCGACTCCAGCAGCGCCGGCTGGCTGCGGTCGATGGTGTCCTCGCCGAAGAAGTCGAAGCCGCGCCAGAGGCTGCCGCCCAGCAGCCCGGCCACCAGGGCGAGCGCCAGCCCGGCGGCCAGCACCCCGATGGCGATGCGCCAGGCACGCAACGAGCTGGGCCGCTGGTCGATGTCACGCTCGGTCATGCCATCGGACTTCCCGCACCGGCACTAGATCACTCACCGACTTGCGTCGACTCGTATCCGTGTCGACGTTTTGCGCGCCCGAAAACGTCGACACGGATGCGAGTCGCCGTTGGCTGTCGGGCCGAGGTGGTACTAAGGGATGCGTGACCGGGATACGCCCGATGCTGGCGACCGCCGGACCGGTGCCGGCCGGCCCCGGTTGGGCGTTCGAGTTCGCGTGGGACGGCGCGCGGACCCTCGCCGACGCCGCTCCGGACCAGGTGCAGCTCGTCGGTGGCGACCGTGGCTTCGCGTTCGCGTGCCCCGAGCTGGACGTGCTGCGCGACGTCGCGCGCCGCCGCCGCGTGCTGCTGGACGGCACGATCGTGGCGCTGGACGCCTTCGGCCGCCCGAGCCTGCCAAGGCTGCAGCGCCGGCTCGCGGTGCAGCGCCCGTCGGCCGCCATGCTGCGCCGGCTGCCGGTCGCCTACTACGTCTTCGACCTGCTGCGGCTGGACGACCGGCCGACCATCGAGCTGCCGTACCAGCAGCGCCGCCAGCTGCTGGAGGAGCTGGAGCTGCCCGGCGAGACCGTCGCGCTCGCGCCGTCGTTCGGCGACGCCGACGGCCAGGCGGTGCTGGACACCGCGACGCAGTACGGGCTGCACGGCGTGGTCGCCAAGCGCGCCCGCTCCCGCTACCAGCCGGGCCGCCGGTCGCGCAGCTGGGTGGAGACGGCGCTGCGGCGCACCCAGGAGGTGGTCGTCGGCGGGTGGGTCCCCGGCCGTTCGGGTGCGGTCGGCTCGCTGCTCGTGGGGGTCCCCGTCGAGCGGGGGCTGCACTTCGTGGGGAAGGTCGCCTCGGGGTTCACGCTCGCGGAGCGGCGCGAACTCGCCGAGCTGCTGGCCGGGCTGGAGCGGCCGGCCAGCCCGTTCGTCGGCGCCGGCGCCCCGGACGCGCGCTGGGTGACGCCGGAGCTGCTCGCCGAGGTGAGCTACCGCCGGTGGACCCCGGACGGCCGGCTGGAGCGGCCCACCTGGGGCGAGCTGCGCCCGGGCCGGCACCCGGCCGCGGTCCAGGTGCCGGTGGTGCTGGGCTCGCCGGCTCGTACTGGCGGGGACGAGACGGCCGAGCTGGCGGAGGTGGTCCGCAAGGCGCGCGCCGAGGTGGATGCGCTGCGCGCGCAGATCTCGCCGCACTTCCTCTACAACGTGCTGAACATGATCGGCAGCTACATCAGGATCGACCCGCCGCTGGCCAGGGAGCTGCTGACCGACTTCGCGGAGTTCGCCCGCTACTCGTTCCGCACCGGGGTGGAGCTGAGCACCGTGCGCGAGGAGCTCGACAACGTGGAGCGGTACCTCAACCTGCAGCGCGCCCGCTTCGGCGAGCGGCTGCGGGTGGACCTGCAGGTCGCGCCGGCCGTGATGCCGGTCGCGCTGCCGTTCCTCGCGATGCAGCTGGCGGTGGAGAATGCGGTGCAGCACAGCATCGAGCCCAAGCCCGGCGGCGGCACGCTCACCATCTCGGCCGTCGAGAGCGGCGCGGACTGCCTGGTCACGATCTCCGACGACGGCGTGGGCGCCCGCACCGGCAGCGTGCTGCAAAGCCTGGACGGCCGGCTGCGCTCGACGTACGGCGAACGCAACGGCCTGCTGGTGGACGAGGTCACCGGCGGCGGCACCAAGGTCCGCTTCCTGCTACCACGCCGCCCCTAACAGCCCCCGGCCCCGGCACCCGGCCCCGCACTCCCCGGCCCCGGCACGTGGGCGTCCCACTGCCGGCCCTTGGCACCTGGGCGTCCCACTGCTCGTCTTATGAAACGTGGGACGCCCAGGTGCGGCGTGATGGCGGGGTGGGTGTCAGGCGCCGCGCTTGGAGCGGCCGCCGGTCTTCTTGGCCGGGGCCGGCTCGGCCTTCGCGGCCGCCTTCCGGCTGTCCGGCTTACGTGCGGCCGGAGCCTTCGGTGCGGCCGGCTTCTTCTTTCCGGACGCCGGCGCGCTCCCGGCCAGCGGGTCGCCGCCTGCGGTACCGCCGCTCGCGGCGCCACCGCCGTCCGCCGCGCCACCGCCCGCCGCACTGCCGCCCGCTGCACCGCCGCCTGCCGGCGCACCGCCGCCTGCCGGCGCACCGCCGGGCGCGGGGGTGGACCCGGAGCGGGTGGCGCGGGCCTCCTCGACGCTGCGTTTGAGCGCCGTCAGCAGGTCGCCGATCGGCTCGCCGGCCGCCGTGGCCGCGGCCGGCACCGGGCGCGCCCCGCCGTGCTGCCGTTTGTAGTCGATCAGCTCCTCGACCGCGGCCCGGTACTCGTCCTCGAACTGCGACGGGTCGAACTCGCCCTGCAGGCTGTTGATCAGCACCGACGCCATCTGCAGCTCCTGCGGCTTCAGGTCGATGCCGTCGGCAAGCGTCTGGAAGTCCGGCTCGCGGACCTCGTCGGGCCACAGCATGGTCTGCATCACGATCACCTCGCCGCGCACCCGCAGCAGCGCCAGCGTCTCCCGCTGCCGCAGCGCGACCTTCACCACGGCCATCTGGTCGGCCCTGCGCAGCGCCTCGCGCAGCAGCGCGTAAGGCTTGACGGCCTTCGGGTCCGGCTCCAGGTAGTAGCTGCGGTCCAGCAGCAGCGGGTCCACCTGCTCGGCCGGCACGAACTCGACGACCTCGATCTCCCGGCTGCTGGACAGCGGCAGCGAGGCCAGGTCGTCGCTGTCCAGCGTGACGAGCTCGCCGTCCTCGGTCTCGTAGCCCTTGGCCAGGTCGGCGTAGTCGACCTCGTTGCCGCACACCTCGCACACCCGCTTGTAGCGGATCCGCCCGCCGTCGACCTCGTGCACCTGGTGGAAGCGGATGTCGTGGTTGTACGTGGCGGCGTAGAGCCGTACGGCGACGCTGACCAGCCCGAAGGAGACCACGCCGTTCCAGATCGCTCGCATTCCAGCTGCCTTCCCGCGTGGCTTGCCGTCCGCTATCGATTCCCACAGTCAGAATGGGCCAATGCGGCCGATGTTCGCCACTCCTGGTCCGCTGCCGGAGGGACCGCAGTGGCGATACGAGGTGCAGTGGGCCGGGCTTCGGGTGTTGGCCAACGTCGCGGACGGCGCGCTGCGCCTGACTTCGCGCGACGAGCGGGACGTCACGCCGGTGTTCCCGGAGCTCGCCGCGCTGGCCGGCCGGCTGCGTGACGGGCTGTTCGACGGCGAGATCATCGTGCTGGACCGCGGGGTGCCGTCGCCAGCCGCGCTCGCCGAGCGCATGCGGACCCGCCGGCCGGGCGACAGGCCGGTCGCCTTCATGGTGTTCGACGTGCTGCGGCTCTACGGCGTGCCGCTGCTGCACCGGCCGCTCGACGAGCGCCGCGGCACCCTCGAACGGGTCGCCGTGGACGGCGCGCCGCACGTGGCGCTGTCCCCCGTCTACGACGACGGCCATGCCCTGCTCACCGCCACCCGGCAGCACCGGCTGCGCGGCGTGGTGGCCAAGCGGGCCGACTCGCCGTACCGCCCAGGGGTGCGCGACCCCGCCTGGGTGCGGGTGTCCCGGCCAGCCGTCTAGAGCCAGCCGTCTAGAGCCAGCCGCCTCGCGCACCATCCGCCGCCATGTCCGGATCTCGCGGGAACGGGCCGCGGACTTCTGGGAGCGCGTCGACGCGGTCGTCCGCGAGTTCACCCAGCTGCCGCGCGAGGGCGACACCGTGTACGGGTTCGTCGCCGGCCTCTACCCGACCGACCACCCGACGCTGCCCGAACCGAAGCGGGATGCCTGACGGGCCCAGGTGCGGCTAGAGCCGCTGCAGGACCACGACCGGGATCTCGCGCTCGGTCCTGCCCTGATACCTGTCGTAGTCGGGCCACACCTCGTTCATCCGCCGCCACATGTCGGGCCGCTCGTCCGGGGTCGCGGCCCTGGCGCGCGCGGTGAACCGGTCGCCCATCACCTGCACCCGGACCGTGGGGGCGGCCTCCAGGTTGCGGTACCAGTCCGGTGGCTCGTCCGAGCCGCCGTTGGACGCGACGACCAGGTAGTCGTCGCCGTGCTCGCGGAAGATCAGCGGCGTGCTGCGCGGCTCGCCGCTGCGCCGGCCGGTGGTGGTCAGGATCAG
>Ga0299913_10001341_pt1 | contig 18005 bp, 21 predicted proteins | sample RVTome_9_FD_201360 | JGI IMG/M metagenome (GOLD analysis project Ga0299913, IMG submission 201360) | Soil microbial communities from uranium-contaminated site in the Upper Colorado River Basin, Wyoming, United States - RVT155D38 (version 2) ... | reverse complement strand
CAGCGCCGCTGGAGGACCGCCGTGCTGGGCGTCGGGGGTCCAGGGGCCGGCCGTCGTCGGCAGCGACTCGAAGCGCTCGAAGTCCTGCCCTGAGACGCCGGTCCGACGGTAGAAGAAGGGGCCCGGAACCGATTTCTCGAACAAGAGACCCCCTGTGTATCGTTCTCCGACGTTGCCCCTTTAGCTCAGTCGGCAGAGCGTCTCCATGGTAAGGAGAAGGTCTACGGTTCGATTCCGTAAAGGGGCTCTGGGTCAGGGCTCTCCCCCGTGGATTGCGGAGTGGGCTCCAACCCGTCCCAGGCGGGGTAGCTCAGGTGGTTAGAGCACACGGCTCATAATCGTGGTGTCGCGGGTTCGAGTCCCGCCCCCGCTACGCACAACTCGCATCCGACGCAGGACAAAAGGAAGACTTCCCGTGGCCAGCAAGAGCTCTGATGTTCGCCCCAAGATCACGCTTGCCTGCGTGGACTGCAAGGAGCGCAACTACATCACCAAGAAGAACCGGCGCAACGACCCCGACCGCCTCGCGCTGCAGAAGTTCTGCCCGCGTTGCCGCAAGCACACCGAGCACCGCGAGACCCGCTGAGCTCATCCGTCGTACGACGGCCGGACCCGCCTCTCAGGGGGCGGGTTTCGCATTTTTGCGAGCCAGCCGCTCCTGGAGGCCTCGGACCTCGGCGCGCAGGTCCCGGGTCTCGTCCTCGAGGCGGAGCACCTCCTCGACACCGGCGAGATTGAGGCCGGCGGCGAGCAGCGTGGTGATCCGGTTGACCGACGCCAGGTCGGCCTCGCTGTAGCGGCGGGTCCCGCCCTCGGTGCGGTAGGGCTGGATCAGGCCCCGCGACTCGTAGGCCCGCAGCATCGGGGCGTTCACGCCGGTGAGCTCGGCGGCCACCGAGATCCCGAAGAGGGGCCGGTCCGGCCCCAGGTCGAGCTCCATGGTTCTGCCTGCCTTCCTCGCCGGGAACTGCTCTTGACATCATTCCAAGGATTGAGTAAATCTCAACCTAACAACTCAGATATCGATCACGGGGCGACCGTCCCGGGGGACCGCGGCCCAGACTGGAAGGAGCCGAACCATGTTGATGCGCAGCGACCCGTTCCGAGACTTCGACCGCCTCACCGACGCCGTGTTCGGCACCTCGGCGCGGCCGGCGGTGATGCCGATGGACGCTTACCGCAGCGGTGACCACTTCGTCGTGCGGTTGGACCTGCCGGGCATCGACCCCGACACGCTCGACCTCACTGTGGAGCGCAACGTGCTGACCGTGCACGCCGAGCGCAAGCGCCCGGACGAGGACGCCGAGCGGATCGCGGCCGAGTGCAGCTACGGCGTCTTCAGCCGCCAGTTGTTCCTGGGCGACACCCTCGACGTCGATCGGCTGGAGGCGGAGTACGCCGACGGCGTACTGGCACTGCGGATCCCGGTCGCAGAGCAGGCCAAGCCGCGGCGGATCGAGATCAACCGCAGCGTCTCGGACGGCACCCCCCGGCGCGAGCTCGCCGGCCAGGGCGGCTGAGCCGGGGGAGGAACGGCTCTCGTTGGGCGGCATCGGCCGCTTGCGCAGCCGGCCGGGTCGCCCAACGGGGTCACGCCGTGCACTGCGGCCGGACCCACTTGTTGAAACCCGAGACGTCGAACCGCGCCACCATCGGGACCACCGGTCGGCCGCCCTTCTCGTAGTAGGGCCGCGAGGTGGACTCGCTGACCGTCCAGAGGTCGCCGTTGCGCCAGGCCGTCCCCTCGGCGCCGGGGAGGAAGGCGCGGCGCGCCCGGCCGGGGCCGACGAGCACGCCGCAGCGGGTGTTCGAGGTGACGAACCAGACGCCCGGCGGCCCAGCACCGAGGTCCGCCCAGAACGCGCCCTGGGCCATCGGCGGCACGCCCCGCTGACGGCGTACGGCGTCCGCCGCCGTGAGATCGACGGCTGCGCCGGACACCAGCTCGTCCGGGTCGAACCAGTCCAGCCGGCCCCGGCGCTCGAACTTGAACTCGCCGAGGCCGATCAGGCCGGCGTCGTCGACGACCGCGAACGACCCCCGGAGCGGATCGGCCAACCCCCAGACCCGCTGGACGCCCAGCGTCTCGGGATCCAGCCGCCACAGCCGTTGCCCCTCCGCCAGCCACAGCCCGTCCGAGGTGTGCACCAGGCCACCGCCGTGGCGGCAGTTCACCTCCGGCCGCCCGCCCACGCTCCCGGAGATCGGCGCCGCCTGGCCGAGCACTCGCCCGCTGCGCAGGTCCAGCCGCACGACCCGGCACAGCAGCGTGCCGCGCGGCCCGCCGCCGTCGTACCCGCTCACCCAGGCGGTGTCTCCCTCGATGGCCAGGCTCTGCGGCACGAACGCCTGGTCCGCGCGGACCCACAGCCCGGCGCACAGGGCGTGGTCGTTGGCAAACCGGTCCAGCTTCCGCGGCAGGTACGACGGCGTCCGACCCCGAACCTCTCGGAAGGCCGGAGGGCCGCAGCCGTCCGGGGCGCTGCGGGTCCTCTGGTCGTCGCCCGGCCCCGGACCCGGGCGCTCGGCGGTCGCGGTGCAGGCGACCATCAGGAGTGCGAGGAGAAGGCCGCCGACGCGGACGCTAAGTTGGGGGAATGCCCGTGGACCAGTCCCTTGTCGGCCGGCAGTTCCCACCTACCCGACCCTATGTCGTCGCCGAGGAGCAGTTGCGCGATTTCGCGGCCGCCACCGGGGGTGAGTACGCCGGCAGGGCGCCCGCCACGTTCCCGATCGTCCTCGCCTTCGGTGCCATGAACGCGTTCCTGGAGGCCGAGCGGATCGACCTGTTCCGGATCGTGCACGGCGAGCAGAAGTTCGCCTACGAGCGGCCGATCGTCCCCGGTGACGTGCTCACCGCGACCCTGACCGTGGCCGGGGTCCGGCAGATCGCGGGCAACGACATCATCAGCACCACGAGCGAGATCACCGACGACGCCGGCGCGCTGGTGTGCACGACGAGCGCCACTCTCGTCCACCGGGGTGGCGAATGAGCCTCCCCACGCAGACCTTCACGATCACCCGCGCCGACCTGGTGCGGTACGCCGCGGCGAGCGGCGACCCCAACCCGATCCACCAGGACGAGGAAGTCGCCCGCAGCGTCGGCCTTCCGGGCGTGATCGCCCACGGCATGTACACCATGGCGCTCGCCGCCCGGGCGGTCGAGACCTGGTTCCCCGGCGCGGAGGTGGTCAGCTTCGGCTGCAAGTTCACCAACCCGGTCGTGGTGCCGCGCGACGGAGGCGTCGACATCGAGGTGGCCGGAGAGGCGAAGGAGAGCGACGACGGCCTGACCACGGTGGCCCTCACCGTCATGTGCGGGGACCAGAAGGTGCTCGGCATGCCCAGGGCCGTGGTTCGTGGCTGAGCTGCTCCGCGGGCACACCACGTTCCGGGTCGGCGGTGCCGCGCAACGGTGGGTCGAGGCGACCACGCAGGACGAGCTGATCGAGGCGGTGTCGGCGGCCGACCAGAGGGGTGAGCAGGTCCTGGTGCTGGCCGGCGGCAGCAACCTGCTGGTGGGCGACGACGGCTTCGCCGGCACCGTCATCAAGCTGGCCACCCAGGGCATGGTGAGGGACACCGACTCCGACGAGGCGTCGTGTGGCGGAGTGAGCGTGCGCATCGATGCAGGCGTCCCATGGGACACGGTCGTCGCCGAGGCGGTCGAGGTCGGCTGGGTCGGCATCGAGGCGCTCTCGGGAATCCCGGGATCGGTGGGCGCCACCCCCATCCAGAACGTCGGCGCCTACGGCCAGGACGTCGCGCAGACCATCGCCTCGGTCCGGGTCTGGGACCGCAAGCTCCGGGGTGTCCGCACCTTCGCCAACGCCGACTGCGGCTTCGGCTACCGGCACTCACGGTTCAAGGCCGACCCCGGCCGCCACGTCGTGCTGGACGTGACGTTCCAGTTCCGCCAGGGCGACCTCGGCGCTCCGGTCGCCTACGCCGAGCTCGCCCGCGCCCTGGGCGTCGGGGCCGGCGAGCGAGCGCCGATGGCCGACGTACGCGACGCAGTGCTCGCGCTGAGGCGCGGCAAGGGCATGGTGCTCGACGCCGACGACCACGACACCTGGAGCGCCGGCTCGTTCTTCACCAACCCGGTGGTCGCCCCCGACACGGTCCCGGACGGTGCGCCCACCTGGCCCGCCGAGGGCGGGGTCAAGGTGAGCGCCGCCTGGCTGATCGAGCACGCGGGTTTCCGGAAGGGGTACGGCGCCGATCTCACCGGCGGCCGCGCGAGCCTCTCCACCAAGCACACCCTGGCCCTGACCAACCGCGGCGGCGCCTCGGCCGAGGACCTGCTCGCGGTGGCCCGCGAGGTGCGCGAGGGGGTCGAGCGGGCCTACGGCATCCGGCTGGTCAACGAGCCGGTGCTCGTCGACTGCACCCTCTGAGCCCGCTCAGGCCTCCGCCGCAACGATGAGCAGGACCGCGGCGACGATGACGAGGAGGATCAGGCCGAGCAGGGCGGTCGCGACGATGCCCATGACCATGCCCGCGGTGGCCTTCTCGCGGCCGCCGTAGCGCGGGTCCCGGTCGATCTCCCTGCGGGCGCGGGCACCGGTCACCCACGCGAACGGCCCGGCGGCCAGCGGCAGTCCGCAGAAGAACCCGCCGACCAGCGAGACCAGGCCCAGCACGAACGCGGTCGACGCCTGCGGGTGGTCCGGCAGGGCGGGGTAGCCGTAGCCGTACGCCGCTGGCTGCTGGGGTGGTCCGTACGCCGGCGGCGGGGTGTACGGCTGGTAGGCCGGCTGCTCACCTGGGTCCCGCGGTTGCTCCTCGCTCACCGCCCCATCGTGTCAGGGTTCGGGTGCGGCCAGCCAGGCGTCGATGTCGGCCAGGATCGCCTTCCTGGTGGCCTCGGGCGCCCGGGAGGCCTGCACCGACATCCGGGCCAGCCCGGCCAGCTGGTCGTCGGTGAGGTCGTGGGCGGCGCGCATGGTGGAGTACTGCCCGGCGAGCCGGGACCCGAACAGCAGCGGGTCGTCCGCGCCCAGGGCCACGGTGGCGCCGGCCGCCAGCAGCTCGGGCAGCGGCACCGAGGTGAGGTCGGAGTAGACCCCGAGCGCGACGTTCGACACCGGGCACACCTCGAGCGCCACCCCGGCGTCCACCACCCTGGTCAGCAGGTCGGGGTCCTCCGCCGACCGGACCCCGTGACCGAGCCGGTCGGCACGCAGCTGGTCCAGGCAGGTGCGGATGTGCTCGGGTCCGCGCAGCTCGCCGCCGTGCGGCGCCAGCATCAGCCCGGCCCGCTCGGCGATCCGGAACGCCGGCGCGAACTCCGCCGTGCTGCCCCGGCGCTCGTCGTTGGACAGGCCGAAGCCGACCACGCCGCGGTCGGCGTACTGGGCCGCGAGCCGGGCCAGGGTGCGGGCGTCGAGCGGGTGCCGGGTCCGGTTCGCGGCGATGATGACCGCGATCCCGAGTCCGGTCCGCTCGCGTGCGTCGCATACGGCGTCGAGCACCAGGTCGGTGAACGCCGTGATGCCGTCGAACCGGGCGGCGTACCCACTCGGGTCGACCTGGATCTCCAGCCAGCGGCCACCGTCGCGGACGTCGTCCTCGGCCGCCTCGAGCACCAGCCGGCGTACGTCGTCCTCGGTCCGCAGCACCGACCGGGCCACGTCGTAGAGCCGCTGGAACCGGAACCAGCCCTTCTCGTCGGCCGCCGAGAGCTTCGGGGGCCAGTCCTCGACCAGGGAGTCGGGGAGGTGGATCCCGTCGCGGGCGGCGAGCTCGAGCAGTGTCTCGTGGCGCATCGAGCCGGTGAAGTGCAGGTGCAGGTGCGCCTTGGGCAGCGCCTCGAGGTCGCGCACTCAGTCCCGCGATCGGGCCAATGATGGGGCGAGCGCGGCGGCGCGGGGAACCATGGCGGCATCCTACGGGTGGTCCTTTTGGTGGCCCGTGGCCGATGCCCGTAGACTCCCTCATTGGTGGTTTCCACATGCTTCGCGCTGCCCTGAACGGGTTGGTCGGCAGGGTTGGGGCGGAACCCCGGAGGGCACTAGCTCAACTGGCAGAGCATCGGTCTCCAAAACCGAAGGTTGGGGGTTCAAGTCCCTCGTGCCCTGCGGCAGCATCTAATTGAGGAACGACGAGAGGTGAGTGGCGTGTCGGACAGCAGCGCGGTCCGCCGGGAGAAGAAGGGCGGTGGCGGCCCGGAGCGCGAGAAGCGCACCAGCGTGCCGACGTTCTACCGGCAGGTCGTCGCCGAGCTTCGGAAGGTCGTCTGGCCGACCCAGGAGCAGCTGGTCACCTACTTCTTCGTGGTGATGACCTTCGTGCTCGTGATGATCGGCATCGTCGCGGCGCTCGACCTCGGGTTCGGAAAGCTCGCCTTCGCAGTCTTCACCGGCGGGTCCGATACCTGACCGCGCGGGCCGTGACGGTCCGGATCGCACAACACAGATACGACCTACAGCAAGGTGATGGAGCAGCACGTGTCGGAGCAGTACGACTCGACCGAGGTCGAGCAGGCGCACCCCGAGGCCGAGGACGCGGCGACCCCTGAGGTCGACGTGCCGTCGGTGGACGAGGGCGTGGAGCAGGCGACCGAGGGCGCTGCCGAGGGCACCGCCCCGACCCAGGTCGTGGACGACGACGACCCAGCGGAGATCCCGCCCACCGAGGAGCCGGTCGAGGAGACCGTCGCCGAGGAGGAGCGGGCCACCGACGAGGCGATCGTCGAGGAGCCCGGCAGTCCCGCGGAAGCGGTCGAGGCCGACGAGGCGGTGGCCGAGACCGACGTCGACGTGCCGGTCGAGGAGGCCGCCGAGGCTCCCGTCGAGGCCGAGGACCCGCTGGAGGCGTTCCGCCGCGAGCTGTGGGCCAAGCCGGGCGAGTGGTTCGTGGTGCACACCTACTCCGGCATGGAGAACCGGGTGAAGTCCAACCTGGAGAACCGGATCATCTCCCTCAACATGGAGGACTACATCCACGAGATCGTGGTCCCCACCGAAGAGGTGGCCGAGATCAAGAACGGCCAGCGCAAGATGGTCAAGCGCACCGTGCTCCCCGGCTACGTGCTGGTCCGGATGGACCTCACCGACGAGTCCTGGGCCGCAGTGCGTCACACCCCGTCGGTGACCGGGTTCGTCGGGCACAGCCACCAGCCGGTGCCGCTGAGCATGGACGAGGTGGAGAACATGCTGGGCCCGGCGGTCGTGGCGAGCGCCGAGGCGGAGGCCGCAGCGGCGGGTACGACGCCTCCCAGCGGCGGCACCGCCGCGAAGAAGCCGGTCGAGGTGGCCGACTTCGACGTCCAGGACTCGGTGATGGTGGTGGACGGCCCGTTCGCCACGCTGCACGCGACGATCACCGAGATCAACCCCGAGGCACAGAGGGTCAAGGCCCTCGTCGAGATCTTCGGCCGGGAGACCCCGGTCGAGCTGAGCTTCAGCCAGATCCAGAAAGTCTGACCGGAGCTCATCAGCAGAGTGGCAGGGGCCGCCGCGCCGTTCGGTTGGCAGCACGGCCTCGTCATGACCACGAGAACAGGAAGAAGAAGCAATGCCCCCGAAGAAGAAGATCGCCGCACTGGTCAAGGTGCAGCTGCAGGCCGCCGCGGCGACGCCGGCCCCGCCGGTCGGTACCGCCCTCGGTCCGCACGGCGTGAACATCATGGACTTCTGCAAGGCCTACAACGCGCAGACCGAGTCCATGCGAGGCAACGTCATCCCGGTCGAGATCACGATCTACGAGGACCGGTCGTTCGACTTCATCACCAAGACCCCGCCGGCTGCCGAGCTGATCAAGAAGGCCGCCGGGCTGCAGAAGGGCTCGGGCGTCCCGCACAAGGAGAAGGTCGGCAAGCTGACCAAGGACCAGGTGCGCGAGATCGCCCAGACCAAGCTGCCCGACCTCAACGCCAACGACATCGAGGCCGCGATGAAGATCGTCGAGGGCACCGCCCGGTCCATGGGCGTCACCACCGAGTAAGAACCACCACCTAGTGGCAGAGCCGCGCTGGCTCACCTAGACCACGACCTGGAAGAAAAGAGAACCAGACATGCAGCGCAGCAAGACCTACCGCGCGGCGGCCGAGCAGTTCGACAAGAACGAGCTCTACGCCCCGCTGACCGCGATCAAGTTCGCCAAGTCCGGCAGCAAGAAGAAGTTCGACGAGACGGTCGACGTCGTGATGCGCCTGGGCGTCGACCCGCGCAAGGCCGACCAGATGGTCCGCGGCACCGTCAACCTCCCGCACGGGACCGGCAAGACCGCCCGCGTCCTCGTCTTCGCCGTCGGCGACAAGGCCGAGGCCGCCCTCGAGGCGGGCGCCGACGAGGTCGGTGGCGACGAGCTGATCGAGAAGGTCAACGGCGGCTACCTCGACTTCGACGCCGTCGTCGCCACCCCCGACATGATGGGCAAGGTCGGCCGACTCGGGCGGGTGCTCGGCCCCCGCGGGCTGATGCCGAACCCGAAGACCGGCACCGTCACCCCCGACCCGGCCAAGGCCGTCTCGGACATCAAGGGCGGCAAGATCGAGTTCCGCGTCGACCGGCACGCCAACCTGCACTTCATCATCGGCAAGGCGTCCTTCTCCGAGAGCCAGCTGGTCGAGAACTACGCCGCCGCCCTCGAGGAGGTGCTCCGGCTCAAGCCGGCCAGCTCCAAGGGCCGCTACCTGAGGAAGGTCACCCTGTCGACCACGATGGGCCCGGGCGTGCAGATCGACCCCAACCGCACCAAGAACGTGACGGGCGAAGACGAGGCCTGAGTCGTCTTCAGCGTTCTTCGCGGGCTGAGCATTCCTTCGGTGCACCGTTATTGCCCGCGCGCGTAGTCAATCGCGTCTCGCTGTCAAGGGTTCGCTGCGCCGCTTCGCGCCCTTGACAGCGAGCCTCGCGCGATCGACTTCGAGGCGCGCACGGGCGCGGCAAGCCGCGCCCCGCGCAAGCGCGGGCACGATTGGTCACAAGCCGCACGAAATGGCCTCGATATCTGCGGTCTCTGACCAAGCGTCACCGGGTTGGGATTGATGGGACACCTGAGGCGGCTCGCGCCTTGGCTCGGGCGGCCGAGGCACTAATCGGCGGCAAACGACCAATCGTCGTCGGAAGCGTGGTCGTTTGCCGCCCGTTTCGGCTGGGCTCGACCACCGCAAGGACGGCCCGCGCATTTGCGGGCGGCGGCTTGCCGCCGTCCCGTGCGCCGTCCAAGCAGACCGACCGAGGCTCGGCGTCAAGGACGCCGAAGGCGCCGAAGGGAATCCTTGAGGCCGAGAGTCGGTCTGCTAGGCGCGCGGGCCAACGGCGAGGAGGACGAACGGTGCTACTCAGACAGGTGCTCGGCGGCGGCGAGGGCGACGCACGTGGCGACGCCGGCCATCGCCGTCTCCACCTCCTCGAGCTCCGGGAAGGTCGGCGCGAGACGGATGTTGCGGTCACGTGGGTCGTGGCCAAGGGGGTACGACGCCCCCGCGGGGGTGAGTGCGATGCCGGCCGCCTTGGCGAGCTCGACCACCCGCGTCGCCGTACCGTCGAGCACGTCGAGGTTGACGAAGTAGCCGCCGGTCGGCCGGGTCCACTCGGCGATCCCCAGACCCTCCAGCTCGGCGGTCAGGGCGGCGTCGACCGCGGCGAACTTGGGCGCGATGATCTCGCGGTGCCGGCGCATGTGCGCGCGCACTCCGTCCGGGGATCCGAAGAACTCCACGTGCCGCAGGTGGTTGACCTTGTCCGGGCCGATGGAGGCCATCGCCAGGTGCTTGAGGAACCACGACTTGTTGGCCGTCGAGGCGGCCAGCACCGAGACCCCGGCTCCGGCGAAGGTGATCTTCGACGTGGAGGCGTACATGATCGGCCGGTTCGGGTGGCCGGACGCCTCCGCGAGGCTCAGTGCATCCGCGCTCTTGGCCTCGTCCCCGGTGAGGTGATGGACGGCGTAGGCGTTGTCCCACAGGATCCGGAAGTCCGGTGCCGCGGTCGGCATCGCCATCAATGCGGCGGCGACCTGCTCGGAGCACACCGCTCCGGTCGGGTTCGCGTACGTCGGCACGATCCACATGCCCTTGACGCTCGGGTCGTCGCGCACCAGCTCCGCCACCGCGGCGGCGTCGGGACCGTCGTCGTGCATCGGCACCGTCACCATCTCGATCCCGAAATCGGCCAGCATAGAGAAGTGCCGGTCGTAGCCCGGCACCGGGCAGACGAACTTCACGACCGGCTCGTCCTTCCACGGGCGCTCCGAGTCGGGCCCGCCCCACAGCAGCAGATAGGTCAGCGTCTGATGCATCAGGGTCAGGCTCGAGTTGCCCTGGCAGATCAGCTGGTCGACATCGACCCGGAGCAGCTCGGCGAAGATCTCGCGCAGCTCGATCAGGCCCTCGAGCCCGCCGTAGTTACGGACGTCGACGCCCGCCCGGTCCTTCGTGGTCGTCGGAAGCCCCAGCAGCTCCTCGGACAGGTCGAGCTGGGCACTCGACGGTTTGCCGCGGGTCAGGTCCAGCTTCAGGCCGCGGGCCTGCAGGTCGGCGTACGCCGCCTGCTGGTCCGCCAGGAAGCCGGCGAGCTCGTCGGGTGCCAGGGAGGTGAGCGGGGTCCGAGTACTGGTCACGGGCCGATCCTGTCACTCCCGCAGCACCCGACGCGATTTGGTATCCGCTGACTCATCGCCGTACTCTTCTCAGCTGTAACCAGAGACCGCCGGTGGTCGGGCGTCGAGAGACGGCTGACCGAAGGTTCCGCCGAGAGGCGGACGGCCTGCGCAGGGGACAGAGCACGACCCGGCACCACGCCGCGAAGTCAACGCCCTGAGCCTGCGCTCGGGGCGTTCGTGATTTCGGTGGGTCCGACGCGGTGGTCCCTGCAAGGAACCATCCGGAAGGAGCCCCATGGCGCGGGCAGACAAGCAGGCCGCCGTCGCGGAGATCGTTGAGGCTTTCAACGAGTCCGCAGGCGCCGTGCTGACCGACTACCGCGGTCTCACCGTCAAGGAGCTGCAGGAACTTCGCCGCTCCCTCGGTGCGAACGCCGACTACGCCGTGGTCAAGAACACGCTGGCCAAGATCGCCGCCAACGAGGTGGGCATCGACGGCTTCGACGACCTGCTGACCGGCCCGACCGCGATCGCCTTCATCAACGGCGACGTGGTCGAGGCGGCCAAGGGTCTGCGTGACTTCGCCAAGGCCAACCCCGCCCTGATCGTCAAGGGCGGCTATCTCGACGGCGCGCCCCTCGACGCGAAGGAGATCGCCAAGCTGGCCGATCTCGAGTCGCGCGAGGTGCTGCTGGGCAAGCTGGCGGGCGCGATGCTCGCCTCGCTGAGCCAGGCCGTCTACCTGCTCAACGCCCCGCTCGCCCAGGCCGCCCGGCTCGCCGGCGCGCTGCAGGCGAAGCGAGAAGAGTCTGGGCAGGACTCCGCTGAATCCCTCGCAGGTGGTGCAGGCCAGGAAGCTGCTGAGCCCGTCGCCGCCGAGGAGGCTCCGGCCGAGGCGCCGGCAGCCGAGGAGGAGGCTCCCGCCGAGGAGCCCGCCGCCGAGGCCGCCGCCGACGAGGCCGCAACCACCGAGGCCTGACTCAGGCCGACGTACACCACCTGAAACCCGGCCCCTGACCGTCCGGCAGGGCGCCACCGAATGGAAGGAAACGCCATCATGGCGAAGCTCAGCACTGGAGAGCTGCTCGACGCGTTCAAGGAGATGACGCTGATCGAGCTCTCGGAGTTCGTGAAGCAGTTCGAGGAGACCTTCGGCGTGACCGCCGCCGCTCCGGTCGCGGTTGCCGCCGCGCCGGCCGCCGGTGGCGCTGCCGGTGGCGGTGGCGAAGAGGCCGCCGCCCAGGACGAGTTCGACGTCGTCCTCGAGGCCGCCGGTGACAAGAAGATCAACGTCATCAAGGAGGTGCGCGCTCTCACCTCGCTCGGTCTCAAGGAGGCCAAGGACCTGGTCGAGTCCGCGCCCAAGCCGATCCTCGAGAAGGTCACCAAGGACGCCGCGGAGAAGGCCAAGGAGGCGCTCGAGGGCGCCGGTGCCACCGTCACCCTCAAGTGACCTCGGGCGTCTCGACGCCCTAGCGCACGTCGCACGGAGGCAGCCACCCGGACGGGTGGCTGCCTCTTTGCATTGGTGCGGATCGGGCCTGGGACACGCGCCGGTCTCGCTCCCTGTCGACCCGTGACGGGCGCCACGAAACCGCGTAACCTCGCCGCCGAACGAGCGTTGTTACTGGTCAGTGGGGTTACGTGTGTTCCGACACAGGTCCAACCGGGGATCGGGTCGACGGACCGGGTCCGAGGGAGAGAGACGAATATGGGCGTAGAGATCAAGATCGACAACCTCAGCAAATCGTTCGGCAAACAGCTGATCTGGGGTGACGTGACCCTGACCGTCCCCGCGGGTGAGATCTGCGTGATGCTCGGGCCGTCCGGTACCGGCAAGTCGGTGCTGCTGAAGACCCTGATCGGGCTGCTGAAGCCGGACCAGGGGTCGATCATCATCGAGGGCACCGACATCGCGACCTGCTCCGAGAAGGAGCTCTACGAGATCCGCAAGCTGTTCGGCGTGCTGTTCCAGGACGGCGCGATGTTCGGCTCGATGAACCTCTACGACAACGTCGCCTTCCCGCTTCGCGAGCACACCAAGAAGTCGGAGTCGGAGATCCGCGACATCGTCATGGAGAAGATGGACCTGGTGGGTCTGCTCGGCGCCGAGGACAAGCTGCCCGGTGAGATCTCCGGCGGCATGCGCAAGCGCGCCGGCCTGGCGCGAGCCTTGGTCCTGGACCCGGAGATCGTGCTCTTCGACGAGCCGGACTCCGGCCTCGACCCCGTGCGTACGGCGTTCCTCAACCAGCTGATCATCGACCTGAACGCCCAGATCGACGCGACCTTCCTGATCGTGACCCACGACGTCAACACCGCACGCACGGTGCCCGACAACATCGGGCTGCTCTACCACCGGCACCTCGCGATGTTCGGGCCCCGGGAGATGCTGCTGAGCTCGGAGGAGCCGGTCGTGCGCCAGTTCCTCAACGCCCAGCGGGTCGGCCCGATCGGGATGTCGGAGGAGAAGGACGCCGACGAGCTCGAGGCCGAGAAGGACCAGGACCTGCCGCCGCTGCCGCCGATCCCGCTGCAGCAGGAGCCGTCCAACGGCATCCCGCGACGCAGCCAGCGCGAGCCGGGCGCCTGGTGCCGGGACAACGGCGTCACGCCGCCCCCGGGTTCCTTCCAGCCCAACATGTCCATGGCTCCCGGGGCCTGACGGACACATCCAGTGGCAACTTTCACGGCGACGCGGGCTCTCGCCCCGGTCGGGACTGCGGGCAAGCTGTTCGCATTCGGTCTCGACGTAGGGCGGAACCTGTTCAAGCGACCCTTCCAGCTGCGGGAGTTCCTGCAGCAGGCATGGTTCATCGCCTCCGTGACGATCATCCCCACCGCGCTCGTCGCCATCCCGTTCGGCGCGGTCATCGCGCTCCAGGTGGGCGGGCTGATCAAGCAGTTCGGTGCGCAGTCGTTCACCGGCTCCGCATCGGTGCTGGCGGTCATCCAGCAGGCCGGCCCGATCGCGACCGCCCTGCTGATCGCGGGTGCGGGTGGATCGGCCATCGCGGCCGATCTGGGTGCCCGCAAGATTCGCGAGGAGCTCGACGCGATGATGGTGTTGGGCATCGACCCGATCCAGCGTCTGGTGGTGCCGCGGGTGCTTGCCTGCATGCTGGTCGCGCTGTTCCTCAACGGCATGGTGGCCGTCGTCGGCGTGTCCGGCGGCTACGTCTTCAACGTGGTGCTGCAGGATGGGACGCCGGGCGCCTATCTGGCCAGCTTCACCGCCCTCGCGCAGCTGCCCGACCTGTGGATCAGCATGATCAAGGCCGTTGTGTTCGGGCTGATCGCGGCGATCGTCGCCTGCTACAAGGGCATGAATGCGAAGGGCGGCCCGAAGGGGGTCGGCGATGCGGTCAACGAGTCGGTCGTGATCACCTTCCTCCTCCTCTTCGTCGTCAACTTCGTCCTCAGCACGATCTACCTCGAGCTCGTGCCACCGAAGACGGGTTAGCGGAGCGATGTCGACGATGAGTTCCGCCAAGGCGGTCTACCAGAAGCCCCTCAACAGCCTGGACAAGCTCGGTGAGGAGCTGTCCTTCTACGTCCGCGCGCTGGCGTGGACGCCGCGGACCGTTCGCCACTACAAGAAGGAGATCCTGCGGATCCTCGCCGAGGTGACCCTGGGCTCGGGCGCCCTGGCCGTGATCGGCGGCACCGTGGGCGTCATCCTCGGCATGACGTTCTTCACCGGAGCCCAGGTGGGTCTGTCCGGGTACGCCGCCCTGGACCAGCTCGGCACCGAGGCACTCTCGGGCTTCGTCTCCGCCTACTTCAACACCCGCGAGATCGCCCCCCTGGTCGCCGGCATCGCGCTGGCGGCGACGGTGGGCTGCGGGTTCACCGCCCAGCTCGGCGCGATGCGGATCTCGGAGGAGGTCGACGCCCTCGAGGTGATGGCGATCCCCTCGCTGCCGTTCCTGGTGTCGACACGGGTCATCGGCGGCCTGATCGCGATCATCCCGCTGTACGTCGTGGGGCTGCTCTCGTCGTACTTCGCCAGTCGGCTCGTGGTTACCCAGTTCTACGGCCAGTCGGCCGGCACCTACGACCACTACTTCAACCTGTTCCTTCCACCCGGCGATGTGTTGTGGTCGTTCGGCAAGGTGCTCGTCTTCGCCGTGATGGTGATCCTGATCCACTGCTACCACGGTTACACCGCGTCCGGCGGTCCCGCCGGCGTGGGCGTGGCCGTGGGCCGCGCGGTCCGGACCAGCATCGTGGCGATCAACGTCGTCGACCTGTTCCTCTCGATGGCGATCTGGGGCACCACCACCACCGTGAGACTGGCGGGGTGACGGCGTGAGGATCGTGCACAACCACAAGGTGCTGGGCATCGTGTTCATCGCGTTGCTGCTCGCCGGCGTCTGGTTCACCTACGCCGTGTTCAACAAGACCTTCACCGACTACGAGAAGGTCACCCTCCAGACCTCCAAGATCGGCCTGCAGCTGCCGGCGCGGGCGGACGTGAAGATCCGCGGCGTCATCGTCGGCGAGGTGCTCGAGTTCGACTCCAACGGAGACGGTGCCGAGCTCACTCTCGGCATCTACCCCAGCCAGCTCGACACGATCCCGAAGAACGTCACCGGCTCGATCGTGCCGAAGACGCTGTTCGGCGAGAAGTACGTCTCGCTCGAGGTGCCCGACGACCCGTCGCCCGACCACCTGACGTCCGCCGACGTGATCACCCGCACCGCCATCAGCACCGAGGTCGAGGACGTGCTGTCCGACCTCTATCCGTTGCTGCGCACCGTCCAGCCCGCCCAGATCAACATGACCCTGAACGCGCTGGCGACCGCCCTCGAGGGCCGCGGCGAGGTCCTCGGTGAGAACCTCGAGACCGTCGACAGCTACCTCAAGCGGCTCAACCCGCAGCTCCCCGCCCTCGTCGAGGACCTGCGGCTCACCGCCGAGGTCTCCGACATCTACGCCGATGTGCTCCCCGAGGTGGCTCAGATCCTCGACGACTCGATCAAAACGACCGGCACGCTGGAGACGCGGGAGCAGCAGCTGCAGGCGCTCTTCAACGACGTGTCGTCGTTCTCCGACACCGCGCGCGCGTTCCTGGCCCAGAACGGCGACAACCTGGTGCGGCTCGGCGAGGTCAGCGCCGCCCAGCTCCGCGTTCTCTCGCGCTACTCCACCGAGTTCCCGTGCCTCACCAAGGGCATCGTCAACGCGGGCAAGTTGCAGGCCGAGGCGTTCCGCGGCTTCGTGCTGCACATCGTGCTCGAGACCCTGCCGCGCCAGCCGCATGCCTATGGTCCGGAGGACAAGCCCCGACTGGACGACAACCGCGGACCCAACTGCCTGCACCTGCCCAACCCGCCGTGGAGCCAGACCAACCCGGTGACCAAGCAGCCGGACTTCAACGACGGCATCGACGAGCCCACCGGCAAGGGCACCTCCCGGGTGGCCCCCGAATACTCCGATCAGTACGCCGGCCTCGGCTACGACGCCGGGCCGCAGGACGCGGCCTGGCTGCGGGAGTACCTCCGCGCCTCCGGGTCCGACGCCTCCGACCTCGGCGTGCTGCTGTCCGGTCCTTTCGTGGGGGAGGCGCGTCGCTGATGGCCCTCCTCGACAAGCGCACCTTCAACGACATGGTGAAGCTGCTGATCTTCATCGTCATCACCACGCTGGCCACAAGCGTCCTCGTGGTGACCATCGGCAACATCTCGTTCGCCGGCAAGAAGGAGTACCGCGCCGAGTTCGTCGACGCGACCGGTGTGGTCAAGGGCGACGACGTCCGGATCGCCGGGGTCAAGGTCGGCGCCGTCGAGGGCATCGAGGTCACCGGCCGAGACCGGGCACTCATCACCTTCACCGTCGAGGAGGGCACCGAGCTCAGCGAGTCGACGCACGCCTCCATCCGCTTCCGCAACCTGGTGGGCCAGCGCTACATCTCGCTGGCCGCCGACGTCGGCGAGTCCGGCACCCTCGAGGAGGGCGACACGATCCCGGTGGGACAGACGTCGCCGGCGCTCGACCTGACGGTCCTCTTCAACGGCTTCAAGCCGCTCTTCCAGGCGCTCTCGCCCGACGACATCAACAAGCTCTCCTACGAGATCGTGCAGGTCTTCCAGGGCGAGGGCGGGACGCTGGAGAACCTGCTCGGTCACACCGCCTCGATCACCCAGACCCTGGCCGACCGCGACCAGGTGATCGGCGACCTGATCGACAATCTCGACTACGTGCTCGACCACGTGGCCGACCGCGACGACCAGCTCACGAACCTGATCCAGAGCTTCCAGACCCTGGTCTCCGGGCTCAAGGACGACCGCGAGGCGATCCTCACCTCCCTCGACGGGATCTCCGAGCTGTCCGTGCAGACCGCCGACCTGGTCAAGGGCATCCGGCCGTCGTTCGTCGAGGACGTCAAGCAGCTGCGCCGCTTCGCCGGCAACGTCGACCGCAACAAGGCCGAGCTGGACCGGGCGCTCCAGGTGCTGCCGATCAAGCTCGAGAAGGTCGGCCGGACTGCGATCTACGGCTCCTGGTTCAACTTCTACCTGTGCACGTTCAAGGGCCGAGTGACCCTGCCGGGCAACGTGGCGACGCTGAACATCCCGACGTACAACACCGGCGCCCAAAGGTGTGATCTCGGATGAGTATCCCGTTCCGCGAGCGCAACCCCGTCATCGTCGGGGCGATCAGCCTCGCCGTGCTGGCGGCGATGCTGCTGGCCGCCTTCCGTGCCGAGGACCTTCCACTGATCGGCGGCGGCGACACCTACTACGCCGAGTTCTCCGAGGCCGGCGGGCTGCGTGCCGACGACGAGGTCCGGATCGCCGGCGTGCGCGTCGGCAAGGTCCAGTCCATCGAGCTGGATGGCGACAAGGTGCGGGTCGAGTTCCGGGTCGACACCGAGTCCGCCTTCGGCGACGACACTCACGCGGCGATCAAGGTCAAGACACTGCTCGGCTCCATGTACCTCGCGCTCGAGCCCGCCGGCGACGGACAGCTCGACGAGGACGCGACCATCCCGGTCGAGCGCACCAGCTCGCCGTTCGACGTCGTCGAGGCGTTCTCCGGCCTGGCCCAGACCTCGTCCGACATCAACACGGACCAGCTGGCACAGTCCCTGAGCACGCTGGCCGACCTGACCCGCAACACCCCCGAGGAGTTCCGCGGCGCCCTCGAAGGGGTCTCGGCCCTGTCCGAGACGATCGCCTCCCGCGACCAGCAGATCAACTCGCTGCTGAAGAACCTGGAGCGGGTGTCCACCGTCCTCGACGACCGGGACCAGGACATCGTCGACCTGATGCGCGACTCCGATGTGCTCTTCCAGGCGCTGGTCTCGCGCCGGGACGCGATCCACAGGCTGCTGGTGTCCACCTCCACGCTGTCCGAGGAGCTCACCGCGCTGGTCCGTCAGAGCCGCGCCGACCTCAAGCCGGCCCTCGACCACCTCGAGAACGTGGTGGCGGTGCTGAACAAGAACG
>Ga0299913_10001340_pt1 | contig 18008 bp, 16 predicted proteins | sample RVTome_9_FD_201360 | JGI IMG/M metagenome (GOLD analysis project Ga0299913, IMG submission 201360) | Soil microbial communities from uranium-contaminated site in the Upper Colorado River Basin, Wyoming, United States - RVT155D38 (version 2) ... | reverse complement strand
TCGGGCCGACGCCAGGGCCGGCTGTCCAACCTCCACCTCGGCGCCCGCGATCCCGCGGGTGGGTTCGTCATGCTGGGCAAGACCTTCAAAGGGCTGACCGACGAGATGCTGGGTTGGCAGACCGCTCGCTTCCTCGAGATCGAACGAGATCGCAAGGACCACATCGTGTTCGTCGAGCCCAGCATCGTCTACGAGATCGCCTTCGACGGGGTGCAGAGGAGCACCCGCTATCCGGGGGGTGTCGCTCTTCGCTTTGCCCGTGTCAAGCGCTACCGGGACGACAAGACCCCCGAGGACGCCGATACCATCGACGACGTCCGCAGTCATCTGCGTTGAACCCTGCCGGAACGTCGGGTAGTCTTCTCGGCGATGAGAAAGAGCGACAACCTCTGGTGGTGGACCTCTAGTTGAAGGTGTCCCCGCGCGTTTGTTGAAGCCGTCGGTGGCACGCCCCCGGCGGTTTTTTGATTGATGAGGAAATGAGATGAGTGACTTGAAGCGAGTTTTTTCCGGCATCCAGCCCACAGGTGAGCTCCACCTGGGCAATTACGTCGGTGCCGTGAAGAACTGGGTGACAATGCAGGACGACTACGAGACCATATATTGCGTGGTCGATCTCCATGCGATGACGTCGCCCTACGACCCGGCCGAGCTCTTCGCGGAGCGCGTGGAGACGGCCAGGATGCTACTCGCCGTCGGCATCGATCGGGAACGATCACTTCTGTACTTCCAGTCAGATGTACCCCAGCACACCGAGCTGGCCTGGATCCTGGGGACGATGACTGGCCTGGGCCAGCTGGAGAGGATGACGCAATTCAAGGAGAAGTCAGACCGCGCCGGCCAGAACCTGGGGGTCCTGGCCTACCCGGTGCTCCAGGCAGCCGACATCCTCCTTCACAAGGCGCACGCAGTCCCGGTCGGTGACGACCAGGCACAGCATCTGGAGCTCACCCGCGACCTCGCACTCAGATTCAACTCCCGATTTGGCGACCTGTTCCCCGTGCCCGAACGAATCACCCCCAAGATCGGGGCCCGGGTGATGTCACTGACCGACCCGGTCTCGAAAATGTCGAAGTCGGATGGGAGCCTGAAGTCGCGGATTCTGCTCACAGACACACCAGATCAGGTCATCAAGAAGGTGAAGTCAGCCGTCACCGACACCGGCACCGAGGTGTCGTATGACCGTGCCACCAAACCCGGGATATCGAACCTGCTTGAAATCCTCTCGTTCTTCTCGGACAGGTCAATCGACAGCCTCGTCGAGGAGTACGCCGACGCCGGCTATGGCACGTTCAAGACCGCCGTCGGGGAGGCGATAGCGGAGGGGATCGGGCCGATCGCGGCCGCATATGAGTCGCTCAGTGCCTCAGACGTCGCCGAACTCATGGCACGAAACGGTGCCGAGGCTCGGGAACGAGCCGAGGCGGAGATGATCTCCGTCAGGAAAGCGGTCGGCATCGGTTAGCCGCCTCATGGACTGAGTATTTCGGGGGGCAGAAGGAGGATCAGGGCGGCGAGAAGGTTCCAGCCGCTGTGGAGGAAGATGGCGGGACCGAGTCGCCCGGAGCGGAGGGTGACCCAGGCGAGAACGGCGCCGACGATGAATAGTTGAGGCAGTACCACTGCGGCGGCGGCGAGCAGGTTGTCGGCCGCCAGTCCTAGGACGTGAAACAGCGAGAACACTGCAGCGCTCACCACAATGAGGGTCCTCCTCGAACGTTCGCCCAAGGCCTTGATCAGGACGCCGCGGAATGCAAGCTCCTCGGTGACCGGCGCCAGTACGACCGACACCAGGAGAGACATGAGGCGGGCCCCATCCGATTCGAGTCCGGCGAGGACGTCCCCGATCTCCTGGGTGGTTCCCCCTTCGGGGAAGAGGAAGAGCACAAGGGGCAGAAAGATGATTGACAGTCCGAGTTGGAGGCCGAGCCCGGCGAAGATGTAAGCGGCGTCACGCCCCCGCACCTCGAAGCCGAGGGAGTCGGGCGGCTTCGACCGCCCCACCAGCCAGAGGACGAAGAGGTGGCCGACATACTGGCCGGCGAGGGCGAGCACGATGAACATGTCGTCGCTTTCTAGGACTACCCCGATGGCGGCGAAAACTGACGCACCGAGGAAACCTCCGAGCATGACGAGGACAAAGTCGAGAAGAGTCCAGGAGCGGATCACGTGGCGGGAGCCTACCGATTCGAACCGGGTACGCACTGTTACCCTTGGGCAAACGTCCGGCGGAGGAACAGTGGAAATAGAGATCGGCATCGGCAAGTCAGGCCGTCAGGCGTACGGCTTCGACGACATCGCAATCGTCCCGTCACGGCGGACACGTGACCCCGACGACGTAGACATCTCCTGGCAGCTCGACGCCTTCAAGTTTGATCTTCCCATGATGGGGTCGGCGATGGATTCGGCGATAAGCCCCGACACCGCAGTCGCGATCGGAAAGCTCGGCGGGCTCGGCGTACTCAACCTCGAAGGGCTCTGGACCCGCTATGAGGATCCCACGCCCTACTTCGAGGAGATCGCCGAACTCGACAATGAGAAGGCGACTCTGCGGATGCAGGAGATCTATCTTGCCCCCGTCGACACCGACCTCATCGGCCAGCGTATCTCCGACATGAAAGCGGAGGGTATCGTCACTGCCGCGTCGCTGACCCCGCAACGGGTGCGGGAGTGGGCGCCGGCGGCGCTGCAAGCAGGGCTCGACATCCTGATCATTCAGGGGACTGTGGTCTCCGCGGAACATGTCTCGACGAGGGTCGAGCCGCTGAACCTCAAGGAGTACATCGCCGACTGCCCCGTCCCGGTCATCGTCGGAGGTTGCGCCAGCTACTCGACTGCGTTGCACCTGATGCGTACCGGTGCCATCGGGGTCCTGGTCGGGGTCGGCCCCGGTGCTGCCTGCACCACCAGAGGTGTCCTCGGAGTTGGTGTTCCGCAGGCGACTGCCATCGCTGACGCCGCAGGTGCCCGGATCCGCTACCTCGACGAGACCGGACGTTACGTCCATGTCATCGCCGACGGTGGGATGCGCACAGGTGGCGATGTGTCGAAGGCGATCGCGTGTGGCGCCGATGCCGTGATGATCGGCTCGCCGCTGGCCTCGGCGACCGAGGCACCCGGGAAGGGGTACCACTGGGGGATGGCGACGTTCCACCCGACCCTTCCACGGGGAGCACGGGTCCGCGTCGGAGATCGCGGGACATTGCAGCAGATCCTGGTCGGTCCCGCGCACGAAAACGATGGCAAACTCAACCTCTTCGGCGGCCTGCAAATGTCGATGGCCACCACCGGATTCTCCGATGTCAAAGAGTTCCAGAAGGCCGAAGTGATGATCGCACCGTCGCTGCAGACAGAGGGCAAATCACTGCAGCGGAGCCAGCACGTCGGTATGGGATGACGATCGGTCGTTGAGACGAACCAAGGAGCGAAACAAGGGGTGAAGGAAACGGATGAGGTGGCGACTGTTCTGGTCCTCGACTTTGGGGCCCAATACGCCCAGCTGATCGCCCGCCGGGTCCGGGAAGCCCACGTCCACTCGGAAATAGTCTCTCGCGACATAACCGCTGACGAAGTCAGGGCACGGAGGCCAGCAGGGTTGATCCTTTCGGGTGGCCCGGCGTCGGTGTATGCCGAAGACGCATTCCATATGGACCCTGCGATCCTCGATCTCGGCATCCCTGTCCTCGGCATATGCTACGGCCACCAGCTCATGGCCAGCATTGCCGGAGGAGAGGTCTCCAACACCGGCAACGCCGAGTTCGGGAAGACCCAACTCCAGGTTGTTGCCGACAGCCTGTTGCTCGCCGAGCTACCCAAAGAGCAGCAGGTGTGGATGTCGCATTCCGACGAGGTGACCGACCCTCCACCGGGATTCGAGGCGGTCGCCTCTTCCCCTGGTGCCCAGGTGGCGGTGATGGAGGACCGCGACCGGCGGATGTACGGGGTCCAGTTCCATCCGGAGGTGGTCCACACCCCGCGGGGCACAGAGATCCTTCAGCGGTTCCTCTACGACGTCTGCGAGCTTCTCCCCGACTGGACCAGCCATTCGATCATCGAGTCCCAGGTTGAGATCATCCGCAACCAGGTCGGTGACGGTCGGGTCATCTGCGGCCTGTCTGGCGGGGTGGACTCCGCGGTTGCGGCTGCCTTGGTCCACGCCGCTGTCGGCGATCAGCTGACCTGCATATTTGTGGACCACGGCCTGCTGCGAGAGGGCGAAGGCAGCCAGGTCGAGGAGACGTTCAGATCGCACTTCGAAGTCGACTTGATCCACGTAAAGGCGGAGGACAGGTTCCTCGAGAAGCTGGCTGGAGTTGCTGAGCCTGAGGAGAAACGGAAGATAATCGGCGAGGAGTTCATCAGGGTCTTCGAGGAGGCAGCCAAAATGGTGGGTGACGCCCAATTCCTCGTCCAGGGCACCCTCTACCCGGACGTGATCGAGTCGGGTTCGGCAACCGCTGCGACGATCAAGACCCACCACAACGTGGGGGGTATCCCCGACGACATGAAATTCGAGCTGGTCGAGCCCCTGCGTGACCTGTTCAAGGACGAGGTCCGAGCGGTGGGCGAAGAGTTAGGGCTTCCCCAGGACATCGTGTGGAGACAGCCCTTCCCGGGCCCGGGCCTGGCGGTCCGGATCATCGGAGACATCACCAAAGAACGTCTCGACCTACTCCGCGCCGCCGACCACATCGTCACCGAAGAGATCAAACGTGCCGGGCTCTATCGAGAGATCTGGCAGGCGTTTGCGGTGCTTCCAGCAGTCAAGACAGTGGGTGTTCAGGGCGACGGGAGAACTTACGCATATCCAGTGGTAATTCGAGCGGTGACTTCCGAGGACGCGATGACCGCTGATTGGGCGCGTTTGCCTTATGAATTACTGGAAAAAATGTCCGGCAGGATTATCAACGAGGTCCCCGGGATCAACCGTGTCGCGTACGACGTCTCCAGCAAACCGCCGGCAACGATCGAGTGGGAGTAGGTCGATCGAGCGAGTTCCGTTCAAGACTTTTTTTGCCGTGCCGATAACGAAAAAAAGGCCAGGACAAATACTTGGACATGAATACTCCGGAGCTCACACGGATCTTTCGCGAAGAGCTCCAACAGCGATCCGATCGACTGGTCTCGGGGGCACGAGCCTTACGCGACCGCACCCTTGCCGCGGCTGACGTTCCCGACTTGATCCGGGACGCACACACAATCAAGGGTTCTTCTGGCCTGCTCGGACACGATCGCATCCGGGAGGCCGCCTCCTGCCTCGAGGAGTTGTGGCGCGGGGTGTCCGAAGGGAAGGCTCCGTCGGGTGACGTCGTTGTGGCGATGGAGGCTGCCGCGGGGCGTCTTCCTTCTGCAGTCGACGACGAGAGCGACGAGCTTCCCAAGCTGATTCGTCGCCTCGCCGAGGGTCTCGATGCGAAGACGAGCGATGAGGTCCTCACCTTGCCAGGCCCGGACGCCGGTTCGCTGGGCGGCCTCCTCTCCTCGGTGTCGGAGTCACTGTTGGGGGGAGTCACCCGAGTCGACACCGGCGATCTCTACCGCCTCATCAACCGTGTTGTCGAGGTTTCGCTCGATGCCGACGCTCTGGCCGATCTCTCGCTGGTTTCTATCGAAGGGGCCGACCCCGAGATGTTCCGCAAGGCGTGGCGGGTTCAGCTCGAGAAGCTGAGTGGCTCGATCAGCGAGATCCAGGATCAGGCGGTTTCACTCGCCGACGTCAGCTTTGCCGAGGTCACTTCCACTTTCCATCAGTTTGTCCGCTACCTGGGCCGCAGAATTGGAAAGGACGTACGTCTTGAGTTGATTGGTGAACCGATCCATATCGACCGCCAGATCGTCGACCTGCTCCGCGAGCCGCTGCGGCACCTTCTCGTCAACGCCGTGGATCACGGGCTGGAGGATCCGCAGCGGCGGGTCAGCCTGGGCAAGGCCGCCACCGGCACCATCACGGTCGGGATCCGATCGGTGGACGGCAAAGTCGAGATTTCCGTTGCCGACGACGGCGGAGGGATCGACTGGGCACTTGTTTCCAAGACTGCCGAGGATCGTGACATGACGCCGCTTCCAGCCGACCTGACGCCTTTGCTCTTCCATCCCGGTTTTTCCACGGTCGACCCACCCACCGAGTTTTCCGGCTCGGGAGAAGGTTTGACCTCGGTTCGAGAGGCGGTCGAGTTGGTCCGGGGCGTGATCCGCATCGAATCGCAACGCGACAAGGGAACCACTGTCGTCATGACGCTCCCGGTGTCCATGGTGCTCCAGGATGCCGTAATCGTCGCCACCGGGGACCAGTTCTGGGGTCTGCCCGAAGCGTCGGTGGAGGCGGCAATGCCGCTGTCCAAGGCTGAGATCCAGACGACTCCCTCCGGGCGGACCATTCGCTTCGCCTCCGGTGACGTGCCGTATGTGTCGCTTGCCGAGGCGGTGGGCCACGAAGGTGAGACCGACGAACAGGAGATCGTCGTCGTCAACACCCGGCTCGGCCTGGTCGCGATTTCGGTCGACGAGTTGGTCGATCGTCGCCGGGTTGCAGTCAAGAACCTCGGCCCGATCCTGGAAGGTCCGGGACATGTGACCGGTGCTGCGCTCCTGGGTGCGGGCCAGATACTGGTTGTCCTCGATCCCAACTTCCTGGGGATGTTCGCCGGGCGTCGGCCCCGCCCGATCGACGGGAAGCCAAGGGTGTTGGTAGTCGACGACTCTGCCGGGGTGCGACAGCTTCTCTCCGCCACCCTCAACGGGGCGGGTTTCGAAGTCACCGTCGCCGGGGGAGCGCGCGAGGCGGTCCTGGCCATGGCCGAGCAGAACTTCGATGCGCTGGTTGTCGACTATTCCATGCCCCGTTCCAGCGGAACCGACCTGGTTCGTGCCCTGAGAGGCGCCGATGTCGATGTTCCCATCGTCATGGTGTCGGGTGTCGCCACCCCGGAGGAGAAACAGGAGGCGTGGCGTGTGGGTGTCGACGCCTACCTCGACAAATTCGACCTCCGCCAGGGGGTCCTCTCCAGCACCATCCGCAGACTGATCGGCGTCGACGAAGCCGACACCGCCAGTTAGGCGGGGTAGCCCTAAATCGCCTCGAGGATGATCCGGGCCAGTTCCTCTGGTTTGGTGAACTGGGGCCAGTGGCCGGTGGCGAGGTCGACGTATTCGACTTCCTTGATCCGGGTGAACTCGCGTACCGGTTCCAGGTCCCGGGCGATCCAGCTCTGCAGCATCTCGCTGCTGAACTCGGTCGAGATGACGGTTACGGGCACGTCGTAGCGGCGTTCATCGGAGAGACGCTGCTGGTCGCTGCTCGCACGAGCGGGCGCCGGGATCGCACGCTCCCGGAACTGGGCCCGCGCATCTTCGTCCATGTCGGCCAGGTCCTCTTCCTCGAAACCCGACCAGTCGGGGAAGGGGATGTCTCCGTTTTCGACAGGGTATCCGCCGGGGTCACCTCCACCGTCGCCCAACGGAAAGCCGCCAACGTAGATCGCCCGTGAGACGCGATCGGGTCTTGCGTCAACGGCTGCGTGGGCGATGGCGGCACCGGCGGAGTGACCGACGAGCACTACCTCGCCGGCCACCGAGTCGATCGCGGCGACCACCGCCTGGACATGGTCTTGCCGGGTGATGCCGGAGCGGTCGGCTTCCTTCGATTCCATGCCAGGCAAGGTGAGGGCCTGGGTGTGATGGCCAGCTTCCTCCAGAGTCGGGGTTACCTCGTCCCAGGAGGAGCCGTCGAGCCAGAGACCGGGTATCAGGATGATGTCCATTTGTAGCTTTCCTTTCGGGGTGCGTTCGAGGTGTTGCCCGGTGCCGCCAGCTGGCGGAGTTATGATCCGGATATCTCGATCATTAGGTCGGGAACGCTAGCGGAACGATCCAGATTTGTCGATCAATAATCAAGTCCCAGATTACGACCTCGAAGACCTGCGCGTTGTTTCATCAGACCGAGAGCTTCGGGCCATGGCCCACCGGGTGAGAAGCACCATCCTTGAGCTGGTCATCGAACGAGCAGCCACCGTTAGCGAGCTAGCCGAAGCCATCGGTCGCCCCAAGAGCACAGTGGCCTACCACGTTGATGTTCTGGTCGAGGCGGAGATGCTCAAGGTGGTGCGGACACGGAAGGTGCGCGCGATCGACGAGCGGTTCTACGGCCGGACCGCGCGGATTTTCTACGTGGGTGTCATCCAACCCGAGCAGGTGTCCCAGCTCGCCAATTTGCTCTCCGTTGCCGCCTCTGAGTCACAGCCTGCTCACCAAGCGGACGACCTGCGAGCGATCCTCAGCCACGCCAGGATTCCCAGGGAACTTGCCGCCGAATTCTGGGAGCGCGTCTTCGCTCTCACCAACGAGTTCACACAACTGCGCCGCTCCGGCGACACCGTTTACGGGTTCGTCGCCGGCCTCTACCCGACCGAATACCCCACCCTGCCTTCAACAGTGGAGTGACCGGCGTGCTCCGGCAGATTCCGCTCTGTCGGCAACAACTCAGGTTCTTGTTAACACCCTGGTCGGGTGAACCGATAGTCTTGTTGTGATGCTTGAGTTGCCGCCCCTTCCCGATCTGGTGGCGTACGTGCTCCCGGTGGTGGGCATTGTCGCGGTACTTGTCGCGCTGCGGATCACTGCGGCGGGGCGGGCCCGTGAAAAAGAGGTCCTGCGTCTCTCCGAAGAGGCCCACACCATCAAGAACGACTTCGTGGCGATGGTCAGCCACGAACTGCGGACGCCGCTGACTTCGATAGCCGGTTTCGCCGACACTCTGGTCCACAGCTGGAAGGACCTTCCCCAGACGGAGGTCGACGAGTTTCTTGGCATCATCAATGTGCAGTCTGTCTACCTGAGCGACCTCGTCGAGGACGTGCTGGTGATCCCGAGGCTCGAAGCGAACCGGATGAAGTTCTACCCGGAGCTCTTCGACCTTGGTGAGCTGATCGAGGATGTGTCAGCCATGGTATTCCCCACGGGCAGCGGCAAGGTGGCCGAGGTGAGCCTCCCCGAAGGGGTACGGGTGAAGGCAGATCGGAGACGGGTGCAACAGACTCTTCGTAACCTCCTCGAGAATGCCCGGAAATACGGTGGAGACCAGATCATGGTCGAGGGTTTTGTTATGGGCGACCAGTACATGGTGATCATCGCCGACAATGGCCCCGGTGTTCCAGACGAGGAGCGCCAGCGAGTTTTTGAGAACTTCGAACAGGTCTCCAAGGGAGATGCGCGTGAGAGCACCGGCATCGGTCTCGGCTTGCCGATTGCCCGTCGTCTCGCCAGGGCCATGGGCGGCGATGTCTGGTATGAGCGACGTTTCCCTACCGGCGCCCGCTTCTGTTACTCACTTCCCTTGAAGCGTCGTGCCATCGACGGCGACGTCCAGCCCGGCGAGCCCGAGGTGGTCGCTGAAGCCGAAGTCGATGTCGACCTCGCCGTCAACAATCGCTGATCACATCATTGTGATTCAGTCCGGGCAGGCCGGTACTATCCCAAGGGATGCAGGCAGAGTGGTTCCCGGATGATGTTCCCGCAGACTCGCCCCTTTTCGCAGATCTGAACCCCACCCAGCGTGAGGCCGTTGCGGCAACGGAGGGGCCGGTCCTTGTGGTCGCGGGTGCTGGGTCTGGTAAGACACGTGTCCTCACCTACCGCATCGCTCATCTGGTCAGAGACCACAACGTTGCGCCTGCATCCATCCTCGCCATCACCTTCACCAATAAGGCAGCCGACGAAATGCGCGAGCGGGTATCCCGCCTCGTGGGCGGGGCGGTCCACTCGATGTGGGTTTCGACGTTCCACTCCGCCTGTGTCCGCATCCTCAGGCGCGAGGCATCCCGGCTCGGTTACAAGTCCGGCTTTTCGATATACGACGAGGCGGACTCGGTACGCCTGATCAAGATCGTCTCGAAGGACCTCGACCTCGATCCGAAGCGGTTCCCGCCAAAGCAGATCAAGGCCGCCATATCCAAGGCCAAGAACGAGCTGGTCGACTTCGAATCGTTCTCCGACCATGGAGAGGGCTTCTATCACGAGCAGGTCGCCGATATCTACCGCGCTTATCAGCAGAGGCTCTTGGCTGCTTCGGCGATGGATTTCGACGACCTGCTGATGATCACCGTCGAGTTGTTCGGTGCCTTTCCCGATGTTCTCGAGCATTATCAGGACCGTTTCCGGTACGTGCTGGTCGACGAGTACCAGGACACCAACCGGGCCCAGTACACGCTGGTCAAGCAGCTGACCGACAAGCACCGGAACATTTGTGTAGTCGGCGACTCCGACCAGTCCATCTACAAGTTCCGGGGGGCGGATATCCGCAACATCCGCGATTTCGAAAAGGACTACCCGGATGCCCGGGTGATCATCCTCGATCAGAACTACCGGTCGACCGAGAACATCCTCCATGCGGCGAACTCGGTGATCGCCAACAACACCAAGCGGACACCGAAGAACCTCTGGTCGGATCGGGGGGTTGGCGAGTTGATCATCCGTTACGAGGCCGAAGACGAGCACGACGAGGCAGGTTTTGTGGTCGATGAGGTCGAGCGACTCCAGAGTGCAGGATTCAACCTGGCTGACATGGCCGTCTTCTACCGGACCAACGCCATGTCCCGCGTTATCGAGGATGTGTTCGTGAGGCGGGGCATCCCCTACACGGTTGTTGGCTCGGTCAAGTTCTACGATCGCAAAGAGATCAAGGACGCAGTTGCCTACCTGCGAGCCCTGGTCAACCCGGCGGACGAGGTGTCCCTGAAGCGGATCATCAACGAGCCGCGACGTGGGATCGGAGCCACGACCATCGCCCACCTCGACAGATTCAGTCAATCGAACCGGATTTCTTTCGCCGAGGCGATCGACAGAGCCGGCGACATCCCGCAGCTGAATGCTCGGGCTGCGTCTTCTGTTGCCGAATTCGGCGCCCTCATCCGCCTGATGCGGGAGCGAGCCGCAGAAGGTGGTGTCGAAGCCGCAGTTCAATCCGTTCTCGATGACACCGGCATGGTTTCTGGCCTCGACGCCGAGAAGACAATCGAGGCGATGGGCAGGGTGGAGAACCTCCGCGAGTTGGTCGGTGTTGCCGCTGAGTTTGAGCAGTCGAACGAGGGTGCTGTCATCGGCGACGAGGACTTCGACGCCCTTGACAACATGCGCCGGCTCGAGATCTTCCTGGAGTCGACTGCCCTTGTAGCCGACATCGATGAGTGGGAGGAAGGTGCCGGGGCGGTCACACTGATGACACTTCACACCGCCAAAGGTCTCGAGTTCCCGGTTGTCTTCATCGTTGGCATGGAGGATGGGGTGTTTCCCCACATGAGGTCACTCGGGGACCCCGGAGAGCTGGAAGAGGAGAGACGCCTGGCCTATGTCGGGATCACCAGGGCCCAGGACCACCTGTTCCTCACCTCGGCATGGAATCGCATGCTCTTTGGCGGGTCCAATTACAACCCACCGTCGCGCTTCCTCAAGGAGGTCCCTGAAGGGTTGCTGCAGAAAGCCGGGAAGCGACAGAGGCGGTCTCCGGCGGATCGCGTCGCATCGGTCGGCCCGCGGACCCAGGTGGATCCCGGGTCTGTCACTGCGGGCGACCGGGTGCGACACGACAAGTGGGGGTTGGGGACCGTACGGGAAATCGTCGGGATCGGCGACCGGGCTGAGGCCGAGGTCATGTTCGACACCCAGGGGAAAAAGAGGCTCTTACTCGCCTGGGCCCCCCTGGAGAAGGCTTGATCCTGGTTTACTTCAGCGGATAGGCGATGTCGACCGCAGGGTCGTCATTTCCGATTGCGGCCCAATCGCCGAAGTAGATCTCACGGGGCGCACCTCTGTCGCTTTCACCGTTCTCTTCGATCCAGGCCGCGACCGCGTCATATGCCTCGAGGATGCGCGGAAATTCGACCTGGCCTTTGGTGATTCTGGCGAATGCCTCACGGCCGCCACTCTCCTTACGCACCCTGATGTCGTCCAACGGCTCCACCGAGCCTTCAAATGGCACACAGACTTCGACGGGGCCGTCGGAGTCGTTGTTGACTTCGCCGTGATAGATGACGAACGGGGTCCCGGTCTCCACGCCCGCACCCTGCAGATGGCCGTAGATCGTGCCCATCGCACGGTCTATGAACGGCGAGAGCGTCCCGACGAAATGGCGTTCTTCGATCGACGCGACCTTCTGCTCCTCGGTTTCGCGTGTTTCCACTGTGAACATCGTCTTTCCCTTCCCCATGAGGTATTGGATGAGATAGCGGACGAGTCTTCGTCGGGTCTTGATGTCGACTTCGACGCTTTCCCAGTATGCGCCTATCTCTTTGATCGCCACCTCGGGATCCAGCTCGACCACCTCGGCAATGAGCTTCAACGGCATCTCCAGTCGTCGGAGGAGGCTGATAAGCCGTGCCTGCTTCAACTGGGACTCCGCGTAATACCTGTAGCCGTTGTCGGGGTCGATGGTCCAAGGTGTCAGGAGACCTTTTTCTTCATAGATCCTGAGGGCTTTGGGCGAGAGCCGTGTTCGTTTGGAGAATACCCCGCTGGTCATGAGATCCGGTTCCATAGAGTTACCTTGCACCATGCCCCAGGGGCGGAGTCAAGACCCTGCAGCCAGTTTTTTTCTCAGGACCCCTGGACCTTGTCGAGCAGGCCCTGCCAGCTGGCGCTGAACTTCTCCACGCCTTCGTCCTCGAGTGTCTGCACCACGTCGGCGTAGTCGACCCCGATTGTCTGGAGGCGGGCCAGGTCGACCCGGGCGACCTCGATGTCCTGAGGAGTGAACGGCTGGGGATCGGGACTGCCATGGTCCTGATAAGCGTCGATGGTTCCGAGAGGCATGGTGTTGACCGTGCCGGGCGCAACCAGGCTCTCCACGTAGAGCAGGTCGTCGTAGTCGGGGTTCTTGGTCGATGTCGAGGCCCAGAGTGGCTTCTGACGCCGGGCACCTTTCGACTCGAGCTCCTTGAATCGATCCGATGTGAACACATCGAGGTAGTCGCCGAACGCGGCGCGGGCATTTGCCACCGCCGTCTTTCCGCGCAACTCAAGGGCTTCATCGGAGCCAAGCTCCTCAAGTCTCCCGTCGACTTCACTGTCGACACGGGACACAAAGAACGAAGCCACCGACGCAACTTTGGAGATGTCGCCTCCGGCAGCGGCAAAGGTCTCCAAACCACTGATGTATGCGTTCATCACCTCCCGGTAGCGCTCCAGCGAGAAGATGAGGGTGATGTTGATCGAGATGCCTTCGCCGATCAGCTTCTCGATCGCGGGGATGCCCTCCGGGGTGGCAGGCACCTTGATCAGGAGATTCGGCTTGCTGATCTGCTTCGCCCAGTCTCTGGCCTCGGCAATTGAGGCGTCGGTGTCGTTGGCGAGGGTGGGTGAGACTTCGACCGAGACGAAGCCATCGGTACCGTCGGTTGCCCGGTAGACATCGAGAAGCAGGTCACATGCCCGGTTGAGGTCGGCGGCCATCAGGGTCTTGACGATGTCCTCTGCGCCGGTCCCGGCGTCGAGCAGGGAGTTGAGCTCGTCGTCGTAGTCCGTGGCGTTGACGATCGCGGCCTCGAAGATCGAAGGGTTGGAGGTGACGCCGCTGACCGCGTCTTCGACGATTCGGCGCTCGAGCTCACCGCTGTCGAGCATCTCCCGGGATATTTGATCCGACCAAACACTGACCCCCGCCGCGGCGAGCCCATGCAAATTTGACTGTGCCATCCCCCAAGCGTAGGCGAATCCGAAATTGACCAAACGCGTTCCTAAGGCTGTAGCTATCAATAGTGATAGCTGGGGCATCGAGAACGGGCCTTGGTGTCGGATTCTCCTCTCAATGTGGAGCAACTACGCTTCACGGACGGTATGCCCCGCAGGATTCTCATCGCAAAGCCAGGCCTCGATGGTCACGACCGGGGTGCGAAGGTAATAGCCAGAGCGCTCCGCGACGCCGGGCACGAGGTCATCTACTCGGGATTGCATCAGACACCCTCACAGATCGCCGAGACGGCTGTCCAGGAAGACGTCGACGCCGTTGGCCTGTCCTCGCTTTCGGGAGCACACAAGACCCTGTTCCCGCAGGTGGTGGAACAGCTCAGATCGCGCGACGCCGCTGACATTCTGGTGTTCGGCGGCGGTGTGATTCCCGACGCCGACCACGATGCCCTGAAAGCAGCTGGAGTCGTGATGATCTTCACGCCAGGAACGCCGCTCGATTCCGTGACCGGCTGGGTGGAGGCAAATGTGATGGAGAAAGCTCAGAAAGAAGGAACCAGTTGAAGATTCACGAGTACCAGGCGAAGCAGCTGATGGGCGCCCGGGGCATCCCGGTGCCCATGGGCTATGTGGCCACCACAATCGAAGATGCCCTCGTCGCCGTCAAGCCACTGATCGAATCTTCCGGGAATCCCGTCGTCGTCCTCAAGTCGCAGATCCACGCCGGGGGGAGAGGCAAAGGAACCTTCAAGGAGCATCCCGACGTCAACGGGGTCAACGTGATCACCGCCGGTATCGGCGGTGGCGTCGCAGCGGCGGAAGAGGCGGTGCGGGTTCTAGCTTCTAAGATGCTTGGCTCGACATTGGTCACCATCCAGACCGGTGAGGAGGGAAAGGTGGTCAATCGCCTATACCTCGAACAGGGCATCGACATCGAACGCGAGCTCTACCTCGCTGTCCTCCTCGACCGTGCGGTGGGGCGCAACATCGTGATGGCTTCGACAGAGGGAGGCGTGGAGATCGAAAAAGTGGCCGAGGAGACTCCTGAGAAGATCCTCCGCGCCGAGATCGATCCTGCCTTCGGTTTGCTTCCTTTCCAGGCCAACCAGCTCTCGACGGGACTCGGGATAGGCCCGGACGCCTCGAAGAGCTTTGCCCAATTCGTCCGGTCACTCTCCGACATGGCAACCGACATGGACACTGACTTGATTGAGATCAACCCTCTGGTCGTCACCAAACAGGGCGAGGTGATGGCGCTCGACGGCAAGATGGCATTCGACGACAACTCGCTGTTTCGGCACCCCGACGTCGCCGAGATGCGGGATGTCTCCGAGGAAGATCCGTCTGAGCTTGCGGCGAAGGAGGCAGGGCTCAACTACATCAAGCTCGACGGCACAGTTGGCTGCCTGGTCAATGGCGCCGGCTTGGCGATGGCCACAATGGACACGATCAAACATGTCGGGGGAGAACCGGCGAACTTCCTCGACGTCGGCGGAGGCGCCGATGCCGACCAGGTTTCAACGGCGTTTGAGATCATCACCGGTGATGAGAATGTCAAGGGCATATTCGTCAACATCTTTGGTGGGATCATGCGCTGCGACGTCATCGCAACCGGCATTGTCGAGGCGGTGAAGCGGGTCGGGCTCGAGGTTCCCCTTGTGGTCAGGCTGGAAGGGACCAATGTCGAGCTCGGCAAGCGAATCATCGAAGAGTCGGGCCTTGACGTGGTAAACGCGGAGAGCCTCAGGGACGGAGCAGTCAAGATTCTGGAGTTGACTCGATGAGCATTCTCGTGGACAAGAACACCCGAGTGCTGGTGCAGGGCCTGGGCAAGACCGGGCAATTTCACACCGAGAAGGCGATTGCTTACGGAACGCAAATGGTCGGTGCCGTCCACCCCACCCGCGCCGATACGACGATGCGCTTCGAAGGGGAGACCGACCATTCCGGAGTGCCCGACCGCGACGACACGTTCTCGGTCGAACTGCCCATCTACGCGACGATGTCGGAGGCGGTGGCCGAGACCGGAGCCAACGCATCGGTGGTCTATGTTCCACCACCATTCGCCGCCGACGCCATCATGGAGGCAGCAGCTTCGGGCATCGAGCTGGTGGTCGCCATCACCGAGGGGATCCCCGTCGCCGACATGGTCAAGGCGAAGCGTTATCTCGAGGGCCGGGGAACCAGGCTTATCGGGCCCAACTGCCCCGGCGTGATCACGCCCCACGAGTGCAAGATCGGGATCATGCCCGGCTACATCCACCAGCGGGGCAGGATCGGCGTGGTATCCCGGTCGGGCACCCTCACTTACGAGGCCGTCCACCAGTTGACCCTACGGGGCCTCGGTCAGACATCGGCGATCGGAATCGGCGGCGACCCGGTGAACGGCACCAACTTCGTCGACGTACTCAGACTTTTCGAGGCAGATTCCGAAACAGAGGGTGTGGTGATGATCGGCGAGATCGGCGGTACCGCTGAGGAGGAGGCAGCTGAGTTCGTCGCCCAGGAGATGACGATCCCCGTAGCCGGGTTCATCGCCGGAACCACCGCACCCCCTGGCAAGCGAATGGGCCATGCCGGCGCGATCGTATCGGGAGGGAAGGGAACCGCCGAGGCCAAAATCGAGGCGATGACAGCCGCCGGGATCGTGGTTGCCGAGACCCCATCGGAAATGGGCGAGGCGATGGAGCGCGCTCTTGGCTGAACCACTCGACCTCATACATTCGGAGGGCCGGCGGATACTCGAGCTCGGTCGGGAGGACTTGACAAGGCCCGTTCCTCAGTACCCCGGCTGGACCATGGCCGGCCTACTGGAGCACCTTGGTGGGATTGTGGGCAGGACTTCCTTGGTTTGCCGCGATCTCCTCACCGAACGGGTATCGGCGCCGCGTCCCGATGAAGCCGACATCGCTCATTGGTATGAGGATCGACTCAACGAGGTCCTCGACGTCTTTCGCTCGGCGGATCGCGAGGCGCCGGTTTGGGGATTCACCGAGCATCCCGTCATCGGAACATGGGTGACCAGGATGGTCGTGGAGGTCGGAGTACATCGTTGGGACGCGGAACAGGCGTTCGATGAACCTTCGCCCCTGCTCGATGATGTCGCCATCACCGGCCTCGATGAGTTCGGCATCATGTGGTTCCCACGCCTCGAGGGTGTCGGGACCCTTGCCCTCACCGCGACCGACCTTGCGCGTCACTGGCACTACGGCGATGGCGATCCGGGCGCCCCTGTCGAAGGGACTGCCTCGGACCTCCTCCTTCGACTGATGAGCCGGCCGTCGCCCGTATCCCTTCCGCAGGACTGGGCGGACGCGGTAGACGGCTTGCCGCCGCCACCTCGGTAGAGCAACGAGTGAAACTCGCCCCCAACCTTCATGTAGTCGGGTCGGACATCGTGGCCTGCTACCTGGTCGAAGATGAGACCGGCGTCACCATGATCGACGCCGGCCTATCCGGCGATTGGCGCGAGCTCGTCGATGAACTGAAGACGATGAGCCGGAGTCCCGACGACATCCGAGGTGTGGTACTCACACATGGAGACACCGATCACCTCGGTGTTGCCGAGCGCCTTCGCACCGAGCACAAAGTACCCATCTACATCCACGACGCAGATGCACCTCTGGCCCGTGGTGAGACACGAAAGCAGAACCCGCCCTGGGGTCGGCTCCGGATCAAGACGACTCTTGGGTTCCTCTGGTACGCGCTCCGTCGTGGGGGTTTGAAGGCACATCCGGTGAGGGAAGTAATAGGCCTTTCCGGGGACGGATCGCTTCAACTTCCAGGACACCCCGAGATCATTCACATACCAGGGCATAGTCCGGGGAGCATTGCCATCCACGTCCCAAGTGTGAAGGCATTGTTTGTCGGTGACGCCCTCACCACACGTCACGTACTCACCGGTATCGAAGGGCCTCAGCCCGCTCCGTTCACCCTCGACAGCGAGAAGGCCTTCGAGTCTCTTTCCAGGCTGGAGAACCTGGACGTCGATTGGGTGCTCCCCGGCCATGGGCCACCGTGGAAGGGGGGTGCGGGGGAACTCGTTCGTCTCGTCCGGGAGGCGGCCCGACCAAGCTCTCGATCCTAGAACCGGGCCATATCAGCGGTGGCGTAGCCGACAACGGCTGAGTCTGCGCTGCTCACGGAGGTCAGGGCGTTGATCAACTCGTCGACCCGGTGGCCCGGCACTGCGACAGTGAGTTCATCGTCGCCCATTCCGGTGCGGGCACGGGAGAGGGCGCAACCCATAGACGCGGCGATAACACCCTTGTTAGCGGCCCGGGGCAGGATCTGACACTGAGGCTTGCCCGACCACTCCACGTCGACTGCGTCGT
>Ga0299913_10001339_pt1 | contig 18012 bp, 19 predicted proteins | sample RVTome_9_FD_201360 | JGI IMG/M metagenome (GOLD analysis project Ga0299913, IMG submission 201360) | Soil microbial communities from uranium-contaminated site in the Upper Colorado River Basin, Wyoming, United States - RVT155D38 (version 2) ... | reverse complement strand
ACAGGCGGATCTACACTTGTTTAGTAGAGGGAGTCTAGATCTCGTTCGATGTCCTCGGCCCTCTGACCGGTTCTTTCCTTGATACGGCCGACCATCTGGTCCCAGTTTCCTTCAGTAACGTCAAGGTCATCGTCGGTGAGGTCTCCCCACTGTTCTTTGACCTTGCCTTTCAGCTGGTCCCAGCGGCCTTCCCACTTGAGTTTGGTGGCCTCGTTCATCCTGGCTCCTTTCGACCGGATTCCAGGATTCTTTCCCGCTACCGACTCTTTCAAACGGGATTCGCGTGGTTGTGATTTCCCGAAACGCCACAGGCTTCAAACGGCCAACGCCTAAAAGGATCGTCCACGACTGATGAGCCACGTACCCCCCGGCTCCGATTCAGCGATTACATACGCGAGAAGCGCCTCCGACCGGGGGTACTGGCCTGAGGCGCTTGGGTGATTTCTCGCCTTCCCTGAGAGCACGGGAAGCCTTTCAAAGAGCGCAAAGGGAGCGCTCCTCGGACCTGTGCGTCATGACCTCCAAGGAGGTGGCATACCCAACCCCGGGGACAGCGAAACCCCCGCAGTCTGATCGCATTGCAGTGATTCGTCTATGGGGGTTCTCTTGTGCGGTGTAGAAGTTGTGGCGACGCCTCCGCGGCCATGAAGATACTCGGTGGTCCGGGCACCTGCCCGGAGGACTATCGTCCGGCGACCAGCTGGGAGGCTGAAAAGCGGGCATGAGCTGCGTCCACATCACGCATGACATGGCGACGCTTCTCGTCGCGCTCAGATCTTGGCCGGATGTCAACCTCGAAGCCCTGCGGGCGATGCCTGAATGGAAGCTCGCCCGGGAGTGGGGATGGATTATGGAGTCGGGGGAACTGACCGGCTCCGGTCACCAGCATGCGGGCGGCGAACAGCCGGCAGGGATCGACAGGTAGCAAACAAGAGAGAGCCCGGGCACAACACCTGCGGGCTCTCTCATCCCCCACTAAGACGTTGCATACCCAACCCCGGGAACAGCGAAACTCCCGCATGCGTTTTTTCGCGTTCTCAGGTCTTGATTATGAAGTCACCGCCCGGGATGCGGGGAGGATGGCCGGGTTCGACGTCGGACTCCCCGAGTTGAACTAGGCGATGTTGGTGGCGTGGGTATGGCTGAACGACGACACGTTGAATGGGGCGCCAATCCCAGCGGGCACCTGAACGTCAGGGTCGCCGGTCGCCGAGTTGGTACTCGGCGGGTCCACCGTATGTGCATGGTTGGGTAGCGTGTCAGCACCAACCGAACCACCAAGCGCGGTCGCACCGGCACCTCGCGGGTAGCGGTCAACCATATTGGGCACGTTGAATGTGGTGCTTCCGTCACTGGACCCCCAAGTGGTGCCGACAGCGGCGAACAGCCCGGCGTAGGTGGTACGAGAAACGGCAGCACCGTTGCAGAGGAGCCACCCGACCGGGACCGACGAGCCGGCGAACATCTCCACGGACCCGGCAGGGGTCCCGTTGTGCCGCCGTGTGGTCCCGTCGTAGTAGACGATGTCGTGCGTGTCTTCGACGTAGGACAGGTCGCCAGCGGCCGGGGTGGGGTGCTCGGGCTTGAGGCATACGGCCACGAGCCTCCTTCAGCCTCTGGTGTGGCTCCTGATATCCTGGCTGACCTTCTCGGCCACAAGGACACTCGGATGGTTCATCACTACTACCGGCATCGAGTGACGCCGACGATCAGCGTGGCGAGAGACAGGATGGAGGACGCGCTGTGAGCGAGCACCTACGGCGGATGATCCGATTTGCTGAGGACTCCGACCTGGAGGAAGCCAGGCGGCGTATCGAAAAACTCGATCTGCGATGTCACGGGCCCGGAGGGGGTAACCGCGGCCGTGCGCATCCTGATCGCCTTCCATGCTGAGCTCGATTCCGTCGACCAGGACCGAAGCTCGCTGCTCGCTCGCCTCGAGCACGAGCTGGGTTGATCCTTCCAGGGGGTCTATCAGGGGGCCTATGTCCTCTGATCGGGATCTCTGAGGATCCTCAACGATCATCGGGAGAAGTGGCCGGAGAGCCGATTTCGTCCATCACCACCTAAGCAAATTGTGGCACCGGTGGGCAAGGGTGGATGCGGGTGGGTACACGGGCTCCTTCTCGACACGCAAGAGGTCACTGGTTCAAGTCCAGTAGGGCCCACAAAGAGAAACCCCCGCACTTGCGGGGGTTTCTCTTTGGCTTCCGTGCCCATCATCCACTAGCTCGGGCCAGAGCTATCATCAAGCAGATACCCGAGATAGGAGGGGCCGGTTAATGGCCATGTCAAAAGAGCACAAAGAGGCCCTGGCACGGGGGAGACTTGAAGCCCGTTCGATCAAGGCTTATTTGAACGCTTTGGATGCCAGGAGGCCGGGGCGGCCGGTGACGAAGGAGAGTCTGGAGCAGCGACTCGGCCGGATCAACAACAAACTCGAGGCAGAGGACGATCCGCTGAAGCGACTCGACCTCATGCAGTCCAAGGTCGATATCGAGCAGACGTTGGCCAGTGTTGACAAGGGGTCGAATCTCGAAGAGCTGGCCACTCGGTTTGTGACTCACGCCAAGTCTTATTCCGAGCGTAAAGGGATCAGTTACACGACTTGGCGCCAATTCGGTGTGCCAGCGGATCTCCTACGCCAGGCGGGAGTCCCGGAAACGCGTCGACGCTCCTAGTCCCAGCCCAACTCCTCGAGACGGTCGTCGTCGATCCCGAGATGATGGGCGATCTCGTGTAGCACCGTCTTTCGGATCTCCTCCTCGAGCTCACGGCTGCTCAGACCCATGTCGAGATGTGGCTTGCGGAAGACGACGATCCGATCCGGGAGCGCTCCCCAGTAGTCGCCTGATCGCTCGAGAAGGGACACCCCCTCATACAACCCGAGGACATCTCCCTGCTCGGGCGAGGGTCGGTCTTCCACGACGACATGGAGATTGTCCAATCGCTCCACGACCCAGGAGGGCAGACCTTCCAGGGCTCGATCGACGACAGCCTCGAATTCGGCGCGGTTCACCCCAGGATTGAAACACGGGCGGACCGGGACCGAATCAAGCCTCGATCGCGCGTGCCCCCATGAAGGCCACCACGGCTGCCCCGGCCAGCAGCACCCATGCCAAGACATCCTCGAAGCCGCCCCAGCCGAAGCGGAGCGTCTCGATGAAGTCCCAGGCACCCGCCACCGCGATCACGTACCCGGCGATCTTGATCAATGTCGCCGAGCTGATCCCCGATCCGACCGGTGTCCCACTCACGCGGGTCAGGATTAGGGCGAACGAGGCTGCGATTAGCGACTCGAAAGAGGGGTACCACTCGTTGGCTATGAGACCGAAGACGAGGTAGACACCGACGACGACGACCGAGGCGATCATCACCAGGGTTTGACCCGTCATGTTGCCCAGCGACATGCTCGAGTCCGTTCGCGACGGTGCGGGCTCAGTTGCCGGTGTTGGCTCCGGTGATCCCGGTGGCTCGGTGGTCATGGCTCTCCTCCTCAGTCGATCCAGCCAGTGCCCACGACTCTAAGGACATGGGTGTCGGGTGTGCCGTCAAAACCAGGGTCTAAGTCCGGTGTTCCTACTTGTGACGAACCGGTATCCTGACATTGCCACGGGCGATTAGCTCAGTCCGGCTAGAGCGCTCGCCTCACACGCGAGAGGTCACTGGTTCAAGTCCAGTATCGCCCACTGTGGGGGCGACCCCCCTCAGACCCCCCGCCCACCTCCAGGTTTACCCAACTGGTCTGAACCGGGTTCGCTGTGATCACGAGGGGCGACCCCCCTCAGACCCCCGCCCGGGCCGGGTCCACTCGTCTGCTCTGAATCGGGTCAGCTGGATAGCCCTCGTAATCCCCGTCCGAGGCAAGATCTACTCGTCAGGTGACGGCGGGTTTCGGGCCCCTGAAGTGTTGGTGCACACCATTCTCCACGATCGACCTGATCCGATGCACCGCGGTGTGGACCTCGGTGTGACTCGTGTAGAGAGGGGCAAGCCCCAGCCTCAGGTTGTCGGGAGCGCGGAAGTCGGGGATGACCTTTCCCACCTCGATCAGGGCTCTGGCGATGGGCCAAGCCTCGGGATGGGAGAGTGAGATGTGCGAGCCCCTGTGCTCCGGGTCACGGGGGGACGCCAGGTCAAAGTCGATCGGGGCGAGATGCTCCTCCCACTGGGAGACCAGAAACCCGGTGAGGGTGATCGACTTGGCCCGCAGACGTGAGATTCCGGCTTCGATCACGTCGGCGACGCTGGCCTCGATGGCGGCCAGTGAGATGATCGGCATCGTTCCGGTGTGGAACTTGCGAATCCCCACCGCGGGACGGAACTCGAGATCGAACGCGAACGGCTCGGCGTGACCCCACCAGGCGTTGATCGGGTTGACCAGGTTCTCCTGGAGGTTGGAGCGCACGTAGAGGAAGGCCGGCGACCCGGGCCCGCCGTTGAGGTACTTGTAGGTGCAGCCAACCGCCAGGTCGGCGCCGATCTCGTCCAGCTCGATGGGGACGACGCCGACTGAGTGGCTCAGGTCCCAGAGCACCATCGCCCCAACCTCGTGGGCCATCGCCGTCATCGCAGCAAGCTCGTAGGTGTATCCGGATCTGAACACGGTGTGGGATAGAGAGACCAGGGCGGTGTCCTCGTCGATGACTGCCTCCAGCTCGGCGACGGGGCCGGAGGTCCCGTCCGAAGGGACGATTACGAGCTCGACGCCGGTGGCCTCGGCGACGCCCCGAAGCACGTAGACGTCGCTCGGGAAGTTGAGGTCGTCGGTGATCACCATGGACCGCCCGGGACGACTGTTCACCGCGGCCGTCGCCAGCTTGTAGAGATTGACCGATGTGGAGTCCGAGACGATCACCTGCCCGGGCGCGGCTCCGACGAGCGGGGCGATTCGATCGCCGAGGACGACCTGGAGGTCCCACCATCGCTCATTCCACGAGCGGATGAGCCGCTCACCCCATTCCGGGCCGACAACGCGGTCGATGCGCTTGTGGACGGCTATAGGCAGACGACCCAGCGAGTTCCCGTCCATGTAGATCAGGTCAGGGTCGGCGAACAGGAATCGCTCCCTCAACCCGATCAGGGGGTCGCCTTGGTCGAGCCCGACCGCTTCCTCGTACCCGGAGGCGTCGGGATAGGGGCCGAGCGGAAATGGTGCGAGGCTCACGACGAGGATCTTGCTCAACGGGATGACGGTTGTCACGCCGGTGGGGCGGCTCGAATGTCGGTCCCGGGCGCCGGGCGGCATACCCTCGTCTCATGACCTCCGAGATCACCGCGGCCGCCATCGAGAGCGCCGCAGAGAGAATCGGGCCTCACGTGCGCCGGACCCCGATCCTGGATCTCGGCGATCCTCTCGGCGCCGGCTATCGGCTGAGCCTGAAGCTCGAGTCCATGCAGCCCACCGGGTCGTTCAAGGTTCGCGGTGCCTTTCTCCGCACTGACCGCGGTAGCGGTGCCGGACGAGGGGGTTGCCGCCGCTTCCGGTGGCAACTTCGGTCTGGCCGTCGCCTACGCCGCGGCGCGACTGGGACTGCGGGCGACCGTTTTCGTCCCGTCCACGTCTCCTGAGGAGAAGATCGGCCGGATCGCCGCCCATGGGGCGGAGGTGCGGGTGGTGCCGGGCTACTACCAGCACGCCCTGGAGGAGTCTCGACGCTGGGCTGCGAGCTCAGGCGCTCTGGAGGTTCACGCCTTCGATCAGCTCGAAGTCGTAGCCGGGCAGGGTTCGTGCGGTCGCGAGATCATGGACCAGGTGCCCGATGTCACCACGGTCCTGGTGGCAGTGGGCGGAGGCGGGCTCATAGGTGGCATCGCCAGCTGGGTACGAGACGCTGCTCAGGTGGTGGCAGTAGAGCCGGAGCTGTGCCCCACCTTACATGCGGCCCGTGAGGCGGGCCGACCGGTCGAGGTCGATGTCGGCGGGGTCGCGGCGTCGGCTCTGGGGGCTTCCCGGCTCGGCGACATTCCCTGGGCGGCCAACAGGTGGATCGCGCAATCCCTCCTGGTGCCGGACGAGTCGATCCTCGAGTCACAGCGATGGCTCTGGGAGACTTGCCGGGTCCTGGCCGAGCCCGCCGCCTGCGCCCCGATCGCTGCCCTTGCCGGGGGTGGCTACACGCCGTCACCTGGGGAACGTGTCGTCGCCCTCATCTCGGGGGCAAATACCCGGGCGCTGTAGACCCGGGAGGTTATTGCGGCACCGGCTCCATGAGCCCGAATTCCTCGCCACCGGGTCCCTCGACCTGTACCCATCGGCCAACCCCGGTCAGCTCCATGATGTCAGTGAGCAGACGGCCCCCGCCGATTTGAACCGCCTCGATCGCCGCGTCCAGGTCCTCGACGTCGCAGGTGTTCAGTGTCCGCGGTCCTTCGTCGCCGGCCCGGGTCACGGCCCCGTTTATCCCGGGCCCGTCGTCACCGGTCTCCAGCAACCAGTACTCCTGGTCCTCCCATTTCTGGGCCCGCCACCCGAAAACGGTGGTGAGGAATTCGACTGTTGCCTCGGGGTCAGCCGAGTAGAACTCGAAGTGCGTTGGTCTGACAGCCAACGATGCTCCTCTCTATTTTGTCGACAAAGTAGTACCGGCCGCCGTGGAGGCCATAGCCAGGGCAGGTCAGAGGGCGACCGGTTTCGAAGAGGATCCGGAGAGCAGGTGGTCGTCGAGCCTGTCCCAGACTTCGGGCCGGGCCAGCGTGCGCTTCATCGAGATCAGGGTCCGCATGAAGGTGGCGACCGCCCGGCTCGCATCCATCGGATTGGGACGCATCGCGTTCTGGACGGATGGCGATGGGCTCACAGTCACCACATCACAGTCTGGCCACGCCTCCCGGATGAGAGCGATCTCCTCGGAAATTGACCGCTGGCCGACCCGGTCGAACATCTTCTCGTGGAAACGCGCCCTCTTTCGGGAGACGTCGGCGGCCATTGGGGCGAGGATCAGCACCAGGTCGAGGGGCTTGCCCGCGCCGAGGACGACGTCGGCATGTGTGCCTGATGCGACCCCCCCGTCGACATAGAGCCCATCGCCGATCGGATAGGGCCGGAAGAGGAGCGGGATGGCCGACGATGCAGCCACCGCGTGGGCAATGCCCGCCTCGGGAGCCGACTCGGACCCGAAGACGACGCGCCGTCTGTGCATGAGATCGAAGGCAACGATGGCCGTCGGCTTCACGGGCCAGGTCTCACCGCTCGCCTCACCTATGTGGCTCTTTACCCAGTCGGTGAGCCCCGAGGCGTGGTAGGGCGCCGGTGATCCGAGGAACAAGGTGAGACCGGGATCACGGATCCCGGGGATGAGACCGTGCCGTAGCCAGTTGCGAACGTGCACCCCGGCGTTCTTGGTGAAGACGTGATTGCGGATCCTCTCGGCCACCGCCTCACGGTCGTCGGTGGGGAGCACCAGGGAGTCGAGGGTCAAGGCGTCGTTGCGGACCAGTGCGGTCACGAAGGCTCCCCCCGAGGTGCCGACGACCACTTCTGCCTGGTTCGGGTCCCAGCCGGTCGCGAGTCGGATGGTCATCAGGGCCGCCATCTCGTAGGCCGCTCCCGTGATGCCCCCACCACCTAGCACAAGTCCAACCCTGCTCACGGTCACACCATAAATCGGTTCTGGTGGGTGTCGAGAGGTCCTCCGGCCCCTTGACCGGTCAGCCGAAGGACTGACCGCAGCCCGAGCAGCGTGTGTCGTCCTCGTAGGTTGGCTCGTAGCACCAGGGACAGGGCAAATCGTCGCCTCGCTCGTCCCGGGACACCACCAGCCGGGGGTCGACCCGATACTGATGATTGCCCCTTATCCCCTTGGCGAGGGCGAACAGACCCGTCGTGGCGGTTGCTGCGAGCAGAGCTTCCAACACAGCCCGTCCTCCTTGATCAACCCGATGAGGCTAAGTCTGAAGGGCCCCGATCCCGCGGATTTCCGAAGGCATCAGCCCAGACCCGTTCCCCAGCCCGCGAACCCGGTTCAGATCGGTCGGGTGGCTTTCGAAGTGGGCGGGGTTTGAGGGGGTTGCCCCCTCATGGTTACGGTCTGGGGCGGTGCCGGCTTTCCAACCCGGTTCAGATCGGTCGGGTGTGGCTTTCGAAGTGGGCGGGGTTTGAGGGGGTTGCCCCCCTCATGGTTACGGTCTGGGGGCGGTGCCGGCTCTCCAACCCGGTTCAGATCAGTTGGGTTGGGCCTTGATGTGGGCGGGGGGTTTGCGGGGGGTCGCCCCCCCTCATTGTCACGTTCCGATGACGGCTTCGGTGAGGTCGTCGACGAGATAGCCGAGGTCGCCGAGCCGGCCCTCTCTGACCTCGGCCGCTTCGAGCATCATCATCGCCGAGTGGTAGGCGACCCACGGTCGGTAGCGGCTTTCGGGGAGCTCGGCCCCGTAACCGCTGCGGAAAGCGGCGGCGGCGTCCTCGCCGATACGGGCAGCCAGACGCCAGACGGCCAAGGTGAGGTCCCACTCGGGCGGGGCGAGCGTGGCCCACTCCCAGTCGACGATGGTGATGGCGCCGTCCTCGCTGACGATGAACTTGGAGAGAGTGGGCTTGGTGTGCGAGGGAGCCGGGGCGGTCGCCAGGGGAGGCTCGAGTTGGAGCGCCTTCTCCAGGACGACCTGCTCCATCCCGAATCGACGCCGGTATCGGCCGAGACGCTCGATCGTCGAGCGATAATGGCTCAGGACATAGTCGGAGTCGATCCCGGCGGCGAGATTGGTGATGTTCGCCTTCGAGGAGTGGATCTCGTGCAGTGCCGCTCCCGCTGCCTCGACTGCATCGAGGTTCTTGGGGAGATTGGCCAGGTTCCAATGACCCGCGTCGTTCATCTCGAGCCAGGCCATCTCACCCTGGGTCCCGTGGTTGATGATCCGGGGCACGGCGGGCACCGCCGCCAGGGCCTCGAGTGCATGTCGCTCCCGCCGCTCCCTCGACGACACCGGATACACCTTCACGATCGAGCTCTGGTCGCCTTCGATGACCCTGAACACCTTGTTGGCCCCGGAGGAAAGCTCTCTGACCAACGCGTTCGGGTGCAACTTCGTGACGAGCTCTCTGGCGTCCATCGTGATGGTTCCCCCTCGTGACCGGCTGGCCGGATTGGTTGAGTCCTTAGGGCAGTAGCCTTCTTGCCCGCCCCAGGCTAGCGAGATAACCCTGTGTCACTAGAGCTTCGTTACCCAGACGGAACCACCGTCGATCACCCGGACGGTGCGACCGGTGGTCAGGTCGCGGAGTCGATCGGCCCCCGACTTGCCCGTGCGGCGGTGGCCGCGAAGCTGAACGGCGAGCTGCGCGATTTGAATCGGCCCTTGGACCAATCGGGCGAGTTCGCCGTGATCACACTCGACAGCGACGAAGGTCTGGACATCCTCCGCCACTCCTCTGCACACGTCCTGGCCCAGGCGGTGCTCGACCTCTTCGAAGGCTCCACATTCGCCATCGGGCCTGCGATCGAGGATGGCTTCTACTACGACTTCAAGGTCGCCCAGACCTTCACGCCGGAAGACCTGGAGCGCATCGAAGGCCGGATGAAGGGGATCATCGACGAGGACCAGCCTTTCGAGCGTGTCGCTCTCTCCAGGGAGGAGGCGCTGGAGGTCTTTGCCTCTCACCCTTTCAAGATCGAGATCATCGGAGCGGTGGAGCCGTCGGAGGTGACTCCGGGCGAGGAGGTGACCGTCTACCGGAATCTGGGCTTCGTCGACCTCTGTCGGGGCCCGCATCTCCCGTCGACCGGGCGTATCCCGGCCGTGAAGCTGCTGCGCAGCTCCGGCGCCTACTGGAGGGGCGACGAGAAGCGGGATCAGCTGCAGCGCATCTATGGCACCGCATGGCCCTCTTCGAAGGACCTGGACGCCTATCTGAACCGTCTCGAGGAAGCGGAGAGGCGGGACCATCGTCGGCTCGGCACCGAGCTAGACCTGTTCAGCTTCCCCGCCGAGCTGGGGTCGGGTCTCGCCGTGTGGCACCCCAAGGGAGGCATGCTGCGAAAGCTGGTCGAGGACCACAGCCGCGACCTCCACGAGCGGTTTGGCTTCGAATTCGTGTTCACCCCTCACCTGGCCAAGTCGGATCTGTGGTGGACCTCGGGTCATCTCGACTACTACGCCGAGAACATGTTTCCGGGGATGGACCTGGACAATGATCAGGAGTACCGGGTCAAGCCGATGAACTGCCCGTTCCATGTCCTGGTCTACAAGAGCCGGGCACGGTCCTATCGCGATCTGCCCATCAGGCTCTCCGAGCTGGGCGCGGTCTACCGGTACGAGAAGTCGGGTGTCGTCCACGGGCTGCTCCGGGCCCGCGGTTTCACCCAGGACGACTCCCACACCTTCTGCACCGAGGATCAACTGGGCGCTGAGCTCGCCCTGCACCTCGACTTCGTCCTCACCTGGCTCCGGGACGCCGGGTTCACCGAGTTCGAGGCCGATCTGAGCACCCAGCCGGAGAAGGCGCCGGTTGGCGAGCAGCATCGTTGGGACTTCGCCGAGAAGGCACTGGCCGAGGCCCTGGATGCCTCGGGAATCAGCTACCGGATCGCCGAGGGCGAGGGTGCCTTCTATGGGCCCAAGATCGACATGCACGTCAAGGACGCAATCGGAAGACGATGGCAACTGTCCACCATCCAGCTCGACTTCCTCCTCCCTGATCGTTTCGGCCTCGAGTACGCCGCAGCCGGCAATGTCGCCGAGCGCCCCTACATGATCCACTGTGCCAAGGCCGGGTCGATGGAGAGGTTCATGGGGGTTCTCATCGAGCATCATGCCGGGGCGCTGCCAATGTGGCTGTCTCCGGTTCAGGTCTCGATCATCCCGGTCGCCGACCGGCACCAGGAGTATGCCGAAGCGGTGGCCGAGCGGCTGCGCGACGGACGGCTCAGGGTGGAGGTCGACCTATCCGACGACACGGTCGGGGACAAGATCCGCAAAGCGCTGACCCAGAAGCACCCGGCAGTGATCGTCGTCGGGGACGACGACGTGGCCGGGTCGACGGTCGGCTTGCGTCTCTATGGAGAGGAGCGCGACACCCGTGGGGTCTCCCTCATCGAGGCGACCAACCGGCTGGTGGACATGGCGCGGGGGCCGGGAGCATGACCGACCGCGGGGGACGCCGGGTCGATCGGTCCGGGATCCACATCGAGAAGGAACTGGCCGATTCCCTGGCCATCGAGGAGGAGCTCGACTCGAACTTGGTCGGGCCCTACCGATTCCCCTCACCTACGCGGCGTCGCATCGCCGGCTGGGTCTTCATCGTCTCGGCCGTGGTCACAATGCTGCTCATCGACGGCGGGTGGCTGCCTGCCATCGGCCTGGTGGCTCTCGCCGCGTGGAATTTCGCCTCCGCATGGCCCCTCGCCGTGGACGAGGACGCAGCGCTTTCCATCGCCGGAGCCGCGATCGGCTTCCCGGTCGGCCACGCCTCGGCCGCGGTCACCTTCCGGGGACTTCGCTCGCGACCACGCTGGAGCGTTGTGCTCTACTCGGCCGAGGAGCCCCCCGACCAGCGGGCCTTGGTGGTGGTCGACGCCGTTTCGGGAGATGTCGCCGAGGAGCCCTACGTGGAGGCCATCACCCAGGCCTGACCGGGGATGATGCCCGTGACGATCACCTCTCGTCGAGGGGGACGTATGCCCGCCTGGCCGAGCCGGAATACACCTGTCTCGGCCGGAAGATCCGGGTGGTCGGGTCGGATAGCAGCTCACGCCATTGCGAGATCCAGCCCGGCAGCCGACCCATGGCGAAGAGAACGGTGAACATGTCGGTGGGGAAGCCGATGGCCCGGTAGATGATCCCGGAGTAGAAGTCGACGTTCGGGTAGAGCTTTCGCTCGACGAAGTAGTCGTCGGAGAGTGCTACCTCTTCGAGCTGGACCGCCACGTCGAGGAGCGGATCGTCGTCGATGCCGAGGGCGTGGAGCACGTCGTCGGCAGCCTTCTTGATGATCCTGGCCCTCGGGTCGAAGTTCTTGTAGACCCGGTGCCCGAATCCCATGAGGCGGAAAGGATCCTCCTTGTCCTTGGCCCGGGCCACGAACGGCGCGACGTCGCCTCCGGCGGACACGATGTCCTCGAGCATCTCCAACACCTCCTGGTTGGCCCCCCCGTGGAGAGGGCCGGAGAGGGCATGGATCCCGGCCGCGACCGAGCTGAAGATGTTGGCCTGACTCGATCCAACCAGACGCACCGCCGAAGCCGAGCAGTTCTGCCCGTGGTCGGCGTGCAGGACCATCAACAGATTGAGCGCCCGGGCTACGACCGGATCAGCCTCGTACGGCTCGGCAGGGACCGAGAACATCATGTGGAGGAAATTGGCCAGATAGCCGAGGTCGTTCTGGGGGTACATGTAGGGCTGATTGACCGAGTACTTGTACGACCAGGCGACCATGGTCGGCGTCTTCGCCAGCAACCGTCTGGCGCTGATGTCGATCGCCTCGTCGTCGTGGGGGTCGAGGGCGTCGGGGTAGTAGGTGGCCAGCGCCGAGGTGGCGGAGGCCAGGATCTGCATCGGATGCGCCCGATGAGGGAAGGCCTCGAACAGGTGCTTCATGTCCTCGCGCAGGAGGGTGTGGTGCGCGATCGAGTCCTCGTAGGTTTCGAGCTCGGCCTTGGTCGGGAGTTCCCCATACTGGAGCAGATAGGCGACCTCGAGGAAGGTCGAGTGCTCGGCCAACTCCTCGATCGGATAACCCCGGTAGTGGAGGACTCCCTCCTCGCCACCGACGTAGGAGACTCCGGACATGCTTTCGGCGGTGTTGCCGAATCCGCGGTCGATCGTGGTCACGCCCAGCTCGCTGCGGAGGCGACCGATGTCGATGGCGACGTCACCCTCGACGCCTTCCACGACGTCCAGGCGAATCTCCTTGTCTCCGAATCGGATTATGGCGTCGGCCATTCCAGTCCTTCCTGGTTTCCGCTCAGTCGTCCGACGACCTGGCAGCGGCTATCACCTGTTGCGCCTCGTTGTGCGGGACCTCTGCAAAATGATCGAACTCCACTTCGTAGCTGCCCCGTCCGGAAGTCAATGATCGCAGTTCGGCGGCGTACTGCTGAATCTCGGCCATGGGGACCTCGGCTACGACCGCCCTCAGGGTGCCTTCGCCCTCCATGCCGAGGACCTTTCCCCGCTTCGAGTTGATGTCGCCCATCACGTCGCCGAGATGGTCTTCGGGAACGGTGACCGTGATCTTCATCACGGGCTCGAGCAGGATTGGCTTGAGATCGAGTGCGGCCGCCTTGAGAGCCTGGATGCCGGCCATGCGGAACGACATCTCGTCGGAGTCGACCGCGTGGTACTTCCCGTCGATGACCTCGGCCGAGATGTCGATCATCGGGTACCCGGCCAGGACGCCACGGCCCAGGGCCTCTTGGATGCCCTTGTCCACGGCGGGGATGAACTGACGGGGGATCGAGCCGCCCTTGATCGAGTCGATGTACTCATAGCCTGACCCTCTGGGCAGAGGGGCGAACTTGACCACGGCGACACCGAACTGGCCGCGACCGCCCGATTGCTTCTTGTGCTTGCCCTCGGCCTGGGCAGTGGCGGTGATCGTCTCCCGGTAGGGGATAACCGGCAACGAGGTGTCGACCTCGACCCCGAACTTCCGGGCGATCCGTGCCACGGTCACGTCGAGATGGGTGTCGCCCAGGCCGGCGAGAATGGTCTCACCGGTGTCGGCACGCCGTTCGATGCGGACGGTCGGGTCCTCCTCCTCGATGCGATGCAGCGCAGTGGACAGCTTCTCCTCGTCGTGGTGGGAGCGCGGGGTGATGGCGACTTCGGCCACCGGTCGCGGATAGACGATCCGCTCGATCGCGATATCGGTGCCGGGAGTGCGCAGAGTGTCCCCGACTCGCACGTTCTCGACCTTGGCGACAGCGCCGATCCCGCCGGTGGGGAGGTCGGGGACGTCGTGATGGTCCTTGCCCTGGAGCTTGAACAGGTTGTGCAGCCTGACCCGGCCCCCGCCGGCGACCTCTACCTCCTGGTCGGCCTTGACCGTGCCCGAGAAGATGCGAAACAGCGAGATCCGCCCGACAAAGGGGTCGGAGACCGATTTGAAGACGAAGGCGACGGCAGGGCCGTCGTGGGACGGGGGAATCGGCTCGCCGCTGGTCAACGGGGGAAGGCTTCGCTCCATCGGGTTTGGGCCGTAGTCGACGATGAACTCGGCGAGTAGATCGATCCCGATCATCTTCTCCGCCGATGTGACCAGGACCGGATGGATATCACCGGCCACTATCCCTTTGTGGATGGTGCTGACGATCTGCTCGCGGGAAGGCTCGGTGCCCTCGAAGTACGCCTCCATCATGTCGTCGTCGGTTTCGACCACGGTCTCGACCAGGGCGGTATGGGCGGAATGGACCAGGCTCTCTACCTCGACGGGCAGGTCGACCTCCTTGCCCACCTTGTCCCCACCGGCGTACTCGTAGGCGCGCTCCGAGGCAACGCGCACCAGTCCGATCAATCCCTCCTCGGCGCCGATCGGAACCTGTATCGGCGCGATCGCCTTCCCGAACGACTCCCTGAGTTGATCGAGGGTGCGAGCGAACGACGATCGGTCACGGTCGAGCTTGGTGACAACGACGGCGCGCGGGATCCCCTCTTCGTCGGCGACCTTCCACAATTGCTCGGTCTGGACCTCGACACCGTCCACGCCAGACACAACGAAGAGGGCGAGGTCGGCTGCGCGCAGCGCGGCGCGTGCATCGCCGGAGAAGTCGCTCGACCCCGGAGTGTCGATGATGTTGATCCGGTGGTCGTTCCAGTTGAGCGTGGCCACCGCCAGGCCGAGTGAGATGGCGCGGTCGATCTCCTCCGGTTCGTAGTCGAGGACGGTGGTGCCTTGCTCGACCGAGCCCCGGCGGGTGGTGGCCCCTCCCACGAAGAGAAGGGACTCGGCGAGAGTCGTCTTGCCGCTCCCGCCGTGGCCGACAAGGGCGACGTTGCGCACTTTCTCGGGTAACAACTTGACCTCCTCCTAGTGGAGACACCGATCCTAACCCTTGCCCGAGGACCGGATTCAGGGGGTGGCCTGCTACTTTGCATCGTCGTGATCGACACGCGGGTTCGTCCCCGGGTAACCCGTTTCCTGGAGCCAATCGGCAAGGCTCTGGCTGGTCTCGGGGTCACCCCAACGGTGATGACTTCGATCGGGCTCGCGATCGTGATCGTCGGATCGGTCATGATCGCCTCCGATGCGCTGAGGACCGGGGCGGCGATCGTCCTCTTCGGGTCCATCCTCGACGGCCTCGACGGTTCGGTGGCGAGAGCCTCGGGCGCCGAGACCGCGCGCGGCGCCTTCCTCGACTCGGCCTTCGACAGGATGGGAGAGATCGCCGCCTTCGCCGGTCTCGGCGTGTCTTTCGCGGAGAGTGGCGACGAGCGGGTCCTGCTCCTCATCGTCCTCGCCGTCGGCGGGGCGATGATGGTGCCTTACATCAGGTCCCGGGCCGAGGTCGAGGGTTTCAACGGCAAGGGTGGCCTGATGGGGAGAGCGGAGCGGGTTCTGCTCTTCACCCTGGGCCTCATCTTCGGGTTGGTGGAGCCGATGCTGTGGGTCTTCGTGGTCCTGGTGTGGATCACCGCCCTGGTGCGGTTCGTCGACACCTACCGTTCGCTCGAGTGAAGGACCTTCCGGGATACCTCTTCCTTCGTGCCGGAACAGGGTTGATCGGCCTGCTCCCGGCGTCTGCTGCCCGCGGCCTGGGCCGCACTGCGGGTCGGCTGTGGCACTTCTTCGCCTCGGGTCGTCGCGAGATGGCCCGGCGTCACATGCGCCGGGTGCACGGCGACGGTGTCGACCCGGCCGAGGCCGCCCGGAAGGTCATGCAGTCTTATGGCCGGTATTACGCCGAGACGTTGTGGGTCCGGGGGAGCAGGGTCGACGAGCTGCGTCGCCACACTGTGGTGGAAGGCCTGGAGCGGATCACCGGGGCACGCGACCAGGGGACGGGGATGATCTACGGGTTGCCACACGTCGGGAACTGGGATGTGGCGGCACAAGTAGCGGCGGACGAGAAGGTCCCGGTGGTGGCGGTCGCCGAGAAGTTGGCCAATGAGAGGATCACCGACTGGTTCACCGAGCTGAGGGCAGGCTTCGGGATCGAGATCGTGCTCGCCACCGGCGGCACGGAGGTCATGCGCAAGCTGGAGAGCGCAATCAAGGACAACAAGGCGGTCGCCCTCCTCTCCGACCGCGACCTGAAGGGGCGGGGGGTCGAGGTGGAGTTCTTCGGCGAGAGCACCACGTTGCCGCCGGGCCCCGCCACCCTCGCGCTACGCACCGGAGCCCCCCTGTTCCCGGTCGCCACCTACTTCGAGGGCAGCGATGGCTACCGAGTGGTGGTGAGGGCGGCGATCCCGGTTCCCGAAGAAGGCACACGATCGGAGAAGGTGGCGGCGATGACCCAAGCCCTGGCCAAGGAGATGGAGACGCTGATCCGGGCCGCGCCCGAGCAGTGGCATCTGGTCCAGCCCAACTGGCCTTCCGACCGGGCATGAGCCCGCTCCGGGTTGGAGTGGTCTGCCCCTACGACCTCTCCGTGCCGGGCGGGGTCCAGGCCCAGGTCCTGGGACTGGCCCGGTATCTGGAGAGTCATGGGGATCGGGCCGTCGTGATCGGCCCGGGTCTGCCCGAAGACGTGAGCGGGGTCGATCTGGGCCGGAGTCTCTCGGTGCCCGGCAACGGCTCGATGGTGCCGATATCGCTCGACCCGCGCGGGCGGAGAAGAATCAGGGCGGCGGCGGCCGATCTCGATCTCCTTCACGTTCACGAGCCGCTGATGCCGCTGGCTTCCTGGTTCGCCGTGCACGCCGGCCGCCCGGTGGTCGCGACCTTCCATGCTGCCCCGGGAAGAGGAGGTCGGATCGCCTACCGAATCACCAGGCCACTGTTCGGGTGGGCGACCGCCGGGACGAGTGCGGTGACCGCGGTGAGCGAGTCGGCCGCCTCGGTCCTACCGCCGGGCGTCGCGGCGAGGATCATCCCCAACGGTCTCGACGTCTCCTCGATGCGGGTCGGAACATCTCGTGAGGAGAACCGGGTGGCCTTCCTCGGCCGCGACGAGCCGAGGAAGGGTCTCGACGTGCTCTTGGAGGCATGGCCGGCGGTGCTGGCCCGGGTGCCGCAAGCAGAGCTTCACGTCATGGGTGCGGACCGTGGGTCGGACGGCGTCACCTGGTGGGGGCGCGTCGATGACTCGACCAAGGCCGAGGTGCTCTCGTCGTCGGCGGTATACGTCGCCCCGCACACGGGGGGCGAGTCATTCGGCATCGTCCTGATCGAGGCGATGGCCGGGGGGGCGGCGGTCGTCGCCTCCGATCTGAAGGCCTTCCGCAGCGTCGCCGGGGATGTCGCCCGCTTCTTCCCGGTGGGGAGAAGTCAGGCGTTGGCCTCGGTCGTCGCCGAATTGCTGGAAGATCCGGGGGAACGGGCCCGGCGGGCCGAGGCGGGGGCTCGCCTCGCCGAGCGATACGACTGGAGTGTGGTCGGGGCCGCCTACCGGCGGCTCTATGACGAAGTGGTCTCTTAGCCCAGGGCATCCGAGCCTGTACAATCAGATCTCCCCCTAGTTGGAGCCCGAAAAGTGGACACCGGAACCGATCGTGTGAAGAGAGGCCTCGCCGAGATGCTCAAGGGCGGGGTGATCATGGATGTCGTCACGGCTGACCAGGCCAAGATCGCCGAGGACGCAGGCGCGGTCGCGGTCATGGCCCTGGAGCGTGTCCCCTCCGACATCCGCAAGCAGGGGGGTGTCGCCCGGATGGCCGACCCGACCAAGATCGAGGAGATCCAAGCCACTGTGAGCATCCCGGTCATGGCCAAGTGCAGGATCGGGCACTTCGCCGAGGCAGCCGTGCTCCAGGCCCTCGGTGTCGACTACATCGACGAGTCGGAAGTTCTCACCCCGGCCGACGAAGAGCACCACGTCGACAAGTGGGCCTTCACCACGCCTTTCGTCTGCGGCGCCCGCAACCTGGGCGAGGCTCTCCGGCGTATCGGTGAAGGAGCGGCCATGATTCGCA
>Ga0299913_10001338_pt1 | contig 18014 bp, 19 predicted proteins | sample RVTome_9_FD_201360 | JGI IMG/M metagenome (GOLD analysis project Ga0299913, IMG submission 201360) | Soil microbial communities from uranium-contaminated site in the Upper Colorado River Basin, Wyoming, United States - RVT155D38 (version 2) ... | reverse complement strand
TGACCGACGCGCAGCTGCTGGAGGGAGTCGCCCGACGCGACGAGTCCAGCCTCGCCGCCCTCTACGACCGCTACCACCTCCTCGCCTTCAGCCTCGCGCTCCGGGTCGTGAACGATCGCGGCCGCGCGGAGGATGTCGTCCAGGACGCGTTCCTCTCCGTCTGGCGCAAGGCCGGCTCGTACATCGAGGGCCGGGGGAGCGCGAAGACGTGGCTGACGAGCATTGTGCGCAACCGGGCGATCGACCTCGTTCGCGCGCGGCGCGAGTCCGACTCCGACGACGAGGCGGTGCTCCTCGCCATCCGCGACCCGCGGCCGAGCGTCGTGGAGCAGGTGACCGCGGCCCTGGATCGCGACGTCATCCGCGGCGCCATCGGTGAGCTGCCCCTCGAGCAGCGCCAGGCGATCGCGATGGCCTACTTCGAGGGGCGCTCGCACTCCGAGATCTCGGAGGCCACCGGACTCCCGCTCGGAACGGTGAAGAGCCGCATCCGGCTCGGGATGCATCGGCTGCGCGGACTGCTGCTCGAGGCCGGGATGGCTCCGGCCTGGGACGAGACGCCGGTGCGGATCCCCATGCCGGCGATGGTCGGCCCGCGCCCAAGCTGACCGTCTCGCCGACATCGGCGGGTTCCGTGCTACGATCGGCTCAAGGCCACCGACCACGCTGGATGTGCCCGATCCAGCCACGGATTCGGTAGCTCTCGGCACTCGAGATCCTGTTGCGCAGACGCGTGCCCCCACCGGAACACGCTCTCACAGGTGAATCGGAATGCGAGTCCTGCTGGTTGGTGTCGGCACCGTGGGCGAGGCGATCGCCCGCATCTCCGCGGGCGCGGACTGGCTCGAGGCCATGGTCCTCGCCGACTACGACGAATCCCGTGCCCGGACGCTCTCCGATGCGCTGGGCGGCGATCCGAAGTTTCCATCGGCGCAGATCGACGCGCGCGACGCGTCTGCGGTGACCGAGCTGGCGCGCGCGCACCGGGTTGACCTGGTCATGAACGCGGTCGACCCGCAGTTCGTGATGCCGATCTTCACCGGCGCCCTCGAGGCCGATGCGCACTACATGGACATGGCCTGCAGCCTGTCGAAGCCGCACCCGGATCGGCCGTTCGAGGTACCCGGGCTCAAGCTCGGCGACGAGCAGTTCGCGATGGATGAGGCCTGGAAGGGACGCGGCAAGCTGGCGCTGGTCGGCATGGGCATGGATCCAGGCCTGACCGATGTCTTCGCCGCGCATGCCGCGAAGCACGCGTTCGACGAGGTTCACGAGGTCCACGTCCGCGACGGCGGTGACCTCGAGATCCCCGGATTCGCGTTCGCCCCAGTGTTCAGCATCTGGACGACGATCGAGGAATGTTTGAACCCGCCGATCATCTGGGAGAACGGCGACTGGCATACGACGGAGCCGTTCAGCGGTCCGGAGTCCTTCCCGTTCCCGGAGGGCATCGGCCCCGTCGAGTGCGTTAACGTCGAGCACGAGGAGGTCCTCCTCGTCCCGCGCTGGATCGAGACCCGCAAGGCAACCTTCAAGTACGCGCTCGGCGACGACTTCATCGATAAGCTGAAGACGATCCACGCCCTCGGCTTGGACCGCACCGATCGCGTCTCGGTCAAGGGCGTCGAGGTGGCGCCGCGCGACGTGCTGGCCGCCATCACGCCGGACCCGATCAGCCTGGGCGACAAGTTCCGCGGCCGCGCGGTGGTCGGCACCTGGGTGCTGGGCGTCAAGGACGGGAAGCCGCGCGAGACCTTCGCCTACCAGATGGCGGACGCGGAGGAGATCTGGGCGAGGCATCGGCTCCAGGTCGTGGGCTGGCAGACCGGCTTCAACCCGACGATCGCGATGGAGCTGCTGGCCACCGGTGCCTGGTCCGGCGCCGGAGTCCTCGGTCCCGAGGCGCTCGACCCCGATCCCTATCTCGGCCTGCTCGACCTCCACGGCATCCACCACGCGACGGTCGAGATGGAGCCGGGAGGGCATCGCCCGACCTGAGCGGTCACTCCTCCGGCGCGATCCGGGGGATGACCGCGTCGAGGCGCGTGCGAAGCTCGGCGAGCTCGGCCAGCGCGTGCTGGTCCCAACGGTTCTCGGGATCGATGTCAGGGCTCGGTGCCTGGATCGCGCGCAGCTGGAATGGGTAGTGGGTCAGCTGGCTCTCGATCGACGCTCGCCAGGTGTCGATTTGTCCGCGCCAATACGCCTCGGAATCGTCGGCTGAGAGCGGATCGGCGCGCAGGCGGCGCTCGAGATCGACTCCGGCACGCCGGAGTCCCGCGAGCCGGGCAGCGACCTCGCGATCGGGCACGACGACATCTTACGCACTGGTGGTTGCCGGACAACCCCTGGCGGATACTGGTGGCGAACACCGAAGAGGAGACGACCGATGACGAACGTTCTGAACGACACCGTCCAGCGGACGATCGATGGCATGCAGCCGAGGCAGGTCTACGCCGAGCCGATCGAGCGTGACGGCGTCATCTTCCTGGCTGCGGCGAAAGTGCGCGGAGGCGGAGGTGGTGGCGGTGATACGGAGGGCAACGGCGGTGCCGGGTTCGGCCTCACCGCCAAGCCAGCCGGCATGTACGTCATCCGCAACGGCGATGCGGAGTGGAAGCCGGCCCTCGACCTCAATCGGGTGATCCTGGGTGGGCAGATCGTGGCGATCGTGGCGCTGCTCGTCCTGCGCTCGATCCTCAAGCGACGCGCCTGAGCTGTTTGACCGGCACCGGGGCCGGCACTACCATGGGCGGTCGCGGGGTGGAGCAGTGGTAGCTCGTCGGGCTCATAACCCGAAGGTCGGCGGTTCGAATCCGTCCCCCGCAACCACGCATACTCGTACGAAACCCGGCTCCCGCCAGCCGGGTTTCGTGGTGTACGGGTGCCGATGCCGGTGTGCCGGTTCGGTACAATGCGGCGGCCTAGTCAGCCCCCGAGCGAGCCCGATGGAGGGTGAACGCGCCCGATGACGCTCAATCGCAACCCGAAGAAGAGCCGCCCGTACGACGAGCCGCCGAAGCGCCGTCGTCGGTTGATCCCGGACGGTGCCGACAGCACCGCCATCGGCTTTTTCGTGGCTTCCGCGGTCTGGCTGGCCGTGGCGACCGTCATCGGTGCCCTGGCCATCGGGATCCGGCTCATCCCGTTCGAGCTCTCGTTCCCGCTGGGCCTGTTCGATCTGTCGTTCGAGTTCGGGACGCGACGCGTCGATGCGGCCTTCATCAACGCCACCGTCTACGGCTGGCTGACGAACGCCGGCTTCGCCGCTGTGGCGTTCATGACGCCGCGGCTCTTCGGCCGGCCGCTCGCCGGCATCAAGCTCGCCAACCTGGGGGTGGCGTTCTGGAACATGTCGCTGGCCGGCGGGATCGCCGGGCTCTACGTCTTCGACCTTGGCCCGAACGCCGCGCTCAGCGCGATGCTGTGGCTCTTCGAGGGCGGGCTGGCGACCGCCGCACTCATCGTGACCGGCTCGTTCCTGGCGACCGCCGGCGCGTCCATCCGGTCCGGCTACGTCAGCGCCTGGTTCGCCGGCGTCGCCCTCCTCGGCCTCGCCGGCCTGCTGGGCCTGAACGCCACCATCGGCCTCGCGGACCTGTTCATCGAGCTGCCCGCCCTGACCGTCGCGCTCGCATCGGTCTTCGTCGAGCGCGCGCTGATGACGATCTGGCTGCTGGGAATCACGTACGCGATCCTCCATTACGTCGTGCCGCGCGCCACCGGGCAGCCGCTCGCATCGGGCGGTCTCGCGATCCTGACCTGGTTGACCTGGCTGGCGCTGGCGCCGGTGTCGGCGCTCGCCACGCTCCAGGACACGAGCGTCCCGTTCACCTTCACGACCATCGGCTCGGTGGCGACCATCCTGCTGCTGGTTCCGGCGGCGCTGGCATTCGCCAACCTCGTGCAGTCGATGCAGGGTCGCTGGACGCTGCTGTTCGGGACCGGCACGCTGGCTTTCGCCGCGATCTCGCTGGCATTCCTGCTGGCGACGAGCCTTCTCGAGGCGATCGGCTCGTTGCGGACCGTCGACCAGGCGCTCGGCGGCACCGACTGGGTACGCGGAGTCTTCCTGTGGGCCGCCTACGGCGCCTTCTCGTTCGCCGCGTTCGCGATCGCCGAGCACGCGATGCCGCGCGTCCTCCGCCGCGCGTGGGGTGCGGGCCCGCTGGCCAGCGGGCAGCTGTGGCTGGCATTCGCCGGGACGACCCTGGCGGGGCTGGCGCTCATGGGCGGCGGTCTGGCGGAGGGATCACTGCGCGCAGCGGGCACTGCGCCCGACGCGATCGACGCCGCGCTCCTCCTCTACCGCGTGCCGGCCTTCGTCGGCTTCGGGATGGTCGCCCTCGCCGGGCTGGCCATGCTCGTCAACCTGTTCCTGATGTACACGAGCGGCGAGCCCGTCGAGTACGCCATCCCCGGCCAGGCGGCCCCGGCCGCGGCCGGACACTGAGGAAGCGATGACCGTCCACACGCCGATCGAGACCCGCTCCTCCGGGCTGCCGCGCTGGGCGATCCTGCTCACCCTGTTCGTCTTCTTGGTGGGCGGCGTGTACCTGGCCGCCAACCTGGTCGGGGAGAACCCGCCGCTGGCGATCCCCGGCGAGAGCGCCGAGGCACCCGTCGACGGCTCGCCGGACCCGGCGGTGGGGGAGGCGCTCGTCGGTCAGGCGACGCCCCAGTGCTCCTCCTGCCACGGTGCCGACCTCGGCGGGTCCGACCCCTTCCCCAGCCTTCACGGCGTGGAGGAGGGAGCGGTCAGCGAGAACCTCCAGGACTTCGCCGCGGAGTACCCCGACAACTGGGCGCAGCTCTGGATCGCCGGCGCACCGGAGACCGAGGGCATCGATCGGCTGGGCATGCCGGCATTCGGAGACCAGTTCAGCCCGCAGCAGCTCGACTCCATCGTCGCGTACCTGAAGACGCTGCCGTAGCGGCCATGCCGGACCCGGCGGCGCGCTTGGAGCGCAACGTCCCCGTCCTCATCGGAGCCGACGAGATGGCGCGCATCGACGAGGCCGCCCAGAAGCTCGGCCTGTCCGAGGATGCCCTGATGGAATCCGCCGGTGCGGCGGTGACCGAAGCGGTGCTGGCCGAGCTTGCACGCCTGGCGGAGCGCGTAGCCGGACCCGGCGGGCCGCTCGCCCGACCACCGCTCGTCGTCGTCCTGTGCGGTCCCGGCAACAACGGTGGGGACGGCTTCGTGGTCGCTCGCCGGCTGGCCAACGCCGGCCGTTCGGTGCTGTGCGTCCTCGTCGCCGATGCGTCGCGCATCACCCATGGCGCCGCCGGGCACGCCTGGGTCGTGCTCCAGGCGATGGCATCGGCCGGCTCGGTCGAGCTGTTCGTTGCGCCCACGCCCGAGCTGCTGCTGCGCCTGCGGGAGCGGATCGCGGACGCCACGGTCGTGGTGGACGCCCTGCTCGGCTCCGGGGCCTCCGGGCCGCTGCGGGAGCCGATCTCGACCGCCGTGGACCTCGTGAATGCGACGCGGACGCACGCGCAGGCGGCCGGCCGTGGCTGCTCGGTGGTGGCGGTGGATACCCCCACGCGCGTCGACCTGACCGGCGGCGCCCGCTCGACGCCCGTCGTCACGGCCGACGTGACCGTCACCTTCCATCGCGGCAAGGCGGGCTTCGCGCTCGACCGCGACGCGCGGCGGCTGGCCGGTCGATACCTTGTGGCGCCGATCGGCATCCCGCTGGAGGCCGAGGAGGGGATCGTCCCGCCCGACGGCGAGTGGCCGCCCGCGCGCATGACCGAGATCACCTGGCAGGAGCCAGTCGAACGGGCCGATGCCGCGCACCGGCCCGGTGGTGGAGTCGCCGCGGGACCCGGCCGCACGGACTGAGCATGGTCAGGAGGCCTCCAGCTCTCGTGGTTGCGAGGCCGCGGTGGCAGGAGCCACCTGACTCGGATAACGTGCGGATTCCGGGACATTAGAGGCGGGAAGCCATCCCGTTCGGCCTCCAATGAGCGTGGATGTCGCCGCAGAACGGTGTCGCGGCCCCGTCATGCGCCGGAGCGGGCACAACATCCGACTCGGGCGACCGCGACTCGGACATTGCGTCCCACCAGGCATAACGTCCGAGTCCGCGCCGTCTCGCACCACGGAATCGGTTAGCCGCGCTAACCTTTCGGGCATGTTCGAATACGCCGAGGCCGCCGTCGAGGCGGCGATCGCCGCCGGCGCGCGCTACGCGGACGCGCGCGTCATGGACCGGCGGCACGAGTCGATGGCCGCGCGCAACGGCGAGATCGAGGGCCTGACCCAGGAGCAGTCGGTGGGGATCGGCGTTCGCGCCCTCATCGGCTCCGGCTGGGGCTTCGCCTCCACCGCCGATCTCGACACCGATGCCGCCCGCCGAGTGGGAGCCGAGGCCGCCGCCATCGCCCGCGCCAGTGCATCGGTCCCGGGAGCCGACCTGGAGCTGACCCCGGTCGAGGTGCGCCAGGACTCCTGGGCCAACGAGGTCCGCGAGGATCCGCTGGCCGTCCCGCTGGCCGAGAAGGGCGACATGCTCGCGACGGTCACGCGAACCATGAAGGATCACGGCGCCGATACGGCCAATGCCGGCTACGACATCTGGGACACCACCAAGTGGCTGGTGAGCTCCGAGGGGCATCGGATCGACCAGCACATCGTCGAGTGCGGCGCCCGCATGGACGCCACCGCCAACGGCGAGACCGAGACCCAGCGGCGAAGCTATCCCGGCATCCGCGGCCAGTACGGGACGCGCGGCTGGGAGCTGGTCCGGGAGCTCGACCTGCCGGGCAACTCGGCCCGCATCGCCGAGGAGGCCCGTGCGCTGCTCACCGCCCCGGAGTGCCCGAGCCACGACGCCATCGACCTGATCATCGGCTCGGAGCAGATGGCGCTGCAGATCCACGAGTCGGTGGGTCACGCCGTCGAGCTGGACCGGATCCTGGGCTGGGAGGCCGCCTTCGCCGGGACCTCCTGGCTGGACCTGGCCCAGCTCGGATCGCTGCGGTTCGGCAGCGACCTGATGAACGTCACCGCCGATGCGACCCTCCCCGGCGCCCTGGGCAGCTTCGGCTACGACGACGAGGGCACGCCCGCGCATCCCGTCGACATCGTGAAGGACGGGATCTGGGTGGGAACCTTGTCCGGCCGGGACTCGGCGGCGCTCGCGGGCATCAATGAGTCCGGCGGCGCGGTCCGCGGCGACGGCTACAACCGCCTGCCGATGGTCCGCATGACGAATGTCGGCCTCCTGCCAGGCGACTCGAGCCTCGAGGAGATGATCGCCGCGACCGAGGACGGGATCCTGGTCGACACGAATCGGTCCTGGTCGATCGACGACAAGCGCCTGAACTTCCAGTTCGGCTGCGAGATCGGCTGGGAGATCAAGAACGGCAAGCGGGGTCGGATGATCAAGAACCCGACCTACACCGGCATCGGCCCCAACTTCTGGCAGAGCCTGGACATGCTCGGGAACGAGTCGGAATGGACGTTCTGGGGCACGCCGAACTGCGGGAAGGGGCAGCCCGGGCAGATCGGGCACACCGGCCATCCATCGGTGCCCTGCCGATTCCGCAGCGTGCGGGTGGGGGTCCGAGGATGACCGCGCCGATGGACGTCTGCGAGCGGGTGCTCGAGCTGGTCGACGACGGCGTCGAGGCCGAGGTTCGCGTCACGGCCGGTACCGAGGCGCTCACGCGCTTCGCCACCGGCTTTATCCACCAGAACGTCGCCGACGAGGCGCGGCTCGTCCACCTGCGGGTCGTCGTCGACGGCCGCGTCGCCGAGGCGACCACGACCCAGGTCTCCGACGACGCGCTGGGCCGTCTCGTCCGGTCCGCGCTCGACGCGGCGGCGCTCCAGCCCGTCGATCCAGGGTGGCCCGGGCTCGCCCCGGTCGCATCGCCGCCCGACATTGACCACTGGGACGACGCGACCGCCTCAGCCGATCCGGCCGCGCGCGCCGAGCGGGTCGGCGCGTTCGTCAAGGCCGCCGATGGCCTGGAGACCGCCGGCTTCTGTTCGACCGAGGGCCTGCACGTCGCCTTCGCCAACTCCGCGGGCCAGCGGCTGACGGGACGCACCACCTCGGCGCAGCTGGACGGAATCGCGCGCACGGGTACGTCCGACGGCTCCGACCGAGCCACCTCCGTCCGCCTGGCCGACCTGGACGGCGCCGCCGCGGGTCGCGAGGCCAGCCGACGAGCCCGCGAGGCCGCCGATGCGACCGATCTCGAGCCGGGCAGCTACGAGGTCGTCCTCTCGCCGTCGTGCGTCGTGAACGTCCTGGCGTTCCTGGCGATCTACGGCTTCAACGCCCGCGCCGTCGAGGAAGGCCGCTCCTTCACGCGCATCGGCGAGGCGCAGTTCGACCGGTCCATCTCCCTGGCCGATGACGTCGCCCACCCGTTGGCCGCCGGCATCGGCTTCGACGCCGAGGGGACCCCGAAGCGCCGGCACCAGCTGGTTGAGCGCGGTGTCACGACCGCGGTGGTCCACGACCGGCGCACCGCGAAGGCGCTGGGCGCCGAGTCGACCGGCCACGCCGTTCCCGGTGGCGGAGCCTTCGGCGCGCTGCCGGCCAACCTCGTGCTGGACGCCGGGGTGGCCGCGCCAGACGAGCTCGTGGTCAATATCGGCCGCGGCCTGCTGGTCACCGACTTCTGGTACACGCGCGTGCTCGACCCGCGGACCATCGTAGTCACGGGCCTCACCCGCAACGGCGTGTGGCTGGTCGAGGACGGCCGCATCGTGCGGCCGGTGACGAACTTGCGCTTCACGCAGTCCTTCGTGGAGGCCCTCGGACCCGGCGCGGTGAAGGGCGTGGGCTCGGATCAGACCCTGGTGGGCGGGGCGACCTTCGGGTTCGGCGCGTACGTCGTCCCGTCGCTGCACCTGGCCGCCTGGAACTTCACCGGCGGAGCCAAGGGATAACGGCTGCGGGGCCTCCTACCGACTGAGTCGGCTGGCCACGAAGCGGGCGATCAAGCCTCCCACCAGGGTGTAGGCGGCCGCGACGGCGAACCGGCCCCAGCCCGCCTCCGGCGGTGGCCGCACGTAGGGCAGGCTCGCGACGAACGGGAGCATCAGGAGCAGTGTCAGCACGTCCCGACGCTGCATGGACGCCTAGCTGCTCCCGGGCTTGCGGAGTGGCATGCCGGCCGCGCACAGCTCGCAGGCACCAGGCTCCCAGGAGGGGATGTCAAGGCGTCCGAGCGAGTGCAGCGGAAAGCGGAGCTCCACCGGCGTCGTGGACCGATCGACGATGACCGCCGCGGCCACCGGCTCGACGCCGGCGGCCCGGACCGCCTCCACGGTCTCTACCAGCGAGGCGCCGGTGGTCAGGATGTCGTCCACCAGCGCGACCCGCTCGTCGCCAGCCACCGGCCAGCCGCGGCGGAGCCCACGGCCGCCGCTATCTACTGGCTCCGCGAAGGCCGCGCGAACCGACCCGCCCAGCTGGCGGGCGGTCTCGAACGAAAGCAAGACGCCGCCTGTGGTCGGTCCGACCATCAGCGTCGGCGCGTATGGTGCGAGGACTTCCGCAAAACGCCGGCACAGCTCGACTCCAACAACAGGGTGCTGGAGCACCAGAAACTTCTCAAGGTAGCGGCCGGCGTGTCGGCCGGACTTCAGGAGGAAGTGCCCGTCCAGGAGCGCGCCGGAGCGCTCGAACAGCGACTCGACGGACGCGCCGGCGAGGGACGCATCGGTCATTCGTAGACGGCGCTGAAGTCCACGGCGGGGTACCGCTCGGCCAGCGCCTCGTGGACCCAGTGGAGGACGTCGGCGGGGTCGTAGAACTCGGCGATGACCTTGGCCTCGGTCACGGCCAGGCCCGATCGACGGGCCTCGACATCGGCGAGCACCTCGCGCGGGCGATCCGAGAGGTCCAGGGAGGTCTCGAAGCGACCGTCGGCCCGGAGGACGAGGATGTCGTCGACCTCCTCCAGCAGGGCCAGGTCGCCGGTGCGGCGCAGGACCTCTTCCGCGTTGGCGCTGAACTCGCGGAGGATCTGGGCCTGGGCGGCGCCGAGCTGCGCGCGGTAGGCATCGGCCAGCTGCCAGAGCCGCTGGGCCGCCAGCGTCTCCTGCTGGTTCGGCGGCAGCTCCGCCTCCCAGTCATCGCCCTCACCGGGCTCGACCAGCTCCTCCTCGCGCTCGAGCTCGTCGGCCGCGATGAGGTGCGCTGGGGCGTCTTTCGCCGCCTCGATGAGCCACGCGAAGATGTCGGCGGGGTTGTAGAGCTCGACGAGCTCGCTGATGGTGTCGACCAGCTGCTCCTGGTCGTACCACTCGCTGTCCGCCGGGTCCTGGTAGGTCAGCCGCGTCGTCCACGTCTCGTCCACTGGGTGGTAGACGAGGAAGTCCTGCTCGTCGTCGACCAGCTTGATCGGCCCGACCTCGCGCAGGCGCTCCTTGTTCTGATCCAGGAATCGGCGCAGCTGCTCGGTCGCCTCGTACAGGAAGTCACGGCGCTCGAGCTCGGCCTCGCCGGCCAGCTCGCGCAGCGCGACGAGGCGCGGGGACCCGGGGGTCTTCGTCACGGCTTGTACACGAAATCCGGGCCCATCCGCTCGCGCAGGAAGATGGTGTGCTTCTTGTCGAACACCGATTCGGCCACGCGATGACCGAACCCGCGCATCGACGGGTCGGCGTAGAGCTGGTCGAGGACCGCGTAGTTCGGGAGGTCCAGGATGATCACGTTGTTCCAGGTGGACCCCTCGGTCACGTTGAACCAGCCGATGAACCGCACTCCGTACTTCGCCTCCGTCTCGCGCGCGGTCCGCGGGAACAGGTGGCGCATGCCGCGCTTGAAGATCGTGTCGCGGCCCTTGCGGACGTTGAAGAAGGTCACCATCAACGGCATTCAGGCATCTCCCTTTCGGTTCGAGCCGATGGCCTCGCCCGGGCGCTCAGCCTTCATCGGTCGGCTCCTCCTCGGTGGGCGCGGTGGTCACCACGCGGGTCGGAGTCTTGGCGACGCCCGTCGTGCGGCCGCGACCGCGCCGGCGATCGGCGAAGAAGACGCGCAGCAGGAAGACGCTCGTCATGCTCACGAAGAAGAGCAGGAACAGGTCGATGAACATGAGGACGGCGAGGAGCCACACCGGCCAGTTGAAGACGAACAGGCCGACCGGGATGAGGAACAGGATGAGGGCGAACAGGATCGCCTGCGTGACGAAGCATCCGAAGCCGGGACCCTGGTTCGGGTCCAGCTCCTCGTTGTACCTGACGGACAAGCCATTCCTCGATCAGTCTGGGCGGCGAGCGGCGGTCGCATGGTCCCACATCTGCCATCCAATCGCCGATCAGGCGCGATAAGTCACGCGGCCATCCGCGATCGTCAGGCGCACGACGCCGGGCAGCGTCATTCCCAGCAACGGCGTGTTCGTCGACGCCGATGCGAGCGTTGGCCGATCCACCCGCCAGCGCGCTGAGGGGTCGAAGACGACGAGGTCAGCCACATCTCCGACGACCAACCCGCGCGCCTCGCCGATGATCGCGGCGGGCCGGCTGGACAGGGCGGCGACGAGGGCCGCCAGGGGCAGGGCGCCGGCTTCGACCGCGGCCAGTCCCAGCGACAGCGCCGTCTCCAGCCCGATGAGGCCCGGGGCGGCCTGGTCGAACGGCACGAGCTTGCGCTCGGCCGGGTGCGGCGCATGGTCGGTGGCGATGGCGTCGATCGTCCCGTCCACGATCCCTGCCAGCAGCGCCGCGGCGTCCTCGCGGGTCGTTAGCGGCGGGTTCACCCGGCACATCGGGTCGAAGGCAAGCGTCGCGTCGCGACGGGGCTCGTCCCACGAGAAGGCACGGTCGCCGGCGATCCAGGTCTCGGCCATCGCGAGGTGGTGCGGGGTCACGTCGCAGGTCACGCGCACGCCGTCCGCCTTGGCGCGTCGAATGGCCTCGAGCGACGCGGCACATGAGAGATGGGTGAGATGGACCCGGGCACCCGTCTCCGCAGCGAGAGCGAGGTCTCGTTCGACCACCGCCACCTCCGCTTCCGCCGGCCAGCCGGCCAGCCCGAGCTCCGACGCGGTCCGACCGGCGCGCATCACGCCGCCGCCCGCCAGGTCGGCGTCCTCGGCGTGCTCGACGAGCGGCCGATCGAGGCCGGCAAGCGCCCGGAGGGCCTGCACGGCCGTGTCGGCCGACGGCACCGACGCGCCGTCGTCCGAGAAGCCGGATGCCCCCGCCGCCGCCATGGCCTCGAGGTCCGCCACGGCCATGCCCTCCCGCCCGACCGTCACGGACCCGATCACCCGCACGCGGCAGGCGGCGTCCCGCCCGGCATCGAGCAGGGACCGGACGCGATCCGGGCTGTCGATCGGCGGGTCCGTATTCGGCATGGCGCAGACCGTGGTGTAGCCACCGCGCGCGGCTGCCTGTGCGCCCGAGGCCACGGTCTCGGCGGCGGCGTCGCCGGGCTCGCGGAGGTGGGTGTGGAGGTCGCAGAACCCCGGCGCCGCGATCAGCCCGTGGCCGTCGATCCGCGGCGCGCCAGCCGGAACCGTCGCGGGATCGGCCAGGCGACCGTCCACGATGCCCACGTCGCGCACCTCATCGGTCCCTGCCGAGGGATCGAGGACGCGCACCCCGCCCAGCAGGAGCGATGCCGGCGGATCGGTCAGCCGGCCGAAGCCAGCGTCGATCATGCGACGCCGGCCACCAGGGCCAGCACCGCCATGCGCACCGTGACGCCGTGCTCCACCTGCCTGCCGATTCGGCTGCGTTGCCCGTTGGCCAGCGCGGCGGTCAGCTCCACGCCCTCGTTCGTCGGCCCGGGATGGAGGATCGGGGCGCCGGGCGAGGCCAGGGCCATGCGCTCCTCGTCCAGCCGCCAGTCGCGGACGTAGTCGGCCAGAGACCCGACGCCCGCCACCGCACCGCGCTCGGACTGCACCCGCAGGGTCATCACCGCGTCAGCGCCCTCGAGCGCCGCGGGCAGGCTGGTCGCGACCTGCACGCCGGGCCAGTCCTCGAAGCCGGACACCCAGGCGGACGGGCCGCCGACGCGGACTCGCGCCCCAAGCTTGGTGAGCGCGTGGATGTTCGAGCGGGCCACCCGCGAGTGGGCGACGTCGCCGACGATGGCCAGCAGCCTGCCCTCCAGCGTGCCGAGCGCCTCGCGCAGCGTGAGGGCGTCGAGGAGCGCCTGGGTCGGATGAGCGTGCACGCCGTCGCCGCCGTTCACGATGCTCAGGTCGGTTTCGCGCGCGGCCAGGTACGGCGCACCCGAGGAGGCGTGGCGGAGGACGACGATCGTGGCTCCCACGCGTCGCAGCGTGCGGAGCGTGTCGACCAGGGACTCTCCCTTGCCCGCGCTGCTGCGCTCCACGGCCAGGTCGACGACCGTCGCCCCGAGCGCCTTGGCCGCGAGCTCGAAGCTCACCCGCGTCCGGGTGGACGGCTCGTAGAACGCCAGCGCCACCGTCTCGAGGTCCAGGAGCGACCGATGCGCGCGCGTCTCGCGCGCCTCCCGCATCTCCTCGGCGAGGTCGAGGACGCGCTCGATGTCCTCGCGCGACAGCGTGTCAACGTCCAGCAGGTGCCGATGCGTCCACGCCCTCGTCGGCGCGCCGAGCGTCACGCCGCGTCCTCCGGCTGCTCGATCACTACCTCGTCCACCTCGTCGGTCTCGGTGACGCGCACGTGGACGATCTCGGTGGCGTTGGTCGGCAGGTTCTTGCCGACGAAGTCGGCGCGGATCGGGAGCTCGCGGTGGCCGCGATCCACGAGCGCCGCCAGCCGGACGGCGCGCGGGCGGCCGTGATCGGTCAGGGCGTCGAGGGCGGCGCGCACGGTGCGGCCGGTGTACAGGACGTCGTCCACGAGGACGACGGTGCGGCCGGCGACATCGGCCTCGAGGTCGGAGCGCTGCACGATCGGCGCATGCGCGATCCGGGTCAGGTCGTCGCGGTAGTAGGTGATGTCGAGCGACCCGACGGGGACGGCGATGCCCTCGTGCTGCTCGATCAGGGCCGCCAGCCGCTGCGCGATCGGCACCCCGCGGCTGCGGATGCCGACGAGGACGAGATCGGCGGCGCCACCGTTGCGCTCCACGATCTCGTGTGCGATGCGGGTCAGGGCCCGGCGCAGCTCATCGGCGCCGAGGATGCGGCGTTCGCTCACTGGTGCGTCTCTCCTTGGCGGCCTCGCCGGACCGCGTTAAAGGGCTCGCGCGACAGGATACCCGATGGTCAGTCGCCGACGAGCTCCGCCCACTCCGAAGCGCTGTACACCGCTGGCCCGAACCAACCGTCCCGATCGGGCTCCAGGTCGATCACGTCGTCTGGAACGTCGTCGAAGTTGCGGGTGATGAGGAGCAAGTCTGCCTGAGGAAGCTCCAGTCCGGCGAGCGGATGCCGCGCCGTGACGGCCAGGTGGCGCCCGGTGCCGGCAACCTTCACATCCACGACCGATGCGTCCTCCGGGAGGTCGCCGACATCGAGCGCGTGCCTCCAGGTCACGTGCGTCGGATCGCTGGCCCGGCCGAGGTACACACGGCGCTGGTCTGGGTAGGTGCCCGCCGCCTGTGAGATCCCTGTCCACTCGGCGTCCCAGACGACGAAGGTGTTGCTATCGGGCGCCCAGCCGATCGCAGCCGAGGTGAATGCGTCGCGGTCGACCGTGACGTCGGTGAACAGGCGCCGGTTGCTCTCGAACCGATACCCCAGCTCGCCATCCTGCCGGTTCTCGGCGAGCCACGGCGCACCTCCCTCGACAAAGGCCCACCCCTCTCCGGATTCATGCATCCGGCCCGACCAAAAAATGACGAGCGCACCGTTCGGGCTGAGGATCGGTTGGAAGACATCCGTTGCCGCGGGGAAGGGGCTGTCGGCCAGGTCGGTCGGTGCGATGTCGGACGCGGAGTCGTGGATCATCCTCAGATGGCTCTCCGGCCGTTCCCCGGCCGTGCTGATCCACAGGAGCGATGTCCCGGCACCACCCGGCACCCAGCTCCCGGCGTAGGCGTTTCCGAGATCCGTCATCCGACTCGCGACGCCGGTCGACGGCTGGAAGATCCAGACATCCGTGCCGCCCTCCACACGGTCGACGACGGTGAACGCCAGGTACTGGCTGTTCGAGGACCAGAACAGGTGCTCCACGAAGGGATTGCCCCCGACCGACTCGGCGAGTGGGGCGGTCTCCCCGACCGCGATCGGAGAGTCGACCGGTGGCGGGGCCCCCGGCTCGTCCGAGGGGACGCCTTCGGCGATGCGCGTGGCTCGGATCTCCGTGAACCCGCTGCCGGTGCCCACGTCGACGATATAGGCCAGCCACTGGCCGTCTGGTGACAGCTCGGCGGCGACCGGGACTCCGGGCGGGGTCTCGACCTCGCGCAGCGTCTCCCTGGTCGTCCCGTCGCGCAGGGTCATCGCCTGATTGTCCGGCGGCCCGGTGACGGCCAGGTAGGAGTCTGGCTCGGGCGATGCCTGTACGGGTGTGGCCGTCGGCGCCGGAGCGACGGACTCGGAGGGCGCAACCGAGGCGGGAGGCTCGGTGGCGGCGGGTGTCTCGAGGGGCGGGAGCGTTGGGATGGGGGTGGCCGAGGTGACCGGTGCGATCGGCGTGGGCGACGCGTCGCCGACCTCGGGATCGTCCGGGTTGCCGAGCAGCACGAGGGCGAGCAGGACGCCGGTCACGACGGCGAGCCCACCGCCGACGCCCGCGAAGATCGCCGGCGGCCGCTGCCACCAGCGACGACGGGCCTCGCGCTGCTCGACGCCGGCCCGGACGCGCGCGCCGAGATCGCGTGGCACCGGCACGTGTCGGAGGCCGGCCATGATTCGACGCTGGTCGGAGAACGCAGCCAGCGTGGCGCGGCAGGCCGGGCAGGTGTCGAGATGGCCGTCCAGGCGGCGCCGTTCGTCGGCGGTGAGGTCGCCCTGGAGGGAGGCGCTGATCAGCTCCTCGAACTCGGCGTGGCGATCGCGGTCGAAGGTCATCGGACCATGCCCTCCGCGGCCAGCGCCCGGCGCATCTCACCGCGCGCGCGGCACAGGAGCGTGCGGACGGCGGCGTACGACAGGTCCATCACCTCGCCGATCTGCATCGCGCTCATGTCCTCCAGGTCGCTCAGCAGGAGGCACTGGCGGTGATTCGGCCGCAGCGTCATGAGCGCGCGCTGCACGCGCTCGTCAAGGGTGCCGGCCATGACCTCCGCCTCCGGCCCGGGACGCGGGTCCGGCCGGTTGGCGAAGGTAGGCTCGTCGTCGCGCATCGGCGTGACCATGCGCCGCCGGCGCATGTCGTCGATCGCCGTGTTCGTCGCGATCCGGTAGAGCCACGAGCGGGTTGCGGCGGCATCGGTCACGGTGTCGAGCTTCTTGTAGGCCTTGATGAAGGTGTCCTGCGTGATGTCGGCGGCACGGTCCGCATCGGAGACCATGCGGAGAACGTAATTGAAGATGGGCGCGGAGAACTCGTCGAAGAGGCGCGCGAACGCGGCCTCTCGGTCGTCCTCGGCTCGGCCGGTCACCGCGGGCTGGACCCACGAGGCGCCGCCGGGCACCGCCATCGAATGCACCTCGTCCTCCGCAATCGGAACCCCCCGCTGTTCGGTCTCGGACGCACGGCCACCCCCGATCTGTTACCGCTGCAGTCGATCGCGCAGCACTTCGGCGGCATATTCGGGCGCGGCAGGGTTCACGGCCAGCGCCGTCGCGCGCTCGAGTCCCGCGATGACACGGAGCCGCGGATGGATCTCCCAGTGCCAGTGGAAGGTCTGGTCCATCCGCTCGCCGGCGGGCGACGTGTGCAGGAAGAGGTTGTACGGCGGGTCGCCCAGGGCGTCGAGCGCGTGGAGCGCCCGCTGGAGCGTGGCCGTGGCATCGGTGATCGCCTCGTCGTCGAGGGTCGTGAAGTCCGCCGCGTGGGCCCGCGGGATCACGGCCAGCTCGAAGGCCGAGCGGCTGGCGGCGGGGGCGAACACGACGGCGTGGTGATCGGAGAAGACGAGCCGCTCGCCGTTCTCCTCCTCGGCCTCGGCCAACGCGCACCACACGCACCGCCGCGTCTTGATCATCTGGCGAGCTCCGCCGCCGATCTCCTCCGCCACCCAGTGGGGGACCTGCGGGATGGCGTACAGCTCGAGGTTGAGGTGCTGGCTGCGGGAGCCGGCCTGCATCCCGTAGCTCTGGACGACCTGGATATAGAGGGGCTCCGGGCGTCCCTCCGCATCCACCGGGCGCGGCTCCCCGCCGAGCGCGCGCATCGCGTCGCGGGCGGCTCGCAGAAGGGCTCCGGCCAGCTGCGGGCTGGCATCGGCAAGCCGCTCATGATGGTCGCGTGGCCCGACGAGGATCTCCCACGCGCCGGTCGCGCGTTCCACCTCGCTCAGCGACAGCTGCGCGGCCTGCGACTTCGTGGAGTCGATGCGGTGGAAGGCGTCAGACCGCAGCGCGATGCGCCGGACGAGGTGAGCGGGTTCGCGGTCGGGGGCCTCGTCGCAGTGGCGGCAGTGTGTGCCCTCCACCGGGAGTGCCTCGACCTGGAAGGCCTCGCGCTCGAACGCGCGGTCGGCGACGATTGCCGACCACCAGCCGGTGACCGGGTCGCGGCGCAGCTCGAACACGGCCGCATCGTACTCGATGGCCCCCGCGATTCTGTGGTGCCGGCAGGAACCGGACGCTGCCGCCGGCCCGCGCGGATCCGTGCGTCCGGCGTAGAATCGGCCGCCTTCGGAGGTGACACGGGAGCAGCCCGACCGGGCGGCCTCGACCCGTCGCCGACGCCGGCCGCGCCGGCACAGTTGGGAGGTTCTATCAGTCCATGCGAAGAGCATTCGTCGTGCTCCTGGCCGTCACCCTGCTCATGGTGTCGTCCGTGTCGCTCGCCGCGGCAGCGAAGGGCAACCGGAACATCGGCATCAACGTGGTGCTGCGCCAGGACATCAGCGCCGCCATCCTCGCCGACCTCGGGCGATACGGAACGATCAACGAGACCTATCCCCAGATCGACGCCCTGACGATGAAGGTGCGTGAGTCGGCCCTCGGCACCATCCAGGCCCTTCCGTATGTCGCGG
>Ga0299913_10001337_pt1 | contig 18015 bp, 14 predicted proteins | sample RVTome_9_FD_201360 | JGI IMG/M metagenome (GOLD analysis project Ga0299913, IMG submission 201360) | Soil microbial communities from uranium-contaminated site in the Upper Colorado River Basin, Wyoming, United States - RVT155D38 (version 2) ... | reverse complement strand
CCTCCGTATCATCCTCATCGTCCAATGCGACGTTATCATCGCCGTCGGCAAATTCTTCGCCGTCGGTGATATCCGGATCATCAACTTTAGCTTGCACCATTGCAACCTCGCTCGCCGACCAGTCCCGAAACGCTACCGTTCCCCTGAACAAAAAGGTATGTTCGCCCAGACTTCTGCAGGGGCCCCCTCGCCATTCGCTGCCTGTATACCGCGAAAAAACAGGCGACGCAACAGAGCGATAGACACTTTTTTCATCGACGAAAACGGCCGATAAATCGAACGGTTACCGGGACGAAATCCCGCCCGGCAACCCAACCCGGACTGTGACGGCAAATGACGGGCAATGCAACGCGCGCCGACCGTATTCAGCGAATAAGATTGTTGAGTTCGAAAATGGGAAGGAGGATTGCCAGAACGATCAGAAGCACAACCGCGGCCATTATGATGACGAGAAGCGGCTGCATGATGCCCAGCAAGGTGGCGATCAGGCCGTCGACCTCGCGCTCCTGATTGACCGCGGCGCGGCTCAGCATCTCCTCGAGCCGTCCGCTGGCCTCTCCGCTCGAAATGAGATGTGTCATCATCGGCGGAAACAGCTTGCCCGCAGCCAGCGACTTGCTGATCATCGCGCCCTCCCGGACGCGCAGGGAAGCTTCCTCAACCGCCTCGCGCATCGGCATGTTGACGATCACCTGTGCAGCGATGCGCAACGCCTCGAGAATCGGAACGCCGCTGCCCGCCAGGATGCTCAGCGTCTGCGTAAACCGCGCCGTGTTGATACCGCGTGTAAGACGGCTGACGATGGGCACACGCAGCAACAGGCGGTGATAGCGGCGGCGAGGGCCGTCCTTCCTCAGCAGGCGCTTTAGCCCGAACACGATGGCCGCGATCGCGATGATCAGCAACAGCCAATGATCGCGGAGGAACTCACTGGTCCACAACATTATGCGTGTCAGGAGCGGCAGCTGCTGTCCGTAGTTCTCGAAGATGTCGACCACCTTCGGCACCACGTAGGCGAGCATAAAGCTGATGATGGCTGCCGCCGTCACAACCAGGGCCACCGGGTAGATAAGGGCGTTTCGCACCTGCTGCTGCAGGGCCTGTCTCGACTCCGTAAACTCGGCAAGGCGCTCCAGCACGGCGTCCAGGTGGCCGGACTGCTCGCCCGCGGCGACCGTCGCCCGATACAGTTCGGGAAAGGCGTTCGGAAAATCGCCGAGGCCGTCGGCCAGAGTATGGCCTTCCATTACCTTGGAGCGCACACCCAGCAGGATGCTTTGGGCGCGAGGATTCTCGTTTTGTTGACTGACGGCGAGAAGCGCTTCCTCGAGCGGCAGGCCGGACTGCGACAGTGTCGCGAGCTGCCGGGTCAAAAGTGCCAGTTCGCCCGACGACAGGCCCCGCCGCAAGGAAAAGCTTTTCTGTCGGCGCGAATCCCTCTGGGTAACTTCCGTGACTTTGACGGGCAGTAGCTGGCGTTCGCGCAGAATCTGGCGAACGTGCTTCGCGGTGTCACCTTCCAGCAGCCCGCGAGACTCCTTGCCGGCTTTGTCGAGTGCGACAAATTCATACGCGCCCATGCTTACTTCCCGCTGCGGTATCTGTCACGGATTATACGGGAGGGCATCGCCTTCAGTCGGCGCGGGTGACTCGCAGGACTTCTTCCAGTGTGGTGTTGCCTTTGAGGACGCGACGACGGCCGTCGTCGCGGATGCTGGGACTCATCGTCCGCGCGTAGCGCTCGAATATCTGTTCGCTGACACCGTCGTGGATCATAGTGCGCATCTTGTCGTCGACTGCAATCAATTCGTAGATGCCGGTGCGGCCGCGAAACCCGGTGCCGTCCGCCGTGCCCGGCCGGTACAGAGTCGGCGGATTTGAAGAATCGAGGTTCAGCGTACGGCACTCATATTCGCGCGCGGTATAGGGGATCTTCGTGTCATCGTCCAGCACCCGGACCAGTCGCTGCGCCAGGACCCCGATGAGGCTGGAGGAGAGCAGGAACGGTTCGACGCCCATGTCACGAAGCCTGGTGACGGCGCCGGACGCGGTGTTCGTATGCAGGGTGGAGAGCACCAGGTGCCCCGTGAGGCTCGCCTGGACCGCAATCTCGGCGGTTTCCAGATCCCGGATCTCGCCCACCATTACCACGTCCGGGTCCTGCCGCAGAATGGCTCTCAAGCCTCTCGCGAAGGTCATCTCGACCTTGGTGTTCACCTGGGTCTGGCCGATGCCGTCAATAAAGTATTCGATCGGGTCTTCGACCGTCATTATGTTGCGACTGTTGTCGTTGATGCGTTCGAGCGCCGCATACAGCGTGGTGGTTTTTCCTGAACCCGTCGGGCCGGTAACGAGAATGATCCCGTGCGGCTTGTGGATCAGGTCGTCCATCACGGCGAGCGACGCATCGTCCATGCCGAGCGAGGTCAGGTCCAGTCTCCCGGCCTGCTTGTCCAGCAGGCGCAACACCACTCTTTCTCCGTGGCCCGAGGGCATGGTGGAGACGCGCACGTCGACGGCGCGTCCTGCTATCCTGAGCGAGATGCGGCCGTCCTGCGGCAGCCGTTTTTCCGCGATATCGAGCTTCGACATGACCTTGATGCGCGAGACGACGAGAGGCGCAAGCGCGCGACGCGTCTGCAGTATTTCCTGCAGTACCCCGTCGATGCGGAATCTCACATTGAGGCGATTCTCATAGGGCTCGATGTGCACGTCCGACGCGTTGTCCTTTACGGCTTCCGTCAAGACTGCATTGATGAAACGGATGATCGGCGCGTCGTCGTCGCTTTCCAGCAGATCGGATGGCTCCGGAAGTTCCTGTGCGACCTGCAGGAGATCCGTCTGCTCGTCGAGGTCCCCGACCATCTGCATGGCTTTGTGGCTGCCCTGTTCGTAGGTCTGCTGCAGCATCGCGTCGAAAGCCGCCGGCGTGACGCGCGTCAAGCGAAGCGGCACTCCGGCAAAACGGCGCGCCTCGGCAAGGCTCAGCGGCAAGGTTCCGGTGCGGTACAGCGTATCGGCAGCACCGTTGCGGATTTCGCGTATCAGCACGCCGTGACGTTTGGCAAACGAAAACGGCAGCGCCCGAGCTTCCGGCTCCGTAATCGCTACGACGTCGGGCGCGGTGTCGTCTTCGAGTTCCAGAATGACTTCGGGATGGCCTGCCATTGATTTCATAATATTTCGGAGCTTAAGGGCCGTCGGAGTCGTCCGGATTCGGTATGACCGGTTCCGACTGTTCGTAATCTTCGATTGGCGGCAATACCGGGCGTTCCGTCCGCGGCATCAGCGGCACCTCGCCGCGGCGTCCCTGCTGCTGCATGTCCCGGATGTAGTTGTACTTGGAGCCGGTCTCGATCGCCGCCTGCCGGCCGTCGCGGAGAATACGGGGACGAATAAAAACCATCAGGTTGGTCTTGACCATGTCGGTCGACCGGCTGCGGAACAGATTGCCCAGAATCGGGATGCTGCCGAGAATCGGAACGCGCTGGTCGCTCTCTCGCAAAGTGTCTTCGAGCAGCCCGCCGAGCACGAGAATGTCGCCGTCCTCGACTATGACCGTGGTGTCGATCGTGCGTTCGTTGGTAATGATGTCCACGGCGCCGGACGTTGTCCCCGCAATACTCGAAATCTCCTGCGAGATTTTGAGGATGAGCGCATTGCCCTCGCTGATTTGCGGCGTGATCACGAGCTTGACGCCGACCTGCTCCCGTTGGATGGTCTGGAACGGGTTGACGGCTCCCCCCGTGCCGGTGCCCGCCTGCGAAAAGGACCCTGTCAGGAAGGGTACTTCCTGACCGACATTCAGGCTCGCTTCCTCGTTGTCGGTTGTGACGATGCTGGGGGTGGAAATAATGTTGGTATTGGCGTCGCCCTGGAGCGCGCGCAGGATGGCCGCGAAACTGGTGCCGGAATCGGTGATTCGGCCGACACCGAGCGTGATCCCTTCGCCGATAAGATTGGCGGGATTGGCACTGCCGTCTCCGCCAATCGCAGCCCCCAGCTGCACGATGCCGGGGCCTCCGGAGGGAAAGTTGGTAACACCTACGGCGTTGTTGTCGTTGCTGCCGTCGACCGCCCAGGTCACGCCCAGTTCCGAGCTGCGGTCGGCCGTGACCTCGACGATGATCGCTTCAACCAGCACCTGATCACGGCGAATGTCGAGCTTGTCGACGATCGTCATCAGTGAGCGCATCATCTTCGGCGGCGCATTGACGATGATCGCGTTCGTCTGCGGGTCCGACCATACCTGCACGCCCTCCGGGAGACCGCCCCCTGCCGCTGCTGCGCCGCCGTTAGCAGCACCCTCTGCCGCAGCCTGCTGGGTAAAATGCTGCTGCAACTTGCCCGCCAGCTCTTCAGCATCGGAGTAGCGCAGATAACGGACCTGGGTATCGCCGCCGTCCTCGAGCGGTGTATCGAGGTGCGCGACAAGCGCGCGCAGCCGCAGCCGCTCGGTCTTGTCACCGCCGATCAGAACACTGTTGGTACGTGCGTCGGCAACCAGGCTGGTCACGGAGGGTACGCCGTCCGGAGTCGGCACCTGGGTCAGAGCGGTCAGGACGCGCACGACTTCGCCGGAAGAGGCGTGCTGCAGCGGCACCACTTCGATCTCGTCGTCGTTCGACTGGTCTATCCGCCGAATGATGCTGGCCATTCTTTCGGCGTTCGCCGCGCGATCCGAGATGATCAGCATGTTCGACCCCTGGTGCGCGGCCAGATGCCCGTATTGCGGGATCAGCGGTCGCAGTATCGGCACGAGCTGCGCCGCACCCACGTTCTGCACCTTCAGAACCTGGGTGACGATGTCGTCGCCCGCGCTCGCGCCGGCGCCGTTTGCTCCGGCATACTGACGCGCACTCGCATCAGGAATCACTTTGACCACATCGCCGGTCGTTATTGCAACATAGCCGTGTACTTCCAGGATCGACAGAAACGCGGCGTAAAAAGCGTCCGGCGACATCGGCGTCGAGGACAACATCGTCACCTTCGCGTTTACCCGCGGATCGAGAATGAAATTCTTCCCGGACACCGCACCCACGGCTTCGACGATTTGCCGTATGTCGGCATCCTTGTAATTGGGCGTTATGGTGGAGTGCTGCGCAAACGCGAGCGGCGCAGCCAGGAAGCAGACGAGAGCCATGAGGAGCAGGGGGTGCGCGGAAGACCACTGCAGGCGGCAGGCGGTTTGCCCATATGTGACGAGCTGAGGCGTTCTGTTCAAGTCATTCACTACTGGTCGTTGTCGAGGCTTAGCTGCCCGGTGCTCAGCACGAGTACCTCGGGCTGACCGTTTCGTTCCACAGTAACCGAGACCTGATCGGCGCTGCCCAGGCTCTGGAATATTTCCATGGCCTGTTGAGGATCCGTCAACGCAGCGCCGTCAATATCCTTGATCAGATCGCCGGGCCGCAAGCCCAGTGCAGCGAACTGCTTGCGATCGCGGCCCGGATATACGCGATAGCCCTGTTGTTGGCCTGCTACAAAATACGGTGTCGGCCTGATGACATCAGCGAGCTTCGTCACATTCTGAGACACCACCTCCTGAATGCTGGGATTGCTGTCGGTCGCCCGGGTGGCGGCCGGCGTGGTTCGCCTTACCGGCTGCGCACCCTGCGGGAACTCTTTCGGCAGCTTCAGTGCCTCCAGCGCCCCGCCGCGATCGAGGATGACGCGGTCGGAATACACCGCGTGCAAGGTGGTGTTGGAAACGACCATATCGCGCACCGCGTAGACCTTTTCTTCATTGCCGGTGGCGGCGATGATCGCGATGGAGAGATCCGGGTCGTCCGCGGTAATGGTTCCCTTGAGCGACAGATTAAGGCTGGTTTCGGCCACATCGTCGTGGCTCGCCTGCGGCGGCGGTGCGGCTTCTGCACTCGACTCGCCGAAGATGTGGGTCCTGGCAATCGACTGCACGTCGGGCTGACCCACGGACGCTGCCCCGGAGCGGGCGGCCGGGGCCACTTCGACCGGATCACCGGCCGCAGAAGCGGGAACCAGCAGCCACAGGATGCGCGCGAGTTGCCAGGCGATTGCCACGACGAGTATGAAGGCGATCCACGTGGGTGCGGAGCGGTTTATCGTGGCCAGTGCTCGTTCACGATCCAAGCTACTGAAATCGGTCCAATTTGCGATTGTCATGTCTGGACTAGCGCCTCGTCTTCCCGGCGGTCCGGCCGGAAATGCAAGCGTACACTTTCCCCATAAAGCCGCGATTCAAGGTCGCATGCGGATGATACGGTTTCCCGGTCCCACCAGACAAGCCTGAGCGGGTAAAAAACCCTTTGTGCAGCAACTATCTACCCCCTATATTTAAGAGAAATTTTAATAACCTGACCTGCACCGGGCAACGATTTTGCGTTTTCTGCGGGCCGCTCTGGAGAACACTAAAATATGGCCATATATAATGGTTTTGTAACGTGACTTATTGCCAGTTATTGAAATATGTCTGATCGAAAAAAGTCAAAACAACTGCCGCCCGGGTTTGATGTGGCCGTCGAGGAAGCGCTGCCGAAACTCAAGCGGCCGCCACTTTATCGTGTGATTCTTGTCAATGATGACTATACGCCGATGGAATTCGTCGTGGAGGTTCTTGAGACGGTATTCGGAATGGAACGTTCCCAGGCAACGCGTGTCATGCTTGAAGTACACACTAAAGGAAAGGGAATCTGCGGCGTGTACAGCTATGAAATTGCGGAAACCAAGGTTGCGCAGGTCACGAATATCGCGCAACAGCAACAACATCCGTTGTTGTGTACGATGGAAGAATCATGATTACGGAGATAGCGGCGGGGAGCTTACCTTGTTGAGCCTACTGAGTATTCATTTATGTTGAGCAGCGAACTCGAATTCTGTCTGAACGAAGCGTTTCAGAATGCCAGAGATCGACGTCATGAGTTCATGACCGTCGAGCATCTCCTACTCGCGCTTCTCGACATCCCTAAAGTGCACGAAATACTGAAGGCCTGTAATTCGAACGTCGGCCAACTGCGCCGGCAACTTGCGGAATTTATCGACGAGGCAACGCCTCTGATGCCGCTCGAGGAAGAGGGCGACGTGCAACCCACCCTCGGTTTCCAGCGGGTATTGCAGCGGGCAGTTTTTCACGTTCAGTCGAGCGGTAAGAAGGAAGTCACCGGCAGCAACGTACTGGTCGCGATTTTCAGCGAAAAGCAGTCTCAGGCGGTCTATTTCCTGAGCTTGCAGGACATCACCCGGCTCGATGTCGTCAATTACATCTCCCACGGCATGCCGCAATTGCCCGGGGAAAGCTCCGAAGAGGAACAGGAAACCTCGCTCGATACAGACGGAGAACAGGAGTCGCGCGCACTGCACCAGTACGCGACCAACCTGAACCAGCGCGCCGTCGAGGGAAAAATCGATCCCCTGATAGGACGGGATCTGGAAATCGAGCGCACCGTGCAGATATTGTGTCGCCGGCGCAAGAACAATCCGCTGTATGTCGGCGAGGCGGGTGTGGGCAAGACGGCCCTTGCCGAAGGTCTGGCGCGAATGATCGTCGAAGAACGGGTTCCGGAAGTACTGCGCCAGAGCACCATCTACGCGCTCGACATGGGCACGCTCATCGCCGGCACCAAATACCGGGGCGATTTCGAGAAGCGCCTGAAAGCGGTAATCGCGGAGATTCGCCAGGATCCGGGCGCGATTCTGTTTATCGACGAAATACACACGGTGATCGGAGCGGGCGCCGCTTCGGGCGGCGTAATGGACGCCTCCAATCTGATCAAGCCGGTCCTTGCCAACGGCGAGATACGCTGCATCGGCTCGACAACTTATACCGAATATCGCGGCGTCTTTGAAAAGGATCACGCGCTCGCGCGGCGTTTCCAGAAAATAGACGTACCGGAGCCGAGCCTGCAGGAAACGGTGGAGATTCTGCGCGGCCTGAAAACGCGCTTCGAGGAGCACCACGGCGTTACTTACGAGCCGGAGGCGCTGCAAGCGGCCGCGGAACTGGCCGCAAAGCATATTAATGACCGCCGGCTTCCGGACAAGGCGATCGACGTCATCGACGAGGCCGGCGCGAACTACCGGCTTCAGCCGGTTGCGCAGCGCAAGGATCGCGTCACCGTAACGATGATCGAAAATATCGTGGCGAAGATGGCGCGCATTCCGCCAAAGAGCGTTTCTGCATCGGACAAGGACGTGTTGCGGACGCTGGAGCGAAATCTCAAGTTGACGATTTTCGGTCAGGATCGCGCCATCGAGGCGCTGAGTTCGGCGATCAAGATGTCACGATCCGGCCTGACCGAGGATACCAAGCCCATCGGTTCGTTCCTGTTCGCCGGCCCCACGGGCGTCGGCAAGACCGAAGTCACGCGGCAGTTGGCGCTGGTAATGGGCGTCGAGCTGATTCGCTTCGATATGTCCGAATACATGGAACGCCACACGGTTTCGCGCCTGATCGGCGCACCGCCCGGATACGTCGGCTACGATCAGGGCGGACTGCTGACGGAAGCCGTCACCAAGAATCCGCACGCAGTCGTCCTGCTCGATGAAATCGAAAAGGCGCACCCGGAAGTGTTCAACCTGCTGCTGCAGGTAATGGATCATGGCACCTTGACGGACAACAACGGCCGCAAGGCCGACTTTCGCAATGTTGTCGTCGTAATGACGACGAATGCGGGCGCGCAGGAAATGAGCCGCGCTTCGATCGGTTTCACGCAGCAGGATCACAGCAGCGACGGCATGGCGATCATCAAGAAGTCCTTCAGTCCCGAATTCCGCAACCGACTCGATGCGATTATTCAATTCGCCTCTCTCGACCAGCATTCGGTTATGCGGGTAGTGGACAAGCTTGTGGTGGAACTCGAAGCGAAACTCAGTTCGAACAACGTCACGCTCGAACTGGATGACGCCGCACGCCACTGGATCGCCGAACGCGGCTACGATCCGAAGATGGGCGCACGGCCGATGGCACGTGTCATTCAGGAGCACATCAAGCGACCGCTCGCCGAAGAACTGCTGTTCGGCAGGCTCTCCGATGGCGGTCACGTGCGCATCGGCGTCGGAGACGACGGCGAACTGGAACTTAAGGCAGAGCCGACGCGCAAGGAACTTGCGCACATGCCGGACCAGTAAGAGCCGCAGGGAGTTCGCTGGGAGGCGCCAAGGCCCGCAACGAGTTCCTGCGTCAGCGGCCGCGGTAGATAATGCGGCCCTTGCTCAGGTCGTACGGGGTGAGTTCCACGGTGACGCTGTCACCCGTAAGAATACGAATGTAATTCTTGCGCATCTTTCCGGAAATATGCGCTGTCACGACGTGGCCGTTTTCGAGCTCGACACGAAAGGTCGTGTTCGGCAGGGTCTCGGTGACCACGCCTTCCATCTGGAGGGCTTCTTCTTTCGCCAATTGATCGGATCTCGGTGATTTGAGCTGGCGAATTGTGCAGAAACGATGGCGTCATTGCAATTGGCCGCGCCGCTGCAGCAACGCTCACGCGTCGACCAGCAGCGGCGCGACAGTCGGAGCATCGGGCCAGTCGAGCACTTGCGCCCGCGGCGTGCAGGCATCCTGGAGCAGCGCCCGGAAGGTCTCGCGCGGCATGCGCGAGGCGCCCAGTGTCATCAGATGCGGCGACTGCACCTGGCAGTCGAGAACGCGGAAATCCCGTTTCACGAGTTCGCGGCAGAGCGCCAGCAACGCGGCTTTCGATGCGTCGCTTACGCGGCTGAACATGGATTCGCCGAAGAACGCGCGGCCGATGGCGATACCGTAGACTCCGCCGACCAGCTCTCCGTCCAGCCATACCTCGACGGAGTGGGCCCATCCAAGATGGTGGAGGGCGCTGTAGGCATCGATCATTCCAGCGGTGATCCAGGTGCCGAAGCGCGCGTCTCGTCGTCCGCCGCATGCCGCGATAACGCGGTCGAAGGCCGCGTTGAAGCTTATATGAAACGACGACTGCCTGAGCCTCCGTCGGAACCGCCGCGAAACATGGAAGCGATCCGGCAACATGATGCAGCGCGGATCCGGAGACCACCAGAGGATCGGCTGTCCCGCCTCGAACCATGGAAAAATCGCATGCTGGTACGCGTACAGCAAACGCTCCGGGGCAAGGTCGCCGCCCGCCGCAAGCAATCCGTTTGGTGAGCGGAGCGCTGAAGATATTTCGGGAAAAGCTTGAGGTGGATCGTCGCGACTGATCCACGCGATCTGTGGCTTCGTCACTTGGGCGGCTTTACGGATTCGCGGCCGGCTTCGACCCGGCCATCGGCGTCGCGCGTTGCCTCGCCGTTCTCCTCCCGATAGGGGCTGTGACGGGATACCGCGGTAATGTATCGGTCGACGTGGCGCCGTTCCTCCTTGAGATAGCGTTCTACGGCGGAGAAAAACTCGGGGCGCGCAAGCCAGTGGGCGGACCACGTGTCTACCGGCACAAATCCCCGGCTGATTTTGTGTTCGCCCTGCGTTCCCGGCTCGAATCTAGCCAGACCGTTTGCTATGCAGTAATCGATGCCCTGGTAGTAACAGGTTTCGAAGTGCAGAGCGTCGTAGTGCGAATCGCTGCCCCAGTAGCGTCCATAAAGGGTTGTTGCGCCTTCGTAGAAAACTGCGGCCGCAATCGGCAGGCCGTGGCGTTCGGCCAGAATAACGAGTACGTTCTGCGGCAGCGTCCGCGCAATCGTGGTGAAGAAGGCATAGTCGTAATAGGGCATGGACCCGCGGCGCAAAAACGTCGAGCTGATCAGCCCATAAACGTCTCTCCAGATCGAAGCATTCGTCTGATCGCCTTTCAGCCAGCGGAATTCAATTCCCTGCTCGCTGACACGTCTGCGGTCACGGCGCGCTTTCTTGCGCTTGGCCGAACTGAAGGTCGAGAGAAAGTCGTCGAAGGAGCCGTATTCCCTGTTGTGCCAGTGGAATTGGCAATCCTTGCGCAGCTTCATGCCGGCGCCGCGCAGAACGTCAAGTTCGCGTGCCAATGGAAACAATATGTGCAGCGAGGAGCAGCCGGAATCTTTTGCAAGTTCTACCGCGGCCTCCACCAACCGCAACGCCACTTCCTCGTCGTTCGCATCCGCCAGCAGCAAACGGTTGCTCGGTGCCGGAGTGAACGGAACGGCGGACACGAGCTTCGGGTAATAGGGAAGAGCGACGCGATGATAAGCGGCCGCCCAGGACCAGTCGAAAACGAATTCGCCCCAGGAATTGGTTTTCCGGTAAAGCGGCATTGCCGCCAGCATGCGCCCGCACTCGTCGGAAATGGTGATGTGGCGCGGCGACCATCCCGTTTCGGAGGAGACGCAGCCCGTGCTCTCCGCCGCGTGCAGGAACTCGTGTCTCAGAAACGGGAAGTCGCTGCCGGCAAGCCTGTTCCAGCCGCTTGCGTCGATGTCCGCGATGCGCGCTGCGACATTGATCTTCATCGCGCCGACAACTCTCGCTGACCCGGACAATCCGGCACCTCACTCAGACAGCGGCGTCATCGGTCGATCGTTTTGCCGTGCTGACGGCGGACGTGGCGGCCGGGCTGTCCGCTTCGAGCGCCTCCAGATACTTTTCGGCGTCGAGTGCAGCCATGCAGCCGGCGCCGGCGGAGGTAACGGCCTGACGGTAAACCTGATCTGCAACGTCTCCCGCGGCAAACACTCCCGGGATGCTCGTCGCCGTGGCGTCGCCGGAGAGGCCGGACCTGACCACGATATATCCGTTCCGCATCTCCAGCTGATCCTTGAACAGCCCGGTATTCGGACTGTGGCCGATGGCGATGAAAACGCCGGTCAGAGCGAGATCCGAGAGTTTGGAAGGGTTCCTCGTACTGCGGACGCGGAGCCCGCTGACTCCCGCATCGTCGCCCAGCACCTCGTCGACGACGTGATCCCAGAGAATCTCGACTTTTCCCTGGTCGGCTTTCTGAAACAGATGATCCTGCAGGATCTTCTCCGCTCGCAGAGCATCGCGGCGATGCACGAGCGTGACTTTCGATGCGATGTTGCTCAGATAAAGAGCCTCCTCGACTGCCGTGTTACCTCCTCCCACCACGGCAACTTCCTGCCCGCGATAAAAGAAGCCGTCGCAGGTTGCGCAAGCCGACACGCCGCGGCCTTTGTACGCTTCCTCCGAAGGCAGGCCGAGATACATGGCGGTTGCGCCGGTGGCTATGATCATGGCATCGCAGGTGTAGCTGCCGTAATCCCCTTGGATTACGAACGGTCGGCGCGACAGATCGACCTTGCTGATGTGGTCGTTGACGATCTCGGTGCCGAAACGCGCGGCGTGCTTCAGCATTCGTTCCATCAGATCCGGCCCCTGCAGGCCCTCGACGTCACCCGGCCAGTTGTCGACGTCCGTCGTGGTCATCAGCTGGCCTCCCTGTTCGATGCCGGTAACCAGGACCGGGTTCAAATTCGCTCTCGCTGCATAGACCGCGGCCGTGTAACCGGCGGGTCCGGAACCCAGAATCAGAACCCGGCAATGCCTGGAATTGCTCATGTATACTTCGCCTTCAATTTGTCCGGGGGACGACAAGTTGTCGCCAGGGGTTCCCGTTACGATATGCGCCCCGCGTGCAGTCGTATCAAGGGCTGTCGAGGCGCAGTCCCGCCGCGTCGGTTGGTGCCGGGTGACTGGCGGCCAGTGTAGGCAAAAGGAGATCGCCGGGCAAAGCGGGCGCCCGCCGCCCGCCACTGTTCCCGCGCAGGGCGTTTTTGCCGAGCAATCCACCTTCTATATATACTAGAATCAGAGCATTACAGAGAAGAGCTTTCAGCCCACCTTAAATCATGGCAAGAGCCCAGAAGATCATCACGCCTGCCTCGCGTCTCTCCGACCAGGTCGTGCGGACGCTGCGCGAGGGTGCGTTGTGGGTGTTCGGCGCGCTCGCACTGATCCTGTGGGTCGCGCTCTTTACCTACGACGCTTCGGACCCGGGCTTCAGCCAGGCGAGCGGCAGCGGCGAGATCAACAATAGCGTCGGGCGTGTGGGAGCGCTCATCGCGGACCTGTTGTTCAATTTTTTCGGTCGTCCGGCATACCTGTTCACCGTCATGGTGTTCTACTTCGGCTGGATGATCTTCCGCGAGCAAAGAAGTCGGCACAGGCTGACACGAGCCGATTTCGCGCTTCGCTTCGGAGGCTTTCTCGCCACCCTCGTTACCAGCTGCGCTCTTGCCACGCTGCATTTCTCGTCGCTGGGATTCCGCGAGACTGCGGGCGGCATTGTCGGACAGATTGTCGGCGGCGGCATGGAATCCGTCATGAAGCTGCTGGGAGCCAGTGTGCTGCTGTTTTTCCTCTGGCTGGCATCCCTGTCGTTGTTCCTCGGCATCTCGTGGCTCGGGATCATGGACAGGGTCGGGCGCTGGTGCCTTGCCGCCTGGGAAACACTGCGGGTAAGAATCGGCGACTTTCGCGACCGCGCCGAGGGCAGGAGGCAACTGGCAGCGCGAGCTGAGAACATCGAGGTAGAGAAAAGACGTACCGCGAAGCGTATGCCGCCGCGAATCGAACCGATCATTGCGCCGCTCGAGCCGAGCGTGCGAGCGGAGAAAGAACGGCAGGTGCCGCTGTTCGAACCGCCCGCGGCCGGCGAGCTGCCGCCGCTGTCATTGCTGGACGACCCTCCGCCGCAGAAGTCGGGCTATTCCGACGAGTCGCTCGAGGCCATGTCGCGGCTGGTGGAACTGAAGCTCAAGGACTTCAACATCGACGTCGAGGTCGTGTCGGTATCGCCGGGTCCCATCATCACGCGCTTCGAACTCGACCCGGCTCCGGGCGTGAAGGTCAGCCAGATCTCCAACCTTGCGAAGGACCTGGCGCGCTCGTTATCGGTGGTCAGTGTGCGGGTTGTCGAAGTTATTCCCGGCAAGTCTTTCGTCGGTCTCGAGATACCCAACGAACATCGCGAGCTGGTAACGCTTGGCGAGATCCTGAAGTCCCGCGCTTACGACGATCTCGCGTCGCCGCTGACCCTGGCGCTAGGCAAGGACATCGGCGGCAATTCCGTGGTTGCCGATTTGTCACGCATGCCACATCTTCTCATCGCAGGCACCACGGGATCGGGCAAGTCCGTCGCCATCAACGCAATGGTGCTGAGCCTGCTCTACAAGGCCACTCCGGAGCATGTGCGGCTGATCATGGTCGATCCGAAGATGCTAGAGCTTTCGGTATACGAAGGCATTCCGCATTTGCTGACGCCCGTCGTAACCGATATGAAAGAGGCTGCTAACGCACTCCGCTGGTGTGTGGGCGAAATGGATCGGCGGTACCGCCTGATGGCCTCGCTCGGCGTGCGCAACATCGGCGGCTATAACCGCAAGGTCAAGGATGCCATCGAAGCCGGCAGCCCGATTCCGGACCCGATGTTCGAACTGCCCCCGTTCGAAGACGAGGACAGGCCGATCGTACATCCGACATTGACGCCTTTGCCGTTTATCGTCGTGATCATCGACGAACTGGCCGACATGATGATGATCGTCGGCAAGAAGGTGGAGGAACTGATCGCGCGGCTTGCGCAGAAGGCCCGGGCATCGGGCATCCACATGCTGCTCGCGACGCAGCGGCCGTCAGTCGACGTCATAACGGGGCTGATCAAGGCGAATATACCCACTCGCATCGCCTTTCAGGTGTCGGCGAAGGTGGACTCGCGGACAATTCTGGATCAGATGGGCGCGGAAAACCTGCTGGGTCATGGGGATATGCTTTATTTGCCTCCCGGAACGTCATTGCCGACACGCGTACACGGTGCCTTCGTTGCCGACCACGAGGTACACGCAGTGGTTCGCAACCTGAGAAGAAGCGGGTCGCCGCGCTACATCGAGGAAATTTTGCAGACTCCAACGGGTCAAACCCCCGGACTCGCCGGGCTCGAAGTTCTGCCGGGAGATCCCGTCGATGCCGAACAGGACCCGCTTTATGACCAGGCTGTGCAGATCGTAGTGGAAACGCGGAAGGCTTCGATCTCGGGTGTGCAACGGCGACTCAAGATCGGCTACAACCGTGCGGCGCGAATGGTGGAGAGCATGGAACAGGCGGGGCTGGTGGGTCCGCTGCAGTCCAACGGCTCGCGGGAGATCCTGCTGCCGCCCCCGGCCACGGACTGAAGTGCGTCGTTCTGCAACAAATAGCCTCAACTCAAGATCCTGCCCATACGTATGAAGCCGTTCAGGAAAACACGCCTCTTGTCGATGCTGACGCTGGTGCTGTCGCTATCATTATGGCCTGCGATCGGGATGGCTGCCCAACCGGTCGATGCGAGCGACGAAGCGGATGGCCAGCGCCACCTCGAGAACTTCGTGGACAGCGTGAAGACCATGCGCGGCCGCTTCGAACAGTCGCTGGTGGACGGCGACGATCGGGTTGTCGAATCCGCAAGCGGAACGTTCGAGATACGCCGCCCGGGACAGCTTCGCTGGCTGTACGAGGAACCGTACGAGCAGGTTCTGGTGGCCGACGGTCTGAACGTCTGGAGTTATGACGTCGATCTGGCGCAGGTCACGGTAAAGCCACAGGCGGAAGTTCTGAGCAGCACGCCGGCGCTGCTCCTCGGGGGTGGCAGGGACGTGCTTGAAGACTTCGACTACGACGGCAGCTTCGAGCACCAGGGTACGGACTGGGTTCGACTCTTACCGAAGGATAGCGACAGCAACTTCGAAAGCGTGGAATTGGGCTTCAATGACGGCAGTCTGACTCGCATGATATTTTCGGACAATCTGGATCAAACGACGCTGGTCGCGCTGTTCGACGTGGTGTTGAACGACCCTATCGATACGGAGAACTTCCGGTTTTCACCGCCGGAGGGTGTCGACGTGGTCGGTAAACCGCTGATGTCCGATGCCCCGCCGAAAAGAGACTGAAGGACAGTAGATGCTGCCGCTTCGTCACGCCAGACGCTGGCAACTCGCCGGCATCGCAGTGTTACTCCTTGTGTTTTTCGCGACCTTGACGCCGTCGATCTGGTTCATGCCCGACCTGCGCGATGCGCGCCTGTTGCACGCGGACAAGTGGTTTCACGGCATGACCTTTGCGTTTCTTACCGTCTGGTTCTCCGGGCAGTACGACCGGCATGCCTATTGGCGCCTGGCTGCCGGCATGCTGGCCTTCGGTGCACTGATCGAGCTGTGCCAGCGGATGCTGACTTACCGCAGTGCCGAGTCGATGGACGTTATTGCCGACGCCATCGGAATCCTTGCAGGCCTTGCCGTCGCGTGGGCGGGTGCGGGCGGCTGGAGCATGCGTGTCGAACAGTGGATAGCGGCGCGCGAGTGAACAGCGTCTTTCTCGTTCGGCAGACTTTATCGTTGCAGTAACGGCTGCCCCGGTCCGGCATTCACCATGAGCGATCTGTTTGACAACGAGGAACTGCGACCGGAGCCGCAAACCGGCCGCCCGCTAGCGGATCGCATGCGGCCGGCCTCGCTGGACGAATTTCGCGGTCAGCAGCATCTGCTTGCCGACGGCAAACCATTGCGTCGCGCGATTGAACAGGGCAGAGCCCACTCGATGATTTTCTGGGGTCCCCCGGGCACCGGCAAGACCACTCTGGCGCGCATCATCGCCGCATCGACTGATTCGCATTTCATTTCGCTATCCGCGGTGATGGCCGGGGTCAAGGATATTCGCGCCGCGGTTGCAGAGGCCAGGCAACAGCGAGCGATCAGTGGCCGCAGCACAATTCTGTTTCTCGATGAAGTGCATCGCTTCAACAAGTCGCAGCAGGACGCTTTTTTGCCGTTTGTCGAAGATGGCACGCTGACGTTTATAGGTGCGACGACCGAAAATCCCTCGTTCGAACTCAACAACGCGCTCCTGTCCCGTGCCCGCGTATACGTGCTGAAGCCTCTGGACGACGACGCCCTCCGGGCAATCATCGGGTACGCGCTGCAGCGGTCAGACGCTTTCGAATCCCGTGAGGTATTGGCCGACGACGAAGCGCTGGAGTTGATTGTCGCTGCGGCGGATGGCGACGCGCGCAGGGCACTGAACCTGATCGAACTGGCGGCGGACCTGGCGCCCGACAAGGATGGTGTGCAGCGAATCGACCTGCAGGTCGCCGAATCGGTCGTCACGGGCGGACGCCGGCGCTTCGACAAGAAGGGCGATTACTTCTATGACCAGATATCGGCGTTGCACAAGTCTGTCCGCGGTTCGGATCCGGACGCGTCACTTTACTGGCTCATGCGCATGCTGGACGGCGGTTGCGATCCGCTGTACGTTGCCCGACGCATGGTGCGCGTTGCGTCGGAGGACATAGGCAACGCCGACCCGCGCGCGTTGCGCATTGCACTGGATGCATGGGAGGCTCTCGAACGTCTCGGCAGTCCCGAAGGAGAACTGGCGTTGACACAGGCGGTGGTTTTTCTTGCCTGTGCCGCAAAAAGCAACGCCATATACGAGGCGGCGAAATCCGCGGCCTCCGATGCCCGGGAGCTCGGTTCGCTGGAGGTTCCCGTCCATCTGCGAAACGCGCCGACGCGTCTGATGAAGGATCTCGGGTTCGGCCGGGACTACCGCTATGCGCACGATGAAGAGGACGCGTTTGCCGCCGGAGAGAACTACTTCCCGGACGACATGCCGGAGCGCAAGTATTATCATCCCGTGCCGCGCGGGCTTGAACTGCAGATAAAGGAAAAACTGGACAGAAACGCCGAGCGCCAACGCGAACAAAAGAGCAAAAAACCAGTGGATGAAAGAAAAAACCGGAAATGATTGATCCGAAAGTACTGAGACAATCGACCGAGGAGGTCGCCGAGAATCTGTTGAAGAGGGGCGTGTCCCTCGACGTCGCCGGCTATCGCGCGCTGGACGACCGGCGCAAGGCACTGCAGGTGGAAGCCGAGTCGTTGCGCAATGCAAGGAACGTCAGCGCGAAATCCATCGGCCAGGCGAAGGCCCAAGGCAAGGATGTCGAGAAGCTGCTTGCCGGAACGAAGGTTCTGGGTGACAAGCTCAACGCGACAGAAGCCCAATTGCAAAACGTTCTGGACGAACTGCAACGGGTCGAGCTGGGATTGCCGAATCTACTTGCGGACGACGTTCCCCTGGGGAGA
>Ga0299913_10001335_pt1 | contig 18018 bp, 16 predicted proteins | sample RVTome_9_FD_201360 | JGI IMG/M metagenome (GOLD analysis project Ga0299913, IMG submission 201360) | Soil microbial communities from uranium-contaminated site in the Upper Colorado River Basin, Wyoming, United States - RVT155D38 (version 2) ... | reverse complement strand
GACCCCGCAGCTGGGGGTCAGGCACGGCGGAGGCGGCGCACAGCCAGCCCCGCCAGCGCGCCGGCGGTCAGCCCGGCCGCGGCCACGGTCGCGCGCGTCGTGCGCACCGGCCCGACGGTCAGCCTGCTGTGGTGCCGCGCCGCGAACGCCTCGAGCACCTCGCGGTTGGTGCGCGCGGGCGCCCACCCGGCCTCGCACAGCCGCCGGGAGTCCACCACCCACGGATGCATGAGATAGGGCAGGCTGCCCGCCGGCGCGGCGGCCAGGTGGGACGCCCACAGCCGCTCGGCGAGCGGGTAGGCGAGCGACTCGGGCAGGCGCACAGGCTTGCGCCGCAGGATCGCGCACACCTGCTCGGCGGTCAGCCAGCCCTCGGGCGCGACGTTGTACGCGCCCGCGAGCTCGTCCTCGACCGCGAGCACGATCGCCGCGACGAGATCGCCGAGGTCGAGCGCCTGCATCGGCGGCACGTGCCCGCGCACCAGCGGCAGGCGCGGGGACTCGAGGTGGCGGGCGACGAAGTCGTCCACGTCGCCGCCGAGCACCGTGACCGGGCGCAGCACCGCCACGCGCGTGCCCGGGTGCGCGCCAGCCCACGCGGCGACGAGCTCCTCGGCCAGGCGCTTGTGCCACACGTACGGGAACTCCGCGCCCGCGCGCAGCGGGGCATCCTCGGTCAACGGCACCGGATTGTCCGCGAGCGCCCCGTACACCATGGCGCTGGACACGTGGACAATCGCGCGCACTCCGGACCGTTCCGCCGCGGCGAGCACCGACCGGACCGCCTCGACGTCGAGCTGCGCCCCGGCCGCCGGATCGTGCGCAGGCCCGTCGGTGTGCAGCAGGTGCACGACCACACCCGCGTCCTCGAACGCCGGGGTGCGCACCGAGCCGTCGGCGTTGGCCGGCCGGAAAGGCACCGCCACGTCCGGGCGGCCGCGATCCACCGCCACGACGTGGTGCCCCCGCCCCCGCAGGGCGAGCAGCACACGGCGCCCCAGTTCGCTCTGCGCCCCCGTCACCGCCACCGTCGTCATGACGCCTATCTTCCCCGACCGGGCGGGCCCGGACCACACCTAGGATGGACGCCATGAGCGAGGACTTCGGTGGCGGCTTCGATCCGCGCATGTTCGAGAACGTCCCGCTGTTCCGCGAACTGGCCAAGGTCATGTCGTGGGCCGGCGGACCGGTGAACTGGGATCTCGCGCGCCAGACGGCGGCGGCGATCGCCGGCCCGGTGACGCCGGCCGGCGCGGACCGCGACGAGGCCGAGCTGGTCGCGGCCGTCCACGCCGCCGAGCTGTGGCTGGACCAGGCGACCAGCCTGCCGCCCGTCGAGGGGCCGGTGCGCGTGCTCAGCCGCGCGGAATGGCTGCACGCGGCGTGCGGACCGGACGGGCTGGGCGTGTACGTCGAACCGGTGGCCGAGGGCATGGGGCAGGCGCTCGCCCGCCAGCTCGGGGGCGCGGGCATGGCGGGACTGGAGCAGCTCGGTCTCGGCGGGGCCGGGGGTCCCCTCGCCGAGGCGATGAACGCGCTGGGCGCCATGCTCTACGGCGTGCAGGTGGGCACGGTCGCCGGGCATCTGTCCACCCAGCTGCTGGGCAGCTACGACCTCGGCGTCCCAACGCTGGATCCCCGCACGGTCGGCGCCGTCGGCCACAACGCCGCGAGCTTCGCGGCCGAGTACGGCTTCGACGAGACCGAGTTCCGCTACTGGCTGGCGCTGCGCGAGGCCGCGCACCGCCGCCAGTTCGCGGGCGTGGGGTGGCTGCGCGGCCACGTGGCCGAGCTCATCCGCAGCTTCGCGGCCGCCGCCGACTTCGACCCCAACCGGCTCATGGAACAGCTCGGCGGCATGGGCTTCGACCCCAGCGACCCGGCGGCGATGCAAGCCGCGCTCGAACGACCGGACGCCTTCCGCGTCGAGCCGACCCCCGCCCAGCGCGCCGTGCTCGAGCGGCTCCAGGCCCTGGTCGCGTTCACCGGCGCCTGGGTCGACACGGTCGTGCGCGTCGCGGCCGACGGCAAGCTGTCCTCGCTGGCCCGCATCGAGGAGGTCATGGCCCGCCGCCGCGCCGAGAAGGGACCAGGCGAGCGGTTCATGGAGCAGCTCATCGGACTCGACCTCAAGCCCGCCGACCACCGCATGGGGCAGGCGTTCTGCGGCGCCGTCATCGATGCCCGCGGGCAAGAGGGCCTGGACCGTGCCTGGCGCCGCCCGGAGTGGCTCCCCACGCACGCCGAGATCGCCGAGCCGAGCCGCTGGCTGGTGCGCCTCGCGGGCGCGGAATTGGATGTTTCGGACACAAACAACAGCGATGAGCGCTGAGCGCACGCCGTGTGCGGATGCCTCGGGAGAAAATGTTCTCCACAGCACGCCGGAGCCCGTTTGCGCTGGTCACCTGACGATTACCGACCGCTATTTTTTCCTCCCGCAGCGCTTGTCCACAGCGGCTATCCCCAGGCCGTGGCCGAGTTTTCGCAGGACAATCCGAGGCGGTCCACACCCTGTGCACAAGGCTGTGGACGGTGCGGTTGACCATCTTCGCGACCCGGACCTAAGGTTCCCCATGTCAACCGGCCCTCGGTGATGACGGAGCCATCTTCCAAGGGGAAGGGAAGATGGAAACGACATCCACCGAGGGCCGTTTGGCGTCCTCACCACAAACGTCGTCCGCACACCGCACAACCGGGGCTACCCCCGACCCGGGCGGGACGAGCGGACCGCCGACCGGCCGGAGCAGCCCCCCGCTCCGGCCGGTCCCTTCTTTGGAAAAGCCTCTTCCACCCAGGCGGTAATCTCCTGCCTCCGTCTGTTCGCACCGAGGAGGAGAGACCCATGTCGGACACCCTCAAGGCGCTCCTGGACGCGGCGCTGTCGCCGGAGGCCGCGCCGCAGGACATCGCTGCCGCGCCCCTGCCCGAGACGATGCGCGCCGCCGTCGTCCGCAAGGACGAGATCGGCATGTTCGAGGGCGTGCCGTCCGCCGACAAGGACCCACGCAAGTCACTCCACGTCGACGAAGTCCCCATCCCGCCGCTCGGCCCGAACGAGGTCCTGATCGCGCCCATGGCGAGCGCGCTCAACTTCAACACCGTGTGGACGTCGATCTTCGAGCCGCTGCCCACGTTCGGCTTCCTCGAGCGCTTCGCCAAAGAGTCCGAGCTCGGCGCCCGCCACGACCTGCCGTACCACATCGTCGGCTCGGACGCCTCGGGCGTCGTGGTCCGCGTCGGCCCCGGCGTCACCCGCTGGAAGCCAGGCGACCGCGTCACCGTCCACTGCAACTACGTGGACATGGAAGGCCCCGAGGGCCACGACGACTCGATGATCGACCCCCGCCAGCGCATCTGGGCGTTCGAGACGAACTTCGGCGGCATGGCCGAGCTGGCGATGGTCAAGGCCAACCAGCTCATGCCGATGCCGACCCACCTGACGTGGGAGGAGGCCGCCTGCCTGTCGCTGACGCTCGCGACCTCCTACCGCATGATCGTCAGCCCCAACGCCGGCGCCATGAAGCAGGGCGAGGTCGTGCTGGTGTGGGGCGCCACCGGCGGCCTCGGTGGGTTCGCCGTACAACTCGTCCGCAACGGCGGCGGCATCCCCGTCGCGGTCGTGTCGAGCCAGGAGAAGGTGGACCTGCTGCACTCGCTCGGCATCGAGCACGTCATCGACCGCAGCGCCGAGGGCTACCAGTTCTGGCGCGACGGCAAGCAGGACCCCAAGGAGTGGAAGCGCTTCGGCGGCAAGATCCGCGAGCTGGTCGGCGAGGACCCCGACATGGTGTTCGAGCACCCGGGCCGCCAGACCTTCGGCGCCAGCGTGTTCGTGGCCAAAAAGGGCGGGCGCATCATCACCTGCGCCTCCACCTCGGGCTACATGCACGAGTACGACAACCGCTACCTCTGGATGAACCTCAAGCGGATCGTCTCGTCGCACTTCGCGAACTACAAGGAGGCGTGGGAGGCCAACCGCCTCGTCAACCTCGGCATGATCCACCCGATCCTCACCAAGACCTACGCGCTGGACGACGTGGCCGAGGCGGCCTGGGCGATCCACACCAACCAGCACACCGGCAAGCTCGGCGTGCTCGTGAACGCGACGGCCGAAGGTCAGGGCGTGCAGGACGCGGACAAGCGCGCCATGCACGCCGGCGAGATCGCCAAATGGAAGCAGCTCTCGTAGGGCTTTGACGGCGAAGCCCCCATCCCTGCGCTCGGGAAAACCCTTTGACCGCTCGCTCCGGGATGGGGGCTTCGCCCTTCCTCCGTACAACAGCAAGGGATGCGGATGACGGTGCTGAATGAGGCGGCGGAGCGGGCGTTGGGTGCGGGGAATTTGGCGCATCTGGTGACGGTGAACGCTGACGGGTCGCCCCAGGTGAGCGTGGTGTGGGTCGGGCTCGAGGACGGCGAGATCGTCGTCGGGCACCTGCACGAAGGCCAGAAGCTGCGCAACATCCGCCGCGACCCGCGCGTGGTTCTGTCGATGGTGACGGGCGGACGCAACCCGATCGGGCTCGACCACCACCTCATCGTGCACGGGACGGCGCGCGAGACGCCGGGCGGCGCGCCCGAGCTGCTCCAGCGGCTGGCGCACACCTACCTGGGACCCGACGTGGTGTTCCCGCCGATGGACGCGCCGCCTCCCGGCACGGTCATCCGCATCACGCCCGAGCGGGTCGGCGGCGTCGGCCCCTGGGAGGACTAGCGCGACCGGCGCGTGATGCAGCGCAGGTCGTCGCCGGTCACCGGATCGACCTGCACGCCGCCACGGTCCGTCGTGACCGTGGCGGTCCAAACGGGCGGCGCGGTCCAGCGCCGCCCGTTCCAGCTCACGGGCGCACCGGTCGCGTACAGGACGCCGTCCACCGGCGAGGTGAGACCACAGCGGCGCAGCGCCGATCGCGCGCCGCGGGCGAGCGCCGCCGGCTCCTGAACCTCGGGCGGCAACGCGGGCAACAGGGCGAGACCGCGCGCGCTGACCGGGCGCAGGTTCAGCGTCGCCAGTGTCGACAGCTCCCTGCCCACGCCGGCCGCATCAATCGTGACCGTCAGGATGCGGTCGGCGCTGGGCGCCAGATACGTGACCTCGGCGCTGGCCCAGCGGTCCCGCGCGCCCAGTCCCACCCGGACCTCGGCGACCCGGGGCTCGTCCTGCCATTCGCGGGCGACCGCCATGGTGCGCACGAACAGCCCGGCGAGATCCGCCGGCATGCCCTGCACCGGTGAGCCGAGCGGGGAGGCCGCGGCGCTGGGCGGGGTCTCGCGATCGCGCACGCCGTAGTCGTCGACCGGCTGGCACGCGGCCAGCGCCAAGGCGGCCGCGAGCGCGAGCGCCGGACCGCGCCGGGACGAAACGGGGTTCATGCGGGGCAGTCTATGCACAGTTCTTGTCGTCTCCGGCAGCGGGCCGCCCGGGCGCCGGGGCTATGCTCGTCGCATGCCAGACGCCCCCTCCCCGCCCGCCCAGGACCCCGCCGACGACCTCAAGCTCGCCGTCCGCGTGACCGCCGACCGGATCCTGTGCGCCACGCAGAAGGAGAGCGACCGGCGCACCAAGTCCGGCATCCTGATCCCCGCCACGGCCAAGTCCGCCGACCGCCGCGGGCTGTGGGCCGACGTCACCGAGGTCGGCCCGCTGGTGCGCACGATCGAGCCGGGCGACCGCGTGCTGTTCTTGCCCGAGGCCGCCATCGAGGTCGACGTGCGCGGGGAGGTGTTCCTCATCATCCGCGAGCGCGACGTGCACGCCGTGGCAAGCCAGGAACGCACCGCCGGGTCCACGGGCCTGTACCTGTAGCCGTGGCCCTGCCCGCCAGCCGCCGCCGGCCCGTCAGCAAGAGCGGCCGCGCGCTGCCGCGCGTGCCGGGCCTGCACCATGAGCAGCAGTGGTGGGCCGAGGGCGCGGTAGTGGCCGGGGTCGACGAAGTCGGGCGAGGCGCCTGGGCCGGACCGGTCACCTACGCCGCCGTCGTCCTGCCCACGGACCGGCGCATGTACAAGCTGCGCGACTCCAAGACGCTCGACGCGCCGCGCCGCGAGGAGCTGTCCGCGCGCATCCAGGAGTTCTCGACCGGGTTCGCGATCGGCCACGTCACCAATGACGAGATCGACCAGATCGGCATGAGCGCGGCCTGCCGGCTCGCCGCACGGCGCGCGGTGGACGGGCTGGCGATGCGACCCGACGTGTGCCTGATCGACGGCAACTGGGACTTCCTGTCGGACTACGGCACGCGCAACGTCAAGATCGTCCATGGCGACGCGCACTCGGCGTCCATCGCCGCGGCGTCGATCGTGGCGAAGGTCGCGCGCGACGGCCTGCTGACCCAAGCCTGCCCCGACTTCCCCGCCTACGGCTTCTCGCGCAACAAGGGTTACCCCTCGCCCGAACACAAGGCGGCGCTGCTGACCGAAGGGCCGTGCGTGCTGCACCGCCACAGCTGGGCGCCCATCGCGGCGCTCGCGCAGGGCCGGCTGCCCTTCGACGACGACTGGGATGCCCCCGACGACGAAGCCGGCGAGGCCAGCGAGACATAGCCCGAAATGACCATGCGGAAATGGCTCTCGTTCGCCATGGCAGGGTCGCGGTCACGGGCGCACACTTTGCCCATCGCCGCTTCTGACACCCACCTCGGAAGCGTCGACACCACAACAGAGGGCACCCCCCAAGCACCTCTGCGCCGGCCGCCTGATGACTGCTCAGGCGGCCGGCTCTTTTGTTCGGCCGTATGCCGCCCGTCGGGGCGGAATGGGCGGAGCCCCGCCTGGCGTTACGCTGGGCGCTCATGGAACTGGTCGACACGCGCAGCGGGACCCGGCGTGCCCTCGAGGCGGGCCCGGTCGTGCGCGTGTACGTGTGCGGCATCACGCCCTACGACGCGACCCACCTCGGACACGCGTTCACCTACGTCGCGTTCGACGCGCTGATCCGCTACCTGGAGCACCTGGGCCACGAGGTCCGCTACGTGCGCAACGTCACCGACGTCGACGACGACATCCTGCGCAAGGGCCGCGAGCTGGGCGAGGCGCCCGAGTCGATCACCAAGCGGGAGGTCGACCGCTTCACGCGCGATCTGATCGCGCTGCACTGCCGCCCGGCCGATGCCGAGCCGTACGCAACCGCGTACGTCCCCGCGATGATCCGCGCGGCCGAGGCGCTGGTCGCCGACGGCAGCGCCTACGCGCTGGCCGACGGGCGCGTGTACTTCGACACCGGCGCCTCGCACTGCTACGGGACGTTCGCCAAGCTGACCCGCGCGGAGCGGCTGGAGCAGTTCGCGGAGAAGGGCGGCGACCCCGAAGCCCCGGGCAAGCGCGACGCGCTCGACTTCCTGCTGTGGCAGCCCAGCGGCGCGGGCGAGCCGTCGTGGGAGTCGCCATGGGGGCCGGGCCGGCCGGGCTGGCACATCGAGTGCTCGGTCATGGCGATCGAGGAGCTCGGCCCGACCATCGACATCCACGGCGGCGGCAACGACCTCGAGTTCCCCCACCACGAGGCGGAACTGTGCCAATCCGAGCACCTGACCGGGCAGGAATTCAGCCGTTTTTGGCTGCACACCGGCATGGTCGCGCTGGACGGCGTCAAGATGTCCAAGTCGCTGGGCAATCTCGTGTTCGTCGACGAGTTGCGCGAGCGCTTCGACCCGATGGCGGTGCGGCGCTACCTGCTGCAGCACCATTACCGCGACGGCTGGTCCTACGACGAGGCCGAGATGGTCGAGGCGGCGTCGGCGGTCAAGCGCTGGACCGAGGCCGCGGGCGCCGACGGCGAGGACCCCGCGGCGGCGGCGCGCTTCCACGAGGCGATGCGCAGCGACCTCGACACACCCATGGCGATTGCCGCACTCGACGCGGCGGCCGAGGCCGGGGCGGGGACGACCGTGCGTGAATTGGCCGAAGTACTCGGTTTTGTGCTCTAGTCGTCTTTACGAAAGTTTTTCCTGCTCACAGGATTAGGCGGTGCCGGGGCGGGCATATTCCTGCCCGAAGCGACTGTGCCAGACGGACCCGCCCGCAACCCGTCGATGCGCACTCGAGGCCCCCGCCCGACCACGGGGGCCTCGGCTTTTCCCGGGAATTCCTCCTACTTGACGACGTCCAGCGCGCCGGTCATGCCGAGCGGGAACGCGTGCTGGGGGACGTCGCAGAAGTACGCGATGCGGCTGCCCGGCTTGGCGGTGGCCGGCACCGTCCAGGTGATCTTGCCCTCGCCCTTGCGCGACGGGACGAAGCCGACGCGCTTGCCACCGACGATCTTGACCGCGTGTCCCTCGCAGTTCAGCGGCGCGGTCTTGTAGTTGTCACAACTCGTCGGGGTGCCCTTGTCGCGGTAGGTCCACACGACCTTCTGGCCCGGCTTGACCTTGGGGAACCCGCCCTTGGGGTTGAACTGGTTACCGATCGGGGCGCCGGTGCGCTGGTCGGCCAGGTACGCCTGGTCAGTGCCCTCGCACACCTTCTTCGCGCAGTAACGGAAGTTCGACATGGTGAGCTCGAGCGGCTTGGGCGGCGCCGCCTGCACCGGGGCGATGCCCGCGAGCGTGGCGAGGACGGCCAGCGTCAACAGCAGTGAGCGAACGCGCATCTGGGACTACCCCCGTGAAGGTCTGTGGGATTTGGCACCGACCCGCGCACTGGCGCGCGTGCCAGGGCGAAACGGTACGCGCTCGAAGCGTGTGCCCACAAGGCGGGTATCCACCGCTCGCATGGCATGCTCGCCGTTCCTCTGACCCGGAGACGTCATCGTGAACCTCGGCTACGCCCTGGCTGCCCTCGCCGGCCTGTTCATCGCCCTGCAGGTGTCGATCATGGGGCGCAACGCCCCGGCGGCGGGGCCGTTCACCGTCGCGCTGCTCATCCATGTCGCCGGCCTGGTGGCGGCGCTGGCCGTGATGGTCGCCCGCCGCGACTGGACGCAGACGATCCAGGCGGCGGCAGGCTGGTGGTGGGTCGTGCCCGGCGTGGCGGGGTTCCTGATCCTGTCGAGCCTGTCGCTGGCGTCCGCCCGCGTGGGCGTCGCCGTGGCGCTGTCGCTGTCGATCGGCACGCAGCTCGTCGCTGGCCTGCTGTTCGACGCCCGCAACGACGTCGCCCCCCTCGACCTCCGCTCCATCGCCGGCGTCGCACTCCTCGCCGCGGGCAGCTACCTCGTCGCCTCCCGCACGACCACCTGAGGCACAGACGGCGGGCGGGCGCCGAGCCGTGCACCGCTCAAAGGTTCCGCCGGAGCGGCGGGCCATACGCGGGCGGGCGGGGCGCCGAGCCGCGCAGCGCTGATTGCCTTTGCCGGAGCGGCCGGCGCACCCGCCCGCCCGAAATCTACGACCGCACGAGGGGCTTGTACTTGATGCGGTGGGGCTGGTCGGCCTCGGCGCCCAGGCGCTTGTGCCGGTCCTCCTCGTAGTCCGCGTAGTTGCCCTCGAACCACACCACCTGGCTGTCGCCCTCGAACGCGAGCATGTGCGTGGCGATGCGGTCGAGGAACCAGCGGTCGTGCGAGATCACCACGGCGCAGCCGGCGAACTCGAGCAGTGCCTCCTCCAGCGCGCGCAGCGTCTCGACGTCGAGGTCGTTGGTCGGCTCGTCGAGCAGCAGCAGGTTGCCGCCACGCCGCAGCAACTTGGCGAGGTGGATGCGGTTGCGCTCCCCACCCGAGCACTGACCGACCTTCTTCTGCTGGTCGGTGCCCTTGAAGTTGAACCCGGCGACGTAGGCGCGCCCGTTGATCTCACGGTTGCCGACCAGCAGCAGGTCCTGGCCGTCGGTGATCTCCTCGTACACGGTCTTGTCGGGGTCCAGCGCGTCGCGTGACTGGTCGACGTAGCTCAGCTCAACCGTCTCGCCGACCTTGAACGTGCCGGAGTCCGGCTTCTCCTCACCGACGATCATCTTGAACAGCGTCGTCTTGCCTGCGCCGTTGGGGCCGATGACGCCGACGATGCCGCCGGGGGGCAACTTGAACGTCAGGTCCTCGATCAGCAGGCGATCGCCGAAGCCCTTGGCGACGTGGTCGGCCTCGACCACGATCCCGCCCAGGCGCGGACCGTTGGGGATCACGATGTCGGCGGTGCCCGAGCGCTCCGACGGGCCCTGGGCAAGCATCGACTCGTACGCCTGCACGCGCGCCTTGCTCTTGGCCTGGCGCGCCTTTGGCGAGGCGCGCACCCACTCGAGCTCCGCGGCCAGCGACTTCTGACGCGAGGACTCCTGCTTCTCCTCCTGGCGCAGCCGCTCGGACTTCTGCTCCAGCCAGCCCGAGTAGTTGCCCTCGAACGGGTGGCCCTTGCCGCGGTCGAGCTCCAGGATCCAGCCGGCGACGTTGTCGAGGAAGTAGCGATCGTGGGTCACCGCCACGACGGTGCCGGGGTACTCCTCCAGGAAGCGCTCGAGCCACGCGACGCTCTCGGCGTCGAGGTGGTTGGTCGGCTCGTCGAGCAGCAGCATGTCGGGGCGGCTGAGCAGCAGCTTGCACAGCGCGACGCGGCGGCGCTCGCCGCCGGACAGCGTGGCGACGTCGGCCTCGCCGGGCGGGACGCGCAGGGCGTCCATGGCGATCTCGATGGTGCGGTCGAGGTCCCAGGCGTTGGCGGCTTCGATGGCGTCCTGCACCTGGCCGAACTCGTCGTAGACCTTGGCCATGGCGTCGTCGTCGAGCGGCTCGGCCATCTTCATCGACAGCTCGTTGAATCGCTCCAGCAGGGCCGCGACCTCGCCGACGCCATCCATGATGTTGCCCTTGACGTCCTTGGACTCGTCGAGCTGCGGCTCCTGCGGCAGGTAGCCGACGCGCACGCCGTGGCCGGCGAACGCCTCGCCCTCGAACTCGGTGTCGACCCCGGCCATGATCCGCAGCAGCGTCGACTTGCCCGCGCCGTTCGCGCCGATGACGCCGATCTTGGCGCCGGGCAGGAACGACAGCCAGATCCCCTTGAGGATCTCCTTGTTCGGGGGCACGACCTTGGTCAAGCCCTTCATGACGTAGACGAACTCAGCCACAGTTGCTCCATCGGGGGATTCGGGGGTCGCCGCTCATGCTACCGACCAGCCAATGTGTGCAGTTGCGCTACCCAGGTAGCGCAACTGCTCACTGTGGACCGTCAGGGAACAGGGCGCGTTTGAGGATCTTGCCGGTCGCGCCCTTGGGGAGGCTGTCGCGGAACTCGATGCGGCGCGGCTTCTTGTACCCGGCGAGCAGCCCCTCGCAGTGCGCGGCCAGCTCGTCGGCGGTCACCATGGCGCCAGGCACGAGGACCACCGCGGCGGCGACGATCTCGCCCCACAGCGGATCCTCCACGCCGTACACCGCGGCCTCGGCCACCGCCGGGTGGCGCAGCAGGGCCGCCTCGACCTCGGCCGGGTAGACGTTCAGCCCGCCCGTGATGATCAGGTCCTTCAGCCGGTCGACCACAGCGATCCACCCGCCGGGCAGCGCGCGGCCCACATCGCCGCTGCGGTACCAGCCGTCGACCAGCGCCTCGGCGGTCGCGGCCGGGTCGTTCCAGTAACCCGACATCACGTTCGGCCCGCGGATCCACAGCTCGCCCGCGTCGCCCAGGCGCACATCGACCCCCTGCGCAGGACGCCCTGTGGCCTCGGCCGCCTCGGGCAGCAGGTGCTCCTCGTGGCCGAGGATCAGCACCGGGTGCGGCGTTTCGGTGGTGCCGTAGATCTGCGTGAGCACCGGGCCGAAGCGCTCGACCGCGGCGGTGCGCGTCTCGTGGTCGATCGGCGAACCGCCGTAGGTGAGGTTGCGCAGTCCCAGCTCGCCAACGCTCTCGTGCAGCAGCATGCGCAGCATGGTGGGCACGAGGAAGGTCGCGGTGACGCCGAGTTCGGTGACGTCGGCGGCGAACCGCGCCGCGTCGAAGCGCGGCACGAACGCGTTGGCCGCGCCGCGATGGAAGAACGTCAGCACCTTGTCGCCCGAGGCGTGGCCCATGGGCGAGGCGTGCAGGAAACAGTCGTCGGGCTGGGGCAGATGCTCCTCGGCCATCGAGTGGCGCATCGCCGCGATCCGGGCGCGCGCCGAGATCACCGCACCCTTCGGCCGGCCGGTGGTACCCGAGGTGTGCCGCACGACTGAAGGGGCCTCGTCATCGACGTCCACGCGCGGCGGCTGGAGGGAGGCCCCGGCCAGCGCCGCCTCGTACCCGATCGCGATGTCCGGCAGCGCACTCTCGGCATCGACGACGAGCACGCGGCGTAGATCCGGCAGGTCCGGCAGCAGCGCGGCGACGCGTTCCAACTCCGCCGCCTCGGTGATCAGTGTTTCGGCCGCGACGTTGCCCAGGGCGTAGGCGCGCTCTTCGTCGGCCAGGCGGGGATTGACCGGGGCGCGCACCTTGCCCGCCAGCGCGATCGCCAGATCCGCCTCGGCGTACTCGATGCGGTTGGCGAGCAGGATGCCGACGCAGCGGCCGCTGTCCGGTGAGACCGCGCGCAAGGCGTTGGCGAGGCGGGCGATGCGCTCCCCCGCCTCGGCGAAGGTCAGCGCACGATCGTGCTCGCGGAACGCGATCGCGGACGGATGTCGCGCGATCGCGTCGAGGACCAGCGCACCGACCAGATTGCCCACGCCGTCAGGCTAGCGGCCCGAGAAGTTTGGTCGGATCGCGCTCATATGTGAGCGCGATCCGCCACGTTGATCGATATCCGCCAGGTTGGAGTTATTCGGCGCGCATCTGGCGCAGCACGGGCCAGGCCTCGGGCCGGGTGGTGTGCAGGTCGTACAGCCCGCCGCCCAGGCACAGCCCGTCGCGCACCGCCGCCACGAACGCGTCCACGCGCGGCAGGTTGTCGGCGATGCCGCCCGCCATGTGCACGTTGAGGTTCGGGTTGCCGACGCGGTTGCGCATCTCGACGATGTTGAGCAGATTCCAGCGGTAGGTCGTCTCGGGGTCGGTGCCCCGGTACGAGCTGTAGCTCATCGGGATCCACACGTCATAGAAGGGCGCGATCTCCTTCCACGGGAAGCCGGGCCACCACGACTTGCGCATGTCGAGCTGCAGCGGCGGCAGCACGATCGCCGACAGCGGATAGGCCGGGCCGGCCGCGTGACGGATGCGCTGGGACAGTCGGATCAGCCGCGCGGTGCGCTCGCCGACGTCGCGCTGCTTCTCGGTCTCGATGTCCAGGCCGAACGTGTCCGCGCGGCGCCCCTTCTGCGACGTGAAGGTGATGGCGGCAAGCGAGCGGCGCAGGTCCTTGGCCTCGTCGAGGAAGTCGGGGATGTACCAGAGCATGACCTTCAGCCCGCGGTCCTTCGCGCGGTCGATCGCGACCGACAGGCGCAGCGGGTCATGGATGTCGCCCGGGGAGTTGAAGCGGGCCGACTGCACGAAGATCGTCTGCACACCGGACGCGGCGGCGATGTCGACCTGGCGCTCGGGCGACAGCGACGTGTCCCACAGGTCCACCCAGGTGGACAGGCCGGCGTAGGACGCCAGGCGCGGGTCAGCCTTGACGAGCGGGATGCGCGTCTCGGCGGGCGGAGCGGGCGCGGGCGCCGGAGCAGGCGCGGGCGGAGCGGGCGCGGGCGCCGGTGCGGGCTGCGCCGCGGGCGCGGGCGGCGCCGCGGCCGGGCTCGGCGGCGTGGTGACCAGACGGTTCTCGAACGGGGTGACCACGTCCATCGCCGCCTCGGCGGTCATCCCGGCCAGCGGCGACATCCCGTTCGCCGACGCCGCCGCGAGGATGCCGATGTCGGCGCACAGGATGATGGCGGCGGCGGTCACGAGCGCCTGAGCGCGGGTGAGCGGCAGGGCGCGCATGCGGGAGAGCACGCCCCCCAAGACAGCATTCACGCGGAGCAATCCTTGTCGTCGTCGTGCAATCACGACCGGCCGCCCGAAAGAAGCGGCGCCGGTCTGCTCAACGAGGGTAGCCGGGACCCTGTGACGCGACAGGAGACGGCCGCAGGAAAAGGCGCAAAGATCTGCGCGGCCCGGCGGCCCCTCAGACGAGGTCGAACAGCGTGAACAGCGCGATCCCGGCGGCAAGGCCAATCGCCGCCCACGCGGTGCGCTTGGCCTCGATCATGGCGCCGACCAGCAGGCCGACCCCGCCGGCGAGCGCAGCCCGGTACAGCGAGGTGAGGAACACCGACCCGTTCAGCGACAGCCCGAACGGGCCCAGCGCCAACAGCACCGTGGGCGTCAGCAGCACCTGGCGGCTGGTCACGCTGGGCCCGCGCACGGAGCGCTCGATGACCGCCAAGGCGCCGACCATGCCCAGCGGCAGCAGCAGCAGGCGCAGCGCGTCGAGCAGCGACGCGCCCCGCACGGTCTGGCTCATGACCAGCAGCAGCGCCGCACCCAGCGCCACCACCACGACCCAGCGGCCGATGTCGCGCACGCCCTCGCGCACCGTGACGTAATCCTGACGGAAGGCGTCGCGCGCCTTGACCGTCCCGTACACCCCGAGCAGGCACAGGCCGAGCCAGCGGGCCAGGCGGGCCCCGCCGTCGATCGACAGCATCGCGACGACCGGTGACTGGCGCATGCCCGGCAGCATCAGCAGCGACGCGACCACCAGCGGCGCCGCGACCACCGCACCGAGCAGCAGGTCCGCAGGCCGCAGCGCGACCAGCCCGTAGCTGCGCAGGGACTCCTTGCGGTAGCGGATCAGCAGCCACGGGACCAGTACGGTCACGGCCAGCGGGATGACGAAGCCCAGGATCGAGCCGAAGATCACCCCCGGCAGCGGCAGCACGTTGAACAGCGTGCCGAGCACCAGCGGGCCGAACAGGTAGACCGCGGCCGACAGGAACAGGTCCGAGCGCGCCTCGTCAGGACTCGTGTACATGGGCCGCAGCATAGGCCCCGCGGCCCCCGGCGCCGCGGCGGCGGCCGCTATGCTCGCGGGCATGTCCACCCGCCTGCGCGTGTCCATCGTCGTCATCGGCGACGAGATCCTGGGCGGCTTCGTCCAGGACACGAACTCGCACTGGCTGGCGCAGCGCCTGCACGCCCTCGGGGTGCCGCTGGAGCGCGTCGTGACCGTTCCCGACGAACTCGACGCGATCCGCGAGGCGCTGCTGGGCGAGCTGTCCCGCGCGCGCCCCCGCGTGGTGCTGACCTGCGGGGGCATCGGCTCGACACCCGACGACCTCACCATGGAGGCCGTGGCCCACAGCCTCGGACTGGCGCTGGAGCGCCAGCCCGACATCGACGCCCGCATCACCATGGCGCTGGAGTGGACCGCCCGCCAGGGCGTGGACGTCACCGACCAGCACGAACGTTCGATGCGCAAGATGGCGATGGTCCCCGCAGGGTCCTACCTGCTGTCGGGGGCGCAGGGCGTCGCGCCCGGGGTGGCCCTCGACGTCGACGGCGGCAGCAACGCCGGCGGGGCGACGATCGTGATCCTGCCGGGCGTGCCGCACGAACTGCAGCGCATCACCGAGCACGGCATCGAGCCGCTGCTGCTGGACGGCAAAGGCGAGCCGCAGCACGTCGCCGAACTCCAGCACCCCTATCCCGAGTCCACGCTGAACCCGGTGCTCGAGCGCATCGTGGCGGACTACCCCGACGTGCACCTCGGCTCCTATCCCGGGCGTGTCTGCACCATCCGCATCAAAGGACCCCGCGAGCGGGTCGAAGCCGCGATGGCCCTGGTGCGCGAGCACCTCACGACGCTCGACGCCGACGAGGGCACGCAGCGCCTCAAGGCGGCGTGGCAGGAGCGCTGGGCCGGCCGGGAGTCCCCCCGCCCAGCCTCCTGACCGCGCGGCGATAGGCTGGCGGCCATGAAAACGTTCCACGCGATGTTCGTGCACGCGCACCCCGACGACGAGTCGTCCAAGGGCGCGGCGACCATGGCCCGCTACGTCAAGGAGGGCCACCGCGTCAGCGTGGTGACCTGCACCGACGGCGGCGCCGGCGACATCCTCAACCCCGCGATGGACCGGCCCGGCGTCAAGGAGCGCATGGTCGAGATCCGCCAGGAGGAGCTCGCCGAGGCGCTGGCGATCCTCGGCGTCACCGACCACTGGTGGCTCGGCTACCCCGACTCGGGCTTCGTCGACGGCTTCCAGGGCGACGGGGCGCTGCTCGCCCCCGACTGCTTCTACAACGCCGCGATGGACGAGGCCGTGGAGCGCCTGGTGCACATCGTCCGCGCCGAGCGCCCCGACGTGCTGGTGACCTACCCCGAGGGCGGCGGTTACCCCCACCCCGACCACATCCGTTGCCACGACATCACCGTGGCGGCGTTCGACGCCGCGGCGGACCCGGCCCGCTACCCCGGCGCGGGCGCGCCGTGGCAGGCGGCCAAGCTCTACTACATGGGGGCGTTCAACCGCCGCAAAGTCGAGGCACTGCACGCGGCCTGTGGCGAGCGGGACATCGAGTCGCCGTTCACGGGCTGGCTCGAGCGCTGGGACCCCGACGAGAAGGATCCCTCCACCACGCAGATCGACGTCGGCGACTTCCTCGGCCACCGCACCCGGGCGCTGATCGCGCATGCGACACAAGTCGACCCGGCGGGTATGTGGTTCAAGCTGCCGGACGAGGTGATCCGCGAGGTCTACCCCTGGGAGGACTACACCCTCGCCCGCAGCATCGTGCCGACCGACCTGCCCGAGGACTCGCTGTTCGCGGGGCTGCCCGCCGACTAGGAGACGCCGATGCCCACCGCCTCACGCCCGCGCTACGACGCGGTGGTGGTGGGAGCCGGTCCCAACGGCCTGGCCGCCGCGATCACCATGGCGATGGCGAACCGCTCGGTGCTCGTGGTCGAGGGCGCGGAACAGGCCGGCGGGGGGATGCGCACCGCCGAGGTGACCCTGCCGGGCTTCCGCCACGACCTGTGCTCGGCGATCCATCCGCTGGCGATCGCCACGCCGTTCCTGAACCGGCTGCCGCTCGACAAGCACGGCCTGGAGTGGATCCACCCCGAGGTGCTCGCTGCCCACCCGCTCGACGGCGGCCGCGCGGCGCTGCTGTACCACTCGATCGATCGCACGGCCGAAGGGCTCGGCGACCGGGACGGCCGCGCATGGCGGCGCCTGCTCGGCCCGGCCGTCGGCGCATGGGAGGACATCGCGGCTCAGCTCACGACGCCGTTCGGACTGCCGCGCCACCCGCTGCGCTTCGCCGCAGCCGGGCTGCAGTCGCTGCTGCCCGCCCGCGGACTGCTCGACGCCGCCTTTCGCGACGATGAGGCGAAGGCGCTGTTCGCGGGCGCGGCCGCCCACGCGTTCAACCCCTTGGAGCGTGTCACCAGCGCCGCCTTCGGCTTCCTGCTGATCGGCGCGGGCCACGCGCACGGCTGGCCGGTGCCGCGCGGCGGGTCACAGGCCATCGCCGACGCCATGGCCTCCTACCTGCGCGAGCTCGGCGGCGAGATCGTGACCGGCTGGCCGGTCGCCTCGATCGACGAGCTGCCGCCCGCGGACCGCTACCTGCTCGACGTCGGCCCGCACCAGCTGCTGGCAATCGCCGGGGACCGCTTTCCGGCCGGCTACCGCGCCAAGCTGGCGCGCTTCACCTACGGGCCGGGCGCCTTCAAGATCGACTACGCGCTCGACGGGCCGCTGCCGTGGACCAACCCGGGCGTGGCCCGCGCCGGGACGGTGCACGTCGTCGGCGACATCGCCGAGCTCGCCGAGGCCGAGCGCGCGATCCAGCAGGATCGCGTGCCCGCGCGGCCGTTCGTGCTGCTGGCGCAGCAGAGCCTGGTCGACGACACCCGCGCGCCCGCGGGCAAGCACACGCTGTGGGCCTACTGCCACGTGCCGCACGGCTGCACCATCGACATGACCGAACGGATCGAGGCGCAGATCGACCGCTTCGCGCCGGGATGGCGCGACCTGATCCTGGCGCGCAGCGTGCGCGGTCCGGCCGAGCTGGAGGCCTACAACCCGAACTTCGTGGGCGGCGACATCACCGGCGGCTCCCAGGGCGTCGTGAAGCTGCTCACCGGGCCGACGCTGCGCGCGCGCCCGCACACCACGCCCGACCCCGCGATCTTCCTGTGCTCGTCATCGACTCCGCCCGGCCCGGGCGTGCACGG
>Ga0299913_10001334_pt1 | contig 18024 bp, 16 predicted proteins | sample RVTome_9_FD_201360 | JGI IMG/M metagenome (GOLD analysis project Ga0299913, IMG submission 201360) | Soil microbial communities from uranium-contaminated site in the Upper Colorado River Basin, Wyoming, United States - RVT155D38 (version 2) ... | reverse complement strand
ACACGTCGGGCGGAGAACCGATCCACACTGACCACCTCCTGCCTGCTGGCGAACCCCTCCGGTTCGCGGCAGTGGTCGATCAATCGACGTCCATCCTCGGACGGGTCGCGTGACGTGTCAACCGTCGGCTGAGCGGGGAGCCGCCGACGCGGGCACGATGTCGCCGGCCACCAGGACGTCGTCGCCCACCAGGTGCACCGAGCGGTTGACCAGCTTGAGGCCGTCCGCGACCGACGTGATGCCGAGCGGGCCGACCGCGTCGGTGCCCTGGCCGATGATCGTTGGCGCCACCCCGACGACCAGCCGGTCGACGACGCCGGCGCCCAGCAGCGACGTGATGACCCGCGCGCCGCCCTCGACCAGCAGCGTCTCGACGCCGGCGCCCCGCAGGGCGCCCAGCGCGGCGGCGACGTCGACGCCCCGCGGCCCGGCGGGCAGCACCTCCACGCCGACCCGCCGGGCGGTCAGCGCCCGCCGCCGGTCGTGGTCGGAGCGCTCGGTGGTGAGCACGGTCGTCACTGCGTCGCCCTGCAGGATCTTGGCGTCGAGCGGCAGGCGCAGGGTCGAGTCGAGCACCACCCGCAGCGGCGACGCGCCGGGCACCATGCGCACCGTGAGCTGCGGGTCGTCCTGGACGACGGTGCCGACCCCCACCAGCACGGCGTCGCACGCGGCCCGCAGGGCGTGGGAGACCCGGCGCTCGGCCTCGCCGCTGATCCACCGGGCGTCGCCGGTCGCGGTGGCGATGCGGCCGTCCAGGGTCTGCGCGAACTTCAGCACGACGTAGGGCCGGTCGGGCCGCTGGCCGCCGCCGACCAGCTCGGTGATGTCGACGGCCGGCGCGGGGTCCAACGGGTCGCCGCCGCCGACCGACTCGCCGCCGGGGCGGACGTGGCCCAGCCGCCGCTCCTTGGTGCGCAGGTACCGGAGGTTGCGGCTGTGGGGCGCGGTGGCCAGGGGTTCGACGCCCGAGATGTGCACGCCCGACGACCGGAGGCCCTCGACCTTGCGGGGGTTGTTGGTGAGCAGGCGCGCCGAGCGCACGCCGAGCGAGCGGAGGACCGCGGCGCTGTCGGTGTAGTCGCGGGCATCGACGGCCCGGCCGAGGGCCAGGTTGGCGTCGACGGTGTCGGCGCCCCGGTCCTGCTCGACGTAGGCCCGCAGCTTGTCGACCAGGCCGATGCCGCGCCCCTCGTGGCCGGTGGCGTACACGAGCACGCCCCGCCCGGCGGCCGTGATGGCACGGAGCGCGAGCTGGAGCTGGATGCCGCAGTCGCAGCGCAGCGAGCGCAGCGCATCGCCCGTGAGGCACTCGGAGTGCACCCGGGTGAGGACGTCGTCGCCCCCGTCGACCTCGCCGCGGGTGAGCGCCAGGTAGACGAGCCCCGACCCGCACTCGAAGGCCCGGGCGTCGAAGACGCCGAGCGACGTGGGCAGGGGCACCCTGGCCAGCTCGTGCAGCAGGCCCGGGCGGTCAGGCGTGCCCGGCTCCGACATCGCAGAGCAGGATAGGGGGCGATGGCTCCGAGCGCCGGGACCGGCGATGGCACCGCGACGGCGGTCTCGTTCGCGGCGCCCCGCCGCGTCGAGCTGGTCGCGGTCGACCTGCCGGCGCCGGCGGACGGCGAGGTGCTGGTCCGCACGCTGTGGTCGGGCATCAGCAGCGGGACCGAGATGCTCGCCTACCGCGGCGAGATCGACCCGGCCCTGCCGCTCGACGAGACGATCGGCGCGCTCGGCGGCTCGTTCTCGTTCCCGTTCCGCTACGGCTACAGCTGCGTGGGGCGGGTCGAGCGGTCGCGCTGCGGCGTGGCGGAGGGCGGGCTCGTGTTCGCCTATCACCCGCACCAGGACGCGTTCGTCGCCCGCGGCGACGAGGTCGTCCCGGTCGACGGCGTCGACCCTCGGCGGGCGACGCTGCTCCCCCTGGTCGAGACCGCCCTCCAGGTGGCGCTCGACGCCGGCGGGGTCCTCGAGGAGGTGGTCGTCGTCACGGGGCTCGGCGCCGTGGGCCTGCTGTCGTCGCTGCTGCTCCAGCGGGCCGGTGCCCGCGTGGTGGGGGTCGAGCCGTCCGCCGAGCGGCGGGCGGTCGCCGCGGCGGCGGGGCTCCGGGCCGTGCCGCCGGACGAGCTGGGCGGCGTGCTCGCCGACATCGCCCCGGCGGGTGCGCCGCTGCTCGTCGAGGCGAGCGGGCGACCCGACGCGCTGCGCGCCGGCCTGCCCCTGCTGGCCCACGAGGGCGAGGCGCTCGTGGTCTCGTGGTACGGCACCAAGGAGGCCCGGCTGCCGCTCGGCGCCGACTTCCATCGCCGGCGCCTGCGCATCCGCAGCACCCAGGTCTCGACCATCCCGGCCGCCCTGGCGGGCCGCTGGACGCGGGACCGCCGCCGGGCCGCCGCCCGCGACCTGCTGCGCGAGCTGCCGCTCGCCCCGTTGGCCACCCACGCCTTCCGCTTCACGGACGCGTCCGAGGCCTTCGCCGCGGTCGACGGCGGCGCCGCCGGGCTGGTGCACGCCGCGCTGTGGTACACGTGAGCACCATGTACGAGGTGGGCACCGCGGTCGAGGTGCGGGCGCTGCACGTCATGCCCGGGGTCGAAGGCCCCGAGGGCGTGCTCCACGCGCACGACTACCGGCTCGAGGTCGTGGTCGGTCGCGACGATCTCGACGACCGGGGCATGGTGTGCGACCTCGACGTCCTCGACGGCGCGCTCTCGGGAGTGGCCGATCGCCTGCGCGACGCCGACCTCGAGGTGATACGCCCCACCGACGCCGAGGCGGTCACCGTCGAGGTCTTCGCCCGCTGGCTGCACGGCGAGCTGGCCGGGCCGGTGCGGACCGGCGGCGGCGAGCACCTGGCCGTGCGGGTGTGGGAGTCGCCGACGGCGTTCGGCGCCTACCGGGCGGACGTCACGTGACCACCGCGCGGTAGGCGGCCAGGCAGCGGTCGGCGCAGGCCCGCCAGGTGTACCGCTCGACGGCCACGGCGCGGGCGGCGTCGCCCATGCGCCGCGCCAGCCCCCGGTCGGCCAGCAGCGTCGCCAGGCGGTCGTGCAGCGCGTCGACGTCGCCGGGATCGACGAGGAAGCCGGTCTCGCCGTCGACCACCACCTCGGGCACGCCGCCGACGCGGCTGGCCACCACCGGCGTGCCGCTGGCCATCGCCTCCAGCAGGCTCAACCCGAGCAGCTCGGGGATCGCCACCGGGCGCCCGTAGCAGGTGCGGTCGACCGACGGCAGCACGAGCACCGCCGCCCGCCGGTAGAGCGGCGGCAGGTCGTGCTCGCCGACCGTCCCGGCGAACCGGACGCTCCGGCCTGCAGCCAGCGCCCGCAGCAGCTGGGGGTAGCCGCGCTCGGGATGGCGACGGTCGTGGCCGGTCGAGCCGGCGATCGTCAACTCGGCGCCCGGGGGAAGGGCCCGCAGCAGCCGGTCCACGCCCTTGTGCGGAGTCAGCCGGCCGACGAACAGCACGCCGTCCCGGGTGCCGGCCGGGTCGGGCCGGAAGCGGGCAGGGTCGACGCCGCCGTAGATCAGCCGCGTCCGGGCGGGCGGGGCCCGCAGCACCTCGGCCGAGTACCGCGAGACCGCGAGGAACAGGTCGAACCGCCGCCCCCACCGGCGCGAGGCGTCGCCCCCGAGGCCGAGGTCGGTCGTGACCAGCGCCCGATGCCGGTCCCGCCGTCGCGCCAGCGCCGCGACACGGCCGGGAGCGCTGCGGGTGTGGTGGGTGTGGACGACGTCGGCCCCGCGCAGCGCCGCGGGCAGCCCTCGCGCCAGGGGATGGGCAGGGTGCCCGCCCACGTGCGCCAGGGCCCGCAGCACCCGCACCCGCAGGCCCGACGGCTCGCGCCAGGCCCCCGGGGTGCGAGCGAAGGTCACCAGCTCGCACTCGACCTCGCCGCCGGCCGCCAGCGCCCGCGCCAGCTCGAGCGGGTAACGTTCGCCGCCGCCGAACAGCCCGTCGGCCCCGAAGGCCGTGGGCGACACGTGGACGACTCGCATGCTCACCGCCTCCCTCCTCACGCTGGGGTCGCCGGAGCAGCTCACCGGGGGCTACCTCTACCACCGTCGCCTGGCCGAGCTCGCCCCCCGGCACGGGGCTCGCGTAAACCTGGTGTCGCTGCCGGCCCTGCCGTTCCCCCTCCCGGCGGCGTTCGGCCACCTGGTGCGCCGGTGGGCCGCAGCCGCGGATGTCCTGGTGGTCGACAGCATCGCCGCCGCCTACGTCGCCCCGTGGCGCCCCCGCCCGCCGCTGGCGGCCGTGCTGCACCAGCCCCCGGGCGGCATCGACCACGGGCCCGTGCGCGGGGCGGCGCAGGCGGCGCTCGACCGGGCGCTCTACCGGCGCTGCGCGCTGCTCGTCCTCGCCAGCGACACCCTGGCGGCGGCCGACCTGCCCCCGGTCCCGGCCGTGGTCGTGCCGCCCGGCCGCGACGTCGCCAACCCGCCCGAGCGACCGCCGCTCGACCTGCGGCGGGGCCGCCGGGCGGCGCTGCTGAGCGTCGGCAACTGGGTGGCCCGCAAGGGGACGCTCGACCTCGTCGAGGCGTTCGCCCGGCTGCCCTCCGCGTCGGCCACCCTGCACCTCGTCGGGCGCACCGACGCCGACCGGCGCTACGGCCGCCGGGTCGCCCGCCGGCTGGCGCGCCCCGACGTCGCCGGCCGGGTGGTCGTGCACGGCCCGGTGAGCCGGGACGAGGTGGCGCACCTCTACCGGTCGGCCGACGTGTTCGTGCTGCCCAGCTACCGAGAGCCCTACGGCACGGTCTACGGCGAGGCCATGGCCGCGGGCCTGCCGGTGGTCGGCTGGCGGGCCGGCAACCTGCCGAACCTCGCCGACCACGGCGAGCAGGGGCTGATCCTCGGCCCCGGCGACCGTCCGGGCCTCGCCGCCGCGCTGGAGCGGCTGGCGGACGACGCGCCCTTCCGCCAGCGCCTGGCGGACGCCGCCGCCGAGCGGGCCCGCCGGCTGCCGACCTGGGACGAGACCGCCGCCCGGTTCGTCGAGCTGCTGGCGGGCATGGCGGGCCGGTGACGGTCGCGGGGCCGCCGCGCCGGGCGGGTCAGGCGTCGCCGGAGACCGTGCCGATGCGGACGCGGTTGCCGGACGGGTCGGTGAGCTCGATCTCGCGTCCCCACGGTTGGGTCGTGACCGGCCCGCAGCAGCGTTGACATGCTGGGTCGTATTCTCGTCGCCGTGGCCGCGAGTCGGCAGGAGGGCACGCTCGGCGAGGTGCTGGCGTCGCGCCGCCGCGGGCGCTTCGTGGGCCGGGACGCCGAGCTCGAGCTGGTGCGGTCGGCCCTCGACCCCACCGGTCCGCCGCTTGCCGTGCTGTGGTTCAACGGCCCCGGGGGGATCGGCAAGACGACCCTGCTCGACGTCGTCGCCGACGAGATCGAGGCGGCCGGCGGGTCGCGCGTCGTCCGCCTCGACGGTCGCGACCTCGCGGCCTCACCGGCGTCGGTCCTCGTAGGGCTGCGCAGCGCGCTCGGTCGACCCCAGGACGCCGGGGACGACGAGCCGATCGTCGCACCGGACGGCCGGCTCGTCCTGATCCTCGACGCCTACGAGCGGCTCGGCGGGCTCGACGAGTGGGTCCGGACCGGGCTGCTCCCCCGCCTGCCCGCTGACACGCTCACGCTCGTGGCGGGCCGGCAACCGCCGGGCCCCGAGTGGCGGGCCGACGCGGCGTGGCGGGACCTGCTGCGGGTGGTGTCGCTGCGGAACCTCGAGCCCGACCAGAGCCGCCGCTACCTGTGGGCGTGCGGCGTCGACGACGCCCTCCACGACCGGCTCGTCGAGGTCACCCACGGTCACCCGTTGGGGTTGTCCCTCCTGGCGGACGTGGTCGTCCGGGGTGGCGAGGCCGCCCTCGACCCGCTGGCGCCCGACCTCGTCGGCACGATCGTGCGGCGGTTCGTCGACGTCGTCCCCGACGGCCCCCGGCGCCGCGCCCTGGAGGTGTGCGCGCTCGCCAGGGTGAGCACCGAGGCGCTGCTCCGGGACACCCTGGGCGCCGAGGTCGCCCGGGACGCCTTCGCGTGGCTGCGCGACCTCTCCTTCGTCGAGTCGGGGCCCGACGGGCTGCTGCCCCACGACCTGGCGCGCGACGTGCTCGACGCCGACCTGCGGTGGCGCGACCCCGAGGGGTACAAGGACGTGTTCCGGCGGGTCCGCGGCCACATCTACACCGCCCTCAAGTCGGCGCGGGGCCGCGATCGGCAGCGCGCCGCGTTCGACCTGAAGTTCCTGTTCCGCACCCTGCCCAGCGTGCTCTCGCCGGTCGACTGGGACGCCTGGGGCCGGCACCACCCCGAGCCCGCCGGCGCGGACGACGGCGAGCGGATCCTCGAGCTCGTCGCAGCCGCGGAGGGACCGGCGTCGGCAGCCATCGCCGCGCGCTGGCTGGCTACGCAGCCGGAGGGTTTCGTGGTCCTGCGCGGCGAGGACGGCGACGTCCGCGGCGTCCTGGCGCTGCTGGACCTGACCGCCGCCTCGGAGGCCGACCGCCGCGCCGACCCGGGGACCCGGGCGGCCTGGGACCACGCCCACCGGCACGCGCCCCCTCGGCCGGGCGAGGTGATCACCCAGACGCGCTTCGTCGTCGACCGCGACGCCTACCAGGGACCGTCGCCCACCGTCAACGCCGCGCCCGTCGCAACGCTGCTGCGCTACCTCAGCACCGAGCGGCTGGCCTGGGACTTCCTGACGCTGCACGAGCCCGAGCCGTGGGACGACTACTTCGCGCTCGCCGACCTGCCGCGGGCGACGGGCGCCGACTTCGTCGTCGGCGGCCGGCGGTACGGCCTCTACGGCCACGACTTCCGGCGCGTCCCCGTGGACGCGCTCATGGAGCTGTGGACGGAGCGGGCGCTGGCCCAGGACCCCGCGTGGCGACCGGCGGCCACCGAGGACGCGCTCGTGCTGTCGCAGGCGGACTTCGCCGACGCCGTGCGCCAGGCGCTGCGCGACCTGCACCGGCCCGACCTGCTGGCGCGCAACCCCCTCCTCCGCACCCGGGTCGTGCGCGACCGGGCCGGGACCGGTGCTCCCGACGGCGACGTGCTCGCCGCGCTCCTGGGCGACGCCGTGGACGCCCTGCGCGGACACCCGCGGGACGACAAGCTGCTCAGAGCCGTCGACCGGACATACGTGCATCCGTCGCCCAACCAGGAGGCCGCAGCCGAGGTGCTCGGGCTGCCCTTCAGCACGTACCGGCGGCACCTGGCCCGGGGCGTGGAGCGCATCGTCGCCCGGCTGTGGGACCAGGAGCTCTACGGCCCCCCACCCGACAGCGCGTGAACGCCCCGGGCACCGGTGAGCACCGGTGAGCGCGATCCGGTCTGGAGACCGGGCAGCGCGCCGCCCGACGCTCCTCACGGGACGACGAGGAGGTGCGTGATGGCGGATCGCAACGACGACCACGCGGTGGTGATCGGCGGGAGCATGGCGGGGCTGCTGGCGGCGCGGGTGCTGGCCGAGGCCTACGCCCGCGTCACGGTCGTGGACCGCGACGACCTGGCCCCGAGCGGCGCGCCGCGGCGCGGCGTGCCGCAGGGCCGGCACATCCACGCGCTGCTGGCCGGCGGCCAGCAGGCGCTCGAGGAGCTGTTCCCGGGGCTGACCCGGGAACTGGCGGCGCACGGCGCCCCGGTCGGCGACGTGCTGGGCGACGCGCGGCTGCTGTTCGGCGGGCACCGCCTCGCCCGGGCCGAGGCGGGGCTGACGGTGGTGAGCGCCAGCCGGCCGCTGCTCGAGGAGCGTGTGCGCGCCCGCGTCCGGGCGCTGCCCCGGGTGACGTCCGCGCCCCGTGCCGACGTGGCCGGGCTCCGCGCCTCACCGGACGGCGGGCGGGTGACGGGCGTGCGGCTGGTGCAGCGGGCCGACGGCAGTGCGGCCGCCGTGCTGGGCGCCGACCTGGTGGTCGACGCCTCGGGGCGCGGGTCGCGGGCCCCGGCCTGGCTCGACGGGCTGGGGTTCGGGCGGCCCGGGGAGGACCGGGTGCACGTCGGCGTCCGGTACGCCACGCGGCGGTACCGGTTGCCCGCCCGCGCGCTCGGCGGCGACCTGGCCTGCATCCACGGCCCCGCACCGGACCGGCCGCGTGGCGGCGCGCTGGCGAGGCTGGAAGGCGACATGTGGATGGTGACCGTGTTCGGGCTGCTCGGCGACGACCCCCCGACCGACCCCGAGGGTTTCCTGGCGTTCGCGAGGTCGCTGCCCTTCCCCGACCTCCACGAGGCGCTCCGCGGCGGGGAACCGGTCGACGACCCGGTCGCCTTCGCGTTCCCGGCGAACCTGCGCCGGCGGTACGAGCGGATGCGCCGCCTCCCGGAGGGCTTCCTGGTGATGGGCGACGCCCTGTGCAGCTTCAACCCCGTGTACGGCCAGGGCATGACCGTCGCCGCCCAGCAGGCGCTTGCGCTGCGCGAGCAGCTGACAGGGGGCGACAGCCTCGACTGCCGTCGCGCGCTCCGCAGCATCGCCGCAGTGGTCGACATCCCCTGGCGGCTGACGGTGGGCGCCGACTTCGCCCTGCCGGGGGTCGCCGGTCGGCGGCCCGCCGGCACGCGGGTCATGAACCGCTACGTGGCGCGGCTCCAGGCGGCTGCCGCGCACGATCCGGCCGTGGCCCGGGCGTTCGTGCGGGTCACGGGCCTGGTCGACCGTCCCGAGGCGCTGCTGCGCCCGGCCATCGCTCGCCGGGTGCTGCGGCGGGGCGTGGGCCGGGCCGGCGCCAGCGGCGGGCGCGAACTCCCGATTACCGCACCCCATGGGTGGAAGCAGGACACGAGGGTCACCGACCCTGCCACACCGAGCCCAAGTACCCCGGAGGGGAACGAGATGAGCCTTCGCAGCTTGCTTCGCCGAGCCACACGCATGACCGAACGTGGCGTCAGCCGCACAGGGGGCAAGACGCGCGGGACGGCGCAGCGCACCAGGGCCACAGGCCGCCGCGGGCTCCGCCGCTCCCGGCGAGCCGACTGAGCTGCGGGCCGGGCCCGGCGACCCGTCCGAGCCGCCGGCCGGGGCCGGCGAGCCGGGCGGGCGCCGGCCGGCGCCCGTCACCGACCCTGGACGATCGCAGCGGCGACGTCCTGCCCCCAGGCCTCGATCGCGGCCCAGTCGCGCCGGTCCCGCAGCTCGGGCGGCGTGTTCCTGGCCATGCTCCTGCGCATGAAGCCGCCGGCGTCGTCGGAGACGCGGCCGCCGAAGACCACGTGGTCGCGCGCCTCGATCTCGGCCGCCAGACGCTCGACCCGCTTGGGTTTCGTCCAGCGCTGGGCGGCGGCGGCGTCCTGGTCGGCCTGCTCGCCGACCGGCCCGCTGCTGAACAGCCACACGGGGCGCGACGTCAGCTCGCGCCGGTGCTTGCGGAGCAGTCGGAGGGCGTCGCGGCGCCAGCGGGCCATGTAGACGGCGCTGCCCAGGACCACCGCCCGGTAGCGCTCGACCGAGCGGACGTCGCGCGCCGGCACCGCGTCGACCTCGAGCCCGGCCGTCCTCAACGTGGTGGCGATCACCTCGGCGATCTCGGCCGTCGCGCCGAACTTGGTGCCGTAGGCCACGAGAACGCGATCGGTCACAGGACCTCCCGGGGTCGCCGCGGGCCTCCAGCCTGGCGCCGGTCAGGGGCGCCCGCAACGCCGGATGCGCGCCGACCGGTGCCGCTACCGTCCCCGGGATGGGGAGCTCCGGGGGTAGTGGCCGCGCGCCGGACACAGGCCGTGGCAGCGGCACGCGCCGTGGCGGCAGCCGCCGGTGGGGCACGGCGGTCGCAGTGCTGGCCGCGCTGGCTGCGGGCGTCGTCGCCTGCGGCGACGACGAGGGGCCGGGGTCGGGCGACGCCTCCGGGGGCGACCGGCCACCGGCCGAATGGTCTCGGTTGGGCTTCGACCTGGCCAACACGCGGGCCGCTTTCGGTGAGACGACCGTCGGTCCCGGCACCGTCGCCGGCCTGGCGCCCGCGTGGGAGGTCGACGGGGTCAAAGGCGTGACGGGCACGCCGGTCGTCGCCGGCGGCACCGTCTACGTGGGCGACTGGACGGGGCACCTGCGGGCGCTCGACGCGGCGACGGGCGACGAGCGCTGGGCGCACGACCTCGGGGGCGGCTACGTCGGCGGCGCCGCTGCGCTCGACGACGACGTCGTGGTGGTCGGCACGTTCGACGCCCGCCTCGTGGCGGTCGACCGCAACTCGGGCGAGCCCGTGTGGGAGACGAGTGTCGACGACCATCCCAAGGCAGTGGTGTTCGGGTCGCCCGTCCTGGTCGATGGGTTGGTAGTCGTGGGGGTGGGCAGCTTCGAGGTGTTCGTCCCCGGCGATCCGCCCACGTTCCGGGGCCACGTCGTCGCCGTCGACGCCGGGACGGGCGACGAGGCGTGGCGGTTCGCGGTCACGGCCGGCGACGAGACCGAGGGCCCGGGCGTGTCCGTGTGGTCGTCGCCCGCCGTCGACATCGACCGTGGCGTCCTCTACATCGGCACGGGGCAGGCCTACGCCCCGCCGGCGCCGCCCCGCAGCGACGCCCTGCTGGCGCTCGACCTGCGCACCGGCCGCGAGGTCTGGTCGACCCAGTTCACGGCGGGCGACGCGTGGACGATCACCGACCCCACCGGCCTCGACGCCGACGTGGGCGCGGCGCCCAACCTGTTCACGGTCGACGGCACCGACGCCGTGGGGGTGGGTGACAAGGCCGGCGCCTACCGGGCGCTCGATCGCGACACCGGCGACGTGCTGTGGGAGCGCCAGATCACCGAGGGCGGGCTGCAGGGCGGGGTGATGGCGTCGGCGGCGGTGGCCGGGGGCATCGTGTTCGTGACCTCGAACGAGGCCAGCCGGGACGCCGTCCTCGCGGCGCTCGACGCCGACACCGGCGACGAGCTGTGGCGGGTCGACGTCGGCGCGCACGTCACCGGGCCGGTCACCTGGGCGAACGACGTGCTCTACGTGGCCGACGACTCGGGCCGCATCGCCGCCTACGACGCCGCCGGCGGCGAACGCCTGTGGTCGCACGCGGTGCCGTTCCCGGCCGCGGGCGGCATCGCGGTCGTCGACGGCACCGTGTACGCGGGCTGGGGATGGTGGCTGGCCTCCGAGCCCGAGGACGCGGACGGCGGCCTGATCGCGTTCCGCGTGCCGGCCGCCGGGGACGAGGGCGGGGGCGACGGCGATCGCGCCGCCGGGGGCCCGACCGGCGGGGACGGCACGGGCCGGGACGTGTACGAGCGGTCGTGCGCCTCGTGCCACGGGGGCGACGGCGAGGGGGCGAGCGGGCCGTCGCTCGTCGGAGTGGACGAGCGACTCACCCGCGCCGAGCAGCTCGAGGTCGTGCGCGAGGGTCGCCGGGGCATGCCCGGCTGGCAGGGCACGCTGACGGACCAGCAGATCGAGGCCGTGGTCGACCACACGCGCACGGCTCTCGGCGACGGCGGCTGACCGGAGGCAGGTCGCCGCGGCCGGACCGGGTCACCACCCGTCGACCGCTGCGGCACGCCTCAGCGCACGGTGCGAGCGTGGCGGTCGCCCATCCGCTGGCTCTCGATGCCCCACGACACGACGCGCTCGGGGTGGATGCGGATCAGGGGACGCGGCCCGGCCAGCGCCTCGGCCCGCCCGCGGACCTCGACCCCGCGAGGCTGCCATGGGGGCAGCACGTCGTCGACGACGATGGCGGCCCGCCCGGTGGCCCGGATGTCGCGGTACTTCTTGGTGCGGTCGAGGCTGATCCCCTCGACCTCGATCGCACCGTCGTCTGCGAGGCGCCAGCCGACCGGGGCGACGTGCGGCGTCCCGTCCGCGCCCACCGTCGCGAGGCGGGCCAGGCGCCGCTCGCCCTGCAGGTAGGCGAGCTCACGCTCGGTGAACGCGCTCACGACGCACCCCCGCTCACGCCCATCCTGTCGGGTCGCATGGCAGCTCCTCTCCGGCGGACCGTCGTGTGACGACTCTACAGAGCGTTCCGGCCAGCAACTACTCATACTGTGCAGTTACGGCGGCTACGCTGGCCGTGCCATGGCCTCGACCCACGAGACGTCCCTGGGCCAGCCCGCGAACGGCGGCCGGGCGCGGGTCGATGCCATCGACGACCCCAGCAACGCCCGCAGCCGCCGCACCCGGGCGGCGCTGCTCGACGCCACCCGCGAGATCCTCGAGCAGCGGGGCTTCGAGTCGCTGACCATGGCCGCGGTGGCGGCGACCGCCGGCGTGTCGCGGCGCGCCGTCTACCTGCACTTCGCGTCGCGTGCCGCGCTGGTCGACGCGCTGTTCCAGCACATCGCCGAGCACGAGGGGCTCGACGACTCCACCCGCCGCGTCTGGGCGGCGCCCGACGGCGCGGCTGCGCTCGACGAGTGGGCCCGCCACCTCGCGCACTACCACGGGCGTCTCCTCGCCGTGAGCCGCGCCGTCGAGCGGGTCCGGCGCGGCGACGCCGATGCCGCCCGCCACCGCCGGCGGGTCGTCCGCGCCCAGCTCGCCAACTGCCGCAGGCTGGCCGCCCGGCTCGATCAGGAGGGACGGCTGGCGCCACCGTGGACCGTCGACAGCGCCACCGACATGCTGTGGGCGCTGATCTCGACTGACATGATCGAGGGGCTCCTCGTCGAGCGGCGCTGGTCGCGCCGGCGCCTCGCCGAGCACCTGGCGGTCCTGCTGCGCTCGACGTTCGCCCGCGACCTCGGGCCGTGACGAGCGGCTACGACGCGAGGATCCTCGCCTTCTCGGCTTCGAACTCGGCGTCGGTCAGGACGCCCTGCGCCCTGAGCTCGCCGAGCTCCTTGAGCGCGCTGATGCGGTCGGTGCCGGCCGCCGTCGCGGGCGCCGGGGCCTGCGGCGGGGCGGCGGCGGGCGCGGCGTACTGCGGTTGCCGCTGAGCCGCCCACCGCTCGCCTTGGCGTCGCGAGACCCGGTTCGACACGGCGGTCGCGGTACCGGCGACGACGGCGGTGCGGGCGACGCCTCGGATGAGTCCAGGCATGGGACGTTCCTCCTCGAACGTCAGGTCTCGGGCTCGAGCGTGTCGAGCGTGGCGAGCAGCGCCTGCACCGGTATCCGCCCGCCGGCCACGAGTTGGGCGCCGTTGCGGCGGAGGGCCCGGGCGAACGGTGCCGCCCAGGTGTTCTCGTACACGAGCACGGCCGCGGTGGCGCCCGGCTCCAGGGCCGATCCCGCCTCGTCGAGGTCCGCGTCGTCGACGAGCCCGGACGATGCTTCGGCGAACAGCGTCACGTCCACGTCCCCTCGGAGTCCGACGTCCGCGATGTCGATCCCGACGATCGAGCCGTCGGCCTCCCGCCGGGCGAACGCGAGGTCGAGCACCCGGATGATGCCCCGTTCCACCAGGTCGCGCAGGAGCGGCAGCGCGGAGCCGTCCGGTTGCCGATCGGCGGGGAACTCGACAACCAGGTAGTCGACGGGACCCAGCTCGTCGAGATCGATGTCGCTCATCTCCGGTCTCCTTCCATCCGTGTGCAGTGCTATCCCGGGTGGGGGGTCGTCCCGGCGGCCGCACCGGGCGGCGTGGGCGAGCCGGTCATCGGCGCCTCCGGCCGGGTGCCTATCCGGTACACGGCGATCTCGAAGGCCGCGATCAGACCGAGGACAAGGATCAGCCCGAGCCACGAGAGGTCGAACGCCCACAGGATCAGCACCGCGGCGACGCCGCCGGCGATGAGCAGCCCGTCGCGGTGCTGGGTGATCCATGCCACGGTGGCCTCGTCGCGGGCCTGCTCGCCCGTCGTGGTGACGACCTGCGCCCACAGCAGGGCGGCCCGGCGGCGCAGCGCGACGACCCAGGGGTAGTCGCCGGTCAGCACCGCCACGGCGGCGACGACGGCGACCCCGGCGAGCACCCAGGCGCCGAAGGTGGTGAGGGGTTGGAGGAACGCCTGGGCGGCCAGGTCGGCGGACTCCTGGCCGCGTGGCCGCGGGGGCAGGGCGGCCACCTCGTCCTGCAGGCGGAACCCGACCCGCCGGATGAGCACCATGCCGATGGCGAGCCCCGCTGCGAGCTGCAGCAGCGTGCGCCGCCGGCGGCGCGAGAGCCACAGCGCCAGGGCGGCGAGCAGGATCCCGAGGGGGAGGAGCACGACCACGAGCCGGTCGAACAGGCTGATCGCGTCCTGGGCGGCGGACAGGGTCCCGTCGTCGTAGACGGTGAACTGACCGAAATCGTCGTCGAGCTCGACGTCGAAGGCCTGTTCGATGCGGGTGATCGCCGCCTCGGGGATCTCGTCGACGGTGACGTCGGGCAGGTCGACCTGGCGGCCGAGGATCTCGGGCGACTGGGCGGTGATCTGCGCCAGCACGGCGTTGACGACCGGCAGCAGGTTGAGGGTGATCTGCCCGTCGGTGGTGGTCACCGCCTCGCTCTCACCGCGGAGCAGCCGCACCGAGGCTTCGTGGGCGAGACTGATGGCACCGACCCAGAGCCGCTCGAACTGCTCGGTCCCGAGGAAGGTCTCCACCTGGTCCCCGACGAAGCCTTCGACGGCGTTCGCCAGCGGGACGGCGAGGATCTGGCCCCGCTCGGGCAGTGCCTCCTCGAACAGGGCCTCGGGATCGACGAGCACGATGAGCTGCTCGGTGAGACGCGCCGCGAGCGCTGCCTGCACCGCCGGCTCCTCGATCAGTGGCCCCGCCCGGTCGACGAAGCGGTCCGTGTCGAGGAAGTTCCGCCGGGCCCAGATGCCGACCACAGCGGCGACGAGGACGACGCAGGCCAGGGCGACGAGGAGGGCGGCGACGGTCTGGCGCAGCCACCCGCGCCGCCGCGCCTGGCCCCGCATGCTCTGAACCTCGGCCCGCAGCGCGTCGCGCTCCGCACGAAGTCGTTCGATCTCACTCGCTGCGTCGATCTCGGGCTGCGTCGTCATCGTCGTCGCTCCGGGCTCAGTCACGCATCAACCAGGCCCGCACCTGGGCCTCGTGGTCGACGTAGTGCTCGCCGGAGACGTCGACCACGACCTTCTCGATCTGGCCGCCGGTGAAGGGGAACGGCGGCGCGTAGTCGGGGGTGACGGGAGAGGCGCTGTCGCGGCCGACGCAGATGCCGTCGCCGACGAGGCAGAACGCGCCGGGCTGGGTGACGATCTTGCCCGAACCGACGACCTCTTCGTCGATGTAGAGGGTGAGGGTTCCCGAGAAGCCCGGCATCGCCGGGTCGTCGTTCTGGCCCTGCAGGGAGAACTCGGCGGTGAAGGCGTGTCGGCCCGCGGTGATGTCCCGGTCGGCGACGACGTCCTGGAGATGCGTGCCGATCCAGTTGTAGACGTAGTGCAGGCGACGGTCCTTGACGTAGAGGCTGTGTCCGCCGATGACGCCACCGCTGGCGAACAGCACGCCCTCTGCGTCGGCGGACCCGAGCTCGGCACCGGCGACGATGGTGAAGGAGCGCCCGTTGATGGGCACGCCGGCTTCTTCGGGGACGTCCGCGCAGTCGGGGTAGTAGGTGTAGCGGCTGCGCTCTGCGCCGGCATGGGGGCGTTCGGCGAGCACCTGCTCGAGGGCGGTGCGGTCGTCGAGCGGGAGCCCGTTGTAGATGCCGGCGTAGTAGAACCACAGGTCCTTGAGCGTCTGGAGCCGTTCGGGCTCCTGGTCGGCGAGGTCGCGGGTCTGGGCCCGGTCCCGTTCGAGGTGGTAGAGCTGCCAGACGTCCTTGTCGAAGTTGCCCCAGCCCGAGATGGGCGGGTGCACGGTGCAGGCGAGCCACCCCTGGTGGTAGATCGACCGTTGCCCGAGCATGGCGTAGAACTGGGTCTCCCGGCCCGCAGCGTCCGGGTCGGTCAGCGTGGCGGCGAAGCTCTGCCCGTCGACCGGGCTCTGCGTGTACCCCTTGAGCACCTCGGGTGGGTCGATGCCGATCAGCTCGTAGAGCGTCGGGACGACGTCGACGGCGTGGACGTACTGGTGCCGGGGCTCGGTCTGGGGTGCGAGCTTGTCCGGCCAGGCGACGATGCACATGTCCGCGACGCCGCCCTCGTAGCCGGCGAAGCGCTTCCAGTACGGGAACGGCGTGTCGAACGCCCATGCCCAGCCGGTGTTGTAGTGGTTGTACGACGCCGGGGTGCCCAGCTCGTCGATGTGCGGCAGCGTCAGCTCGGTCGTGTCGGCCACGCCGTTGAAGAACCGCCACTCGTTGAACGTGCCGTTCGGGCCGCCCTCGGCGCTGGAACCGTTGTCGGAGACCACGACGACGATGGTGTTGTCGAGCTGTCCCGTCTCCTCGAGGAAGTCGACCACCCGGCCGATCTGCGCGTCGGTGTAGGAGATGTAGCCCGCGTACACCTCGGCCATGCGGGCGAACAGGCGACGCTCGTCGTCGCTGAGCGAGTCCCAGGGACGGACCCGGTCCAGCATCGGCCACGGCTGGCCGTCGGGGCCCGTCGCCGCCTCGAGGGGGTTGATCGGCGACAGCTCGACGTCGTCGCCCATGAGGCCCAGCTCCTTCTGGCGCTCCAGGATCTCGGCGCGCATCGCCTCGTAGCCCTGGTCGAACCGGCCCTTGTACCTGTCGGCCCACTCCCCGAACACGTGGTGCGGCGCATGCGCCGCCTGGGGGGCGAGATACATGAAGAACGGCTTGTCCGGGTCGATCACCTTGGCGTCCCGGACGAACCGGATCGCCGTGTCCGCCAGGTCCTTGGAGAGGTGGTAGCCGTCCTCGGGCAGGGCCGGAGCGTCGATCGGGTGGTTGTCGTAGACGAGGTCGGGGTACCAGCTGCTCGACTCGCCGCCGAGGAAGCCGTAGAAGCGCTCGAACCCCCGACCGAGCGGCCACCGGCCCTTGTACGACGCCATGTTCACCTCCTCGCCCGGGGTGAGGTGCCACTTGCCGACGCAGTACGTGCTCCACCCGCGTTCCGCCAGCACCTCGGAGATGAACCCGTTCTCGAACGGGATGCGGCACGAGATGCCCGGGAACCCCGAGCTGAACTCGGCGATCGTGGCCATGCCGTTGGTGGTGGCGTTCCGCCCGGTGAGCAGCGAGGCGCGCGTCGGCGAGCACAGCGCCGTCGTGTGGAAGTTGCCGTAGCGCACGCCCATCCCGGCGATCCGGCCCATGGTGGGTGCCTCGACAGGACCGCCGAACAGGTCCATCGTCCCGTACCCGACGTCGTCCCACGCGATCACCAGCACGTTCGGCGCACCCTCAGGAGCCCGCGGCGGCAGGAACGGCTCCCAATCGGGCACCGAGTCACGGATGTCGAGCGCGATCTTGCCCTTGTACGGCTTCACCGCAGCTCACCGCCGTGGGCGGTGAGGGCGTAGATCACGAACACGTTGATCGCGATGACGGTCAGCGCCCAGACGGGGTACGCAGGGATGTACAGGAAGTTCACGATGATGCCGATCGCTGCGAGGAGGATCGCGACGGCTCGGGCGAGCACGTTGCCGCTCAGCAGCCCGATGCCCGCCAGCAGGACGGCGACGCCGACGGCGAGGTGCACCCAGCCCCAGGTCGTCAGGTCGAGGTAGAGGTCGGCACGGTTGCCGAACACCACCCATTCGTCGTTGAGGATGGCGACGAGCCCGTGGATGGCGTTCAGCGTGCCTGCGATGATCATCATCACGGACGCGAAGAAGATCCAACCGACCCAGCCGGTCGGCGTGTCGTAGGTGTCGCGTGCCCTGGTCGTCCCCGTGGTCGGTTCGTGAGAGATCTCGCTCGCCATGGGTCAATCTCCTTGTCGATGCGGCGGAGCCCTGTCCGCCGCCGAGTGGGCTCACGATCAGGAGACGGCGGGTGAGCGGTCACCCCCCAGCCCTGGGTGAGATCGCCTGAGGTGTGCCGCATAGCGGCCGGCGAGCGGCTTCGCGGTCACCCCGTGGGCCGCCACGCTGAGCAGCACGGTGGCGATGACCGCCGCCAGCATGGTCGTCCGCGTGTCCCCCTCGGCGAGCTCGTCGAAGGCGATGAGGCCGAACACCACCGAGGCGAGCCCGCGGGGCCCGAACCAGCCGAGGAAGAGCACGGTCCATCGGCCCAGGCCGGCGCCGGTGAGCGCGATCGCCACGG
>Ga0299913_10001332_pt1 | contig 18035 bp, 11 predicted proteins | sample RVTome_9_FD_201360 | JGI IMG/M metagenome (GOLD analysis project Ga0299913, IMG submission 201360) | Soil microbial communities from uranium-contaminated site in the Upper Colorado River Basin, Wyoming, United States - RVT155D38 (version 2) ... | reverse complement strand
TGCGCAGCACGGTCTACCCCGGCGTGACAGCGTTGGTCGAGAGGACGCTCGCGCAGCGCGGCCTGTCGGTGGACGTCGCGTTCTGCCCGGAGCGCATCGCCGAGGGCAAGGCAATGACCGAGCTGTTCTCCCTGCCCCAGATCGTGGCGGGACGGTCGCAGGAGATTCGGGAGCGCGCCGCCGCGCTGTTCAGCAGGCTGACGGACGAGATCGTGCCGCTGGAGCCGGAGGAAGCCGAGCTCGCGAAGCTCTTCACGAACACGTGGCGCTACATCAAGTTCGCCGCGGCCAACCAGTTCTTCATGATCGCCAACGACTACGGCCTGGACTTCGAGCGCATCCGACACGCGGTGACGCACGAGTACCCCCGGGCTGCGGACATGCCAGGCGCCGGCTTCGCCGCGGGACCCTGTCTGTTCAAGGACACGATGCAGCTCGCAGCGTTCAATAAGAACAACTTCGTGCTCGGACACTCGGCGATGCTGATCAACGAGGGGCTCCCTCTCTACCTCGTGTCCAAGCTCGAGGAGCGTTACCCGGACCTGCTCGACAAGAAGGTCGCGATCCTCGGCATGGCTTTCAAGGGCGACAGCGACGACACCCGTGCGAGCCTGTCCTACAAGCTGCGCCGCGTGCTCGAGTTCAAGTGCGACCGGGTGATCGCGACAGACCCCTACGTGACGACGGACCACACGCTCGTACCACTCGACGAGGCGCTCGACGAGGCCGACATCGTGGTCATCGCCGCTCCGCACACGGTCTACCGGGACCTCGAGACGGACAAGCCTGTGGTCGACGTGTGGAACCTGAGGGGCAACGGGAGCACGGTGTGACACCACGTGTCTCCATCGTCATACCGGTGTTCAACGAGGGTGAGTCGATCGTCACGTGCCTCGGACGGGTCCTCGACGCGGTGACCGTCCCGTGCGAGGTCCTCGTGGTCCACGACTTCCCCGAGGACACGACCGTTCCCTATGCGGAGAAGTGCGCCGCGAACGACGACCGGGTGAGGCCGGTTCTCAACGACTACGGGCGCGGTCCCGCCCATGCGATCCGCTACGGCATCGACAGTGCGTTGGCGCCGGTCGTCGTGGTCACGATGGCCGACGGCAGCGACGACCCACGGCAGATCGACGAGCTGACCTGGCTGGTCGAAAGGGGGGTGGTGGTTGCGGCCGCGTCCCGCTACATGCCGGGCGGTCAGCAGGTCGGGGGCCCGCCCCTCAAGCGCCTGCTGTCGCGAGTCGCCGGAAAGTCGCTGCACATGGTCGCGAGGGTCGGGACTCGCGACGCGACCAACAGCTTCAAGGGCTACTCGCGTGAATTCATCCAGGACGTCGGCATCGAGAGCCGGGCCGGCTTCGAGATCGGTCTCGAGCTGACCGCGAAGGCAAAGCGGACGCGCAGCCCGGTCGCCGAGGTTCCGACAGTGTGGCTCGACCGGACGGACGGCGTGTCCAACTTCAAGATCGCGAAATGGCTTCCGGCGTACCTGCGCTGGTACCTGTTCGCCTTCGGTCCCACGCTGACCGTCGAGCAGCTGCGTCACCGAGCCACAACCCACTGATCAGCCCGCACCACGTCGTCTTGGGGGTTCCGTGTCAACTGTCCTCGTCACTGGCTCCGCCGGCTTCATAGGCGGGTACGTCGTAGAAGAGTTGCTGGCACGCGGGCATGGCGTGATCGGTCTCGACAACTACTCGAAGTACGGCAAGGTCACACGGTCCTATGACGGTCATCCGGACTACCGCCTCGTCGAAGGGGACGCCCGCGACGCCGAGCTCATCGGCGAGCTCCTGACGGGCTGCGACCACCTCATCGCTGGCGCCGCCCTGATCGGCGGCATCAGCTACTTCCATGCCTACGCCTACGACCTCCTCGCCACCAACGAGAGGATCCTCGCCGCGACGTGCGACGCAGCCATCAAGGCGCACGCCGACGGAGCGCTGAAGAAGGTGACCTACCTCAGTTCGTCCATGGTCTTCGAGTCCACGGACAGGTGGCCCTCGCGCGAGGGAGACGAGCGGAAGGTCCCGCCGCCGCTCTCGTCCTACGGCTTTCAGAAGCTCGCCGTCGAGTACTTCGCCCGCGCCGCCTGGGACCAGTACGGCCTGCCCTACACGATCGTGAGGCCCTTCAACTGCGTCGGTGTGGGCGAGGGCAGGGCCCTCGGCGAGGTCGAGGTGCTTTCCGGGAACGTCAAGCTCGCCATGAGCCATGTGGTGCCGGACCTGGTGCAGAAGGTGCTCAAGCACCAGGACCCGTTGCATATCCTGGGAGACGGCTCACAGCTGCGGCACTACACCTACGGCGGTGACCTGGCGCGTGGCATCGTCACGGCGATGGAGCACCCGGCGGCTTTGAACGAGGACTTCAACATCTCGACGGCCGAGTCCACGTCAGTCCTCGAGCTCGCCGAGGTCATCTGGCGAAAAATCAAGGGACCCGACGCTCCGCTCCGCGTCGTCAGCGACGAGCCGTTCGAGCACGACGTGGCGAAGCGCGTGCCCGACGTCAAGAAGGCACGCGACGTCCTCGGTTTCGAGGCGACGACGACGCTCGACGAGATGCTCGACGAGGTCATCCCGTGGATCGCCCAGGCCATCGCGGACAACCGGCTCTGACCGCGGCGCCGGCGCGCCGACGTGCCCCGGGCCGATGCGCCGCCGGGCCACCACCTCCCCAGGCGACACGCACACCGCGGGTAAAGAGTGGGTAGATACCTCTGCCACGCCATGTAGCCACATGCGCCACATCGTCCGGAGTGCTTCGCATGGGCACTCACGGAGAGTGACTGGGGCAGGCCCTGGTGGGGTGCCTGCGACGGAGAGAGCGTTTGGTCTCCGTCGGCGGGCTGGTTAGCCTTGCGACCCGCCGGGGAATCCCGTGTGGGCAAACCGGTTCATAGGCCGCGGACCATGCCCGTGGCAGGTGGGGGAAGGATCCGCCGGGATCCGCCAGCGGACCCCGGCGCCGGACGCGAAAGGTCAGCGCCCCACGTGAGCCAACACGTCGCTCCCAACCTGATCTATGGCCCTCCGAGGGGCACCCGTCGACGCGCAAGACTCGGCCCCGAGTTCCGCGTGACCCCACGGCACACCGCCTGACAGACCGTCACCAACCGGGGCGTCCCGACGCCTGGCCTGGTGAGCCGCGCCTCAATCTTGGGCTCCCCTTTGCCCCAGCAACAGTTGCGCGGTTCAAGTCCGCCGGGCCTCAGCGCCGAAAACAGCACCAGGCCAAACAGATGCGGGCCATGAGGGCCGCGCCGCCCGGGGGTGCGACGCGATCCGCCTGTCCTGGTCCGCAGCTGGTCACACCGACCCCACCGACGAAGGAATCTCTTCAATGCACGCGAAGCATCGATCCCCCTCGAACCACCCAGCTTTCGCCACGCTCCACGGCCGCCGCTCGCCCGGCGCCGCCGCGACCGTGCTCGCCTCGAAGCTGGCCGGGCAACGAGGAGGCACTCCTCGCAAGGTGGGTGCCCTGGCAGCTGCGGCAGCGCTGGCCGCCGGAGTGGTTGTCGGAACCTCGGCACAGGCCGAGACCGACTTCTCGGTGCGGATCGCCTCTGGTGAGTCGAAGGCCTACACCGACCCCTCCGGCATCGTCTGGGCGCCCGACGCGCACTATGACAACGGTTCGGTGTACTTCGGGGGCGGGAACGTCGCGGGGACGAAGTCGGACCGGCTCTACAACCGTCACCGCTGGGGCCAGTTCGGCTACAACGTCCCGGTCGACTGCGAAGGCACTTACAAGGTCACCCTGCATTTCGCAGAGAACGTAATGAACCGGAAGGGCAAGCGCGTATTCGACGTTGCCGCCGAGGGAACGACCAGGATCTCGAAGCTGGACGTCTACGCAGTCGCCGGTAGCCGGGCTTTCCAGAGGTCCTTCGACGTCGCGGTGAAGGACAAGACGCTCAACCTCGCGTTCCGCGCCGTCGTCGAGGACCCCATGGTCTCGGCCCTCGAGGTGACGCGGACGACGTCCTGCTCGTCCGCGCCGGCTCCAGCGCCCACCACGAGCGCCCCGACAACGCCCGCGCCGGAACCGACGACGGCTGCGCCGACGACCCCGCCCCCGAGCACGACGGCGGCACCCGCGCCGTCCGGCGACGCGGTCGAGCGCATCAACTCAGCGAGCTCCTCCTCGTACACGGATGCCAGCGGAGCCATCTGGACGCCGGACAAGGGCGCCGTCGGTGGGAACGTCTGGCAAGGTGGCAACGTCGACGTTGTCAACACCACGTCGGACGCGCTCTACCGCAAGCACCGCTGGGGCATGTCCGGCTACAAGGTGCCCGTGCCGGAGGCCGGCACATACACGGTGACCCTTCACCTGGCGGAGCTCGTCTTCAACGCGAGCGGTCGCCGCGTGTTCGACGTCACCGCGGAGGGCGCGCTGAAGGTCGACGACCTCGACGTCTTCGCGGCTGCCGGCGGCGCCAACAGGGCGCTCGAGCGATCGTTCAACGTGCCGGTCTCGGACGGGACGCTCAACCTCGGCTTCGCCTCGAGCCAGGACGACCCGATGGTGTCGGCGATCGAGGTCGCACCTGCGGGGTCCGGTGGGGCACCAACCACCAACCCGACGACGACGCCGCCCCCGACCACCAACCCGACGACGACGCCGCCCCCGACCGCCAACCCGACGACGCCGCCGCCGACAACCGACCCAGCGCCGACCACCGGCTTCCCCAACGCGAGCAACACCGGCGTGCCCGCGGGAACCCAGCTCGAGTCGTCCGGCCCGATCACGGTGACGCAGAACGGCGCCGTCATCTCGAACAAGCTGGTGAGCGGTGACATCACGGTTCTGGCCAACAACGTGACGATCAAGAACACCAAGGTCGTCGGAGGCCGGATCGCGGCCGGTTACGGCTCCGAGCAGTCCGGCCTCGTGGTCCAGGATGTCGAGATCGACGGCCAGGGCAAGGTGCGCAGCTGGTCGGCCATCGGTGATGTCAACTACACCTGTCTCCGCTGCAACATCCACGGAACAGGCTCGGGACCGCGCGCCGCGAACAATGTGCTGGTGCAGGACTCCTATGTCCACGACCTCTGCTGCTACGAAGTGGGCGACCACCGGACAGCGTTCGGCTCCAACGGCGGGTCGAACATCACCCTTCGGCACAACACCCTCGACTGCGGCATCGGTGGCTGCTCGTCGTCGACGTCGTTCTACGGGCAGTGGCAGTCGGACAACGTCTTGATCGAGCGAAACCTCTTCAACACGGTGTCTGGGTACTGCCTATTGCTGGACGAGCGGATCACGAACGCTCGCGCGCTGGACAATGTCTTCGGCCAGAAGTACAACCCCAGGTGTGGTGGCTACGGCACGCATGTCGACCGCAGCTCCACCCATGTCTGGTCCGGCAACAAGCTCGAAGACGGAACCCCGGTCAACAACTGACCGTGGACACCCAAGCTGGGCTGCCTTCCCCACCGTGCTTCCGTGGTGAGGGCAGCCCTGTCCAGGGCAAAATGCACCTGATGTCCGCAACGGCCACTCCCGGGCGCGCCAGGCGGGTCGTCCGCGCCCCGTCTCCCGGAAACACGAGTCGAAGCCGGTGGTACCGTCCTCGTCCACACGACGAGCCCGCCGCGGCAGCCGACGCGGTCGATCAGTCCGACCAGGAGCCCGCCAGGGCGTCGGCAGTGCGCCAGATCGATCCGGAGCAAGCAGACGATGAAATCTAGACCGATCGTTGCGGTTGCTGCCCTCATAGCGATCGGCACGGCCATGGCCGTGGTCCTGAGCACTATCTCTCTCGGCCGCGCGCCGTCGGGGGCCGGTGAGCCGAGGCCGAAAACCTTGGCAGCCACCGATCAGGCGACCTCCACTGTTGCGTCGCCGCGTCCGAGTTTCGCGAGGCATCGGGGCTTTCCCAATGCGTCCACCACGGGTGTGCCAGCGGGAACGCGGCTGAAGCCGCGCGGCTCGATCACGGTGACACGGAACGGGGCGGTCATCTCGAATCTGTTGGTGCGTGGCGACATCACCGTTCTCGCGAACAACGTGACGATCAAGAAGACAAAGGTCGTCGGAGGCCGGATCGCGGCCGGCTACGGCTCCGAGCAGTCCGGCCTGGTCGTCAAGGACGTCGAGATCGACGGTGAGGGCCGGGTGCGTGACTGGTCGGCGATCGGCGACTCGAACTACAAGTGCATCCGATGCAACATCCACGGCACCGGGTCAGGCCCGCGCGCCGTGGACAACGTGGTTGTCAAGCATTCCTACATTCACGACCTCTGCTGTTACAAGGAGGGCGACCACCGAACGGCCTTCGGGTCCAACGGCGGCTCGAACATCAAGCTCAAGCACAACACGCTGGACTGCGGCATCGGCGGATGTTCGTCCTCGACGTCGTTCTACGGCCAGTGGGAGTCGGCAAACGTTCTGGTCCGACGCAACCTCTTCAACACCGTGTCCGGCTACTGCCTGCTGCTGGACCAGCGCATCAAGAACGCCCGCGTGATCGACAATGTCTTCGGCCAGAAGTACCACAAGCGGTGCGGTGGCTACGGGACCCACGTCGCTCGGGGCCCTGCGGTGTGGTCCGGCAACAAGCTGGCCAACGGTCGTAAGGTTAGCTGAGCCTCGAAGGTCTGCTCGCGGCTTTCAGCGTGCCGTCAATGACTCTGCTTCTGCGAGCATCTCCCGCACGCCGCGCACGAGCTGCGGCATCGAGTAGTTCTGCGCGACGTGCGCGCGACCGCGGCCGCCCATCGCTCTCATCCCGTCCGGATCAGTCGCCATCTCGAGCAGACATCCCGCGAGGGCTTCCACGTCGGGCTCGCCAAGGACATGGGCAACCTCAGGGGGGAACAGCTCCTCGCGTCCCTGACCAGCCAACATGACGAGTGGCAACCCGTAGAGGGCCGCCTCCATGTAGACGATGCCGACGCTTTCCCAGTACGACGGCATGCAGAACACCGTTGATCGTCGAAGGACCCGCTGAAGCGCCGCGGCGTCCTCCGGCCGGTCCTTGCGAAGGAAGCCGAGGATCTCCACCCCTGGGCGCCGCACGCGCGGGCTGCAGCCCACGACGGTCAAGGTGGCGGCGGGACGATGCTCGCGGACGACCTCGAACGCATCGAGGAGCAGAGGGCCGCCCTTGCCGACCCAGTCCTTCCCGATGAACAAGATGTGCAGCTCCGACCAGTCACGCGAGATCGGCCCGGGATCAGCCAATGCAGGGACCGGAGGTAGGACGCGCAGGCGGTCCGGCGCGACTCCTTGTGCCTCGAGCGCCGCCGCGGTGAACGCCGTATTGGTCCACACGAGGTGACACCGGTCAAGGAACTCGCGCTCTCCCGAGACGGCGCGACGGACGTCGCCTCCGGAGAAGCCGCTGAAGCCGTACGACGACGCGAACACCGGGTTCGATACGGCCATCTCGACGGGGATCTCGACATGGGCGACCAGTGGACCATCGGGGACCCCGGCAACGCCGAACTGCAACGTGACGTCGTGCTCCGCCAGGTCTGCCTGTGACGCCCGGAACCTGGTCGTCATTCTGGAGATAGTCTCGGGGAAGTACCTCCACAACGAACTTTCCCGGGGGCGACCGGCTCGCAGGCTCCGTGGCAGATCGAGGAACCCCGTGAACGCGTCGCTGAGGCGAACGGCCGCGGCGTCGGCCCTGTCCACGAGGTCCCCGCACCGGTCCAGTTCCGCGAAAATCTGCCACGGATAGCCGCTGTAGGTCCTGATCGACCAGGGATCCCCCCACGTCACACCCACGACCCTCGTCATCGTCACCCCTGCGAGAGCTCGGTCTGAGTGTGGGGAGTATGACACGCAGTCGGTGGCGCTGAACGGCAATCCCGGTTAGCCACCGAGGCGGCTCAGCGGATTCGCGCAGCGACCCATCCGCTCTCCTCAAGAGGGCGCCGGTGAAGCCCTCCGGCGGCTAACGTGTACATCGTCTGCGCCACTGCTGGGGGGATAACCACGTGCGCCTGCGAGGTTCGGCTGCGCTGCCAGGCGCCGCCGCCCCGACCCGGCCTCTCGTCGTCTTCTGCGCCGCCACGGCTTGGGATGGAAACCGCTTTCCGGACCAGCACATGGCCGAGCGGCTGGCAAGTTTCGCGCGCGTCCTGTACGTAGACCCCCCCTTGTCGGTCGTCCGGGCACCTCGGCGGCACGGGGTCCCCATGATGCGATCAAGCCTCCAGCAAATCGACGACACACTGTTCCGACTCACCCCCATCAGCCTCCCGAGGCCCTTGCGACCGGGCATCCGGGCCCTGACGTACGCGCACCTGCGGCGATTGGTCGCGCGCGCAGTCGCCGATCTCGGCGGGCCCGTCCGAGCGCTGGTGGTCGCCTCTCTCAGCCCCATGTTCACGGCATGCGAGGCTGAGCTCCGCGTGCTGTACGGGACGGACGACTTCGTCGCCGGAGGCGAGATCCTCGGCCTGCCCGACGGTTGGCTGAGGCAACGCGAGGTGCAGCAGCTTGCCGAGGCCGATCTGGCGGTTGCGGTGAGCCAGAACCTCGCGGACAAGTGGTCCGCCATGGGCACCGACACGGTCCTGCTCCCGAACGGCTGCGACGACCAGCAGTTCAAGCACGCCGACCTCGCCCCATGGCCCGACGACGTCAGCCTGCCACCGCCGATCGCAGGCTTCGTCGGTCACATCTCCGATCGCATCGACATGCGTCTGCTCGATGCTGTCGCCGACCAAGGTCACTCCCTGCTTCTCGTAGGCCCGAGACAGGACTCGTTCGACTGGGCTCGGATCGAGCGACTTCTCCAGCTGCCTAACGTGCAGTGGGTCGGCAACAAGACGTTCGAGGAGCTGCCGTCATACTTACGCGTCATGAAGGTCGGGCTCGTCCCTTATGCGGACAACGAGTTCAACAGGTCGAGCTTCCCGCTGAAGACGCTGGAGTACCTGGCAGCCGGCAGAGCAACAGTGGCCACCGACCTGCCGGCGATCCGCTGGCTGGGAACAGACGTGATCACCATCGCCAGCGGGCACGAGGAATACGCGAAGGCCGTGACCGCGGCGCTCGACGCGCCCGAGGACCCGATCGAAGCAGATCGGCGGCGGCTCGTCGCGGTGGATCACTCCTGGGACAGGCGAGCCGAGGACTTCGCTCGCCTGCTCGGACTCGACCGACACACTCCAGTCGGCGGGGAGTCGCCGGCGACTCCTGTCACGGTCGCCGTGGTCACCTATAACAGCAGCGACGACCTGGCGTCGTTCTTCGCGGGTCTTGAAAGCGCCTTGATCGATGTCGACCAGTACGAGATCGTCGTCGCGGACAATGCCAGCTCCGACGACACGCTGGAGACCGTGAGGGCCTTCATGCCTGATGCTCGGCTGACGGCGTTGTCGACCAACGTCGGCTATGCCGCCGGGATCAACGCTGCGTTGCGAACCGCCCAACTGAGGGGTGCGGTGCTCGTCCTCAACCCCGACACCGTTCCGCAACCGGGATGCGTAAGGAGGCTCCTTGATGCTCTCCAGACGCCGGGAACGGGGATCGCCGTTCCGAGGCTCGACGACGGCCAAGGCCGACTGAAGTTCTCGTTGCGCCGCGAGCCCACCGTCCTGCGTGCCCTGGGTGAGGCCCTGCTCGGCGGGCACCGCGCCGCGCGTTGGCCCACACTCGGCGAGGAGATCCGCTCCCCGAGCGAATACGCGCACGGCCGCGTTGCGGACTGGGCCAGTGGTGCAGCAATGATGATCTCCCGACGCTGCGTGGACGAGGTCGGCGAGTGGGATGAGAGCTTCTTCTTGTACTCCGAGGAGACGGACTTCACACTGCGGGCCCGGGACCTCGGTCATCGCCTTCGCTACGTGCCCGAGGCGCGGGTGCGACATCGCGGCGGCGATATGGAACGACTTCCCAGCTTGTGGAGCCTGGTGGCTGTGAACCGGGTCCGGCTGTACGCCCGTCGCCATGGCACCGCCAGAACCGGTCTCTTCTGGTGCACAACTGTGATGAACGAAGGGCTCCGAGCGATCGCGGGCCGCCCGACGAACCGGGCCGCGCTCATTGCACTGCTACGTATGCCATTCGGCGGCACACGCAGGGCCTAGCGCGCGCCGCCGGCCATCCGCTTCCAGTAGCCGGCCCACAGGCACAGGGACACGGCTCGTGCCGTCATGTGCGGGTCGACTTCACTCGACGCGCGGCACGCGTCGAGGCAGCCCTGGATGGCAGAGCGGTCCAGGAAGTCCGGCACATCACCAAGCGCCTCCTCCAGAAGCTCCAAGGTCCGCCGCCGGTACGTTCCGCTCGACCGGATCCACAAAGTCGGCTGGAAGACGTTTCTCCGGGCAGCGACGCGTTCTTGCGGTCCCTGCCAATGCAGCCTGCGTGAAACTTCGCGTGCCGAGCGCACCTGAGTGTACTTCACCACGCGACGGGCGGCTGACATCGGGCTAACGCGAGCGAGTGACAGCGTCTGGCGGACGAGGCCATCGTCATCGCTCACATAGAGAAACGGCAGATCGCTCGGCGAGTTCCCGTCATTGCCGCGAGGAATCTGCGCTGTTCGCGCGAAGACCTCCCTCTGTATCAACGCGTGCAACCGTCCGCGGTACCGCTGATCGTCAGACATCAACCGCGCGAACTCGAGAACGCGACGGTCGAGGAAAGGCGCCTCGAAGGCGAGGCCCCGCCGACGAATTGCGCTGCCCAGCATGTAGCCCCAGCGGCGCTGACGGTTCTGAAGGTTCCAGTATGTGCTGAGATCACGCCGACCGGCAGTTGGCTCGATCACGTCGACCGACTCGGCGATCCCACGTGCGACCAGGTCATGCGCGCTACCGGCGAGATCCCGATGTAGGAACGGGAGAGCCGATCGAAGATAGGGCTCATAGCGCGCCGTGATGCTGGACGCTACAGCCGACCGGCTGACAGGGCCGAAAGCCCGATCACTGCCCCACAAGCAGTCTCCGACCAACCCACTAACGAGGACGTCGCAGATCTGCGGCAACTCCTCGGAGAACCACGTGTCGAACATCTCCGCGTAGCTGTGGGCGCCGTCGAGCTGCTCAAGCGTGGTGCGTGCATCTGCCAACTGGATGTGGTCGTGCACCGGCAGCACATGGTGTGGAAGCCCGAGTGCGATTGACACCGCGGCGGCGACGCGCACCTCGTCCTGACGAGGCGTTCCGAAGGTGTACCCCACAATCCTCGACGACATGGCCAGTCCGGAGGCGATCGAGCGGCTGTCCAGACCACCACTGAGGCCCACGCCTAGACGCCCCGGTGCTCGTTCTGCCAGGTCGCTGACCGTGGAGCTCCACACCTCGCGAAACTCCCCCACCATCTGCGAGTCGGACCGCCGGGGCCCGATCGCCGGGGTCAGAAGGGACTCGCTGCGGAGCGAGACGTCGCCGTCCCGCCAACGTAGTGTGCTGCCGGCGGGAAGCAAGCTGATGCCTCGCACCAGGGTCCGGTCGGCTAACGGATGGAGCATGGTGAGGTACTCGACGACGCTCGCCAGATCCCAGGCGAGCGGGACGCCCAGCGCCAACAGGGCGGGGATGGACGTCGACAGGCAGAGGCGTCCTTGCTGCACCGAGTAGTACGACGGCAGAAGCCCGACGCCGTCGTTCACGACCTCGGCCTCGCCGGTGAGAAGTCGAACCACCACGCCCGCAGACTCCCCCCCGGCCGCACGGCCCGGAAAAGCCGCCACCAGGTCCGCCGCCGTCGCCGCCTGGGAGCAGACGACCCCAGCGATGACACTGCTTGCGTCGCCTACGGGTCGCCCCAGATGTGCGGCTGTACCACCGGTCGGACGGCGTTCAACGACACCGACCGTTGCGTGGAGCGCGCTGTCAACCGATAGACCGATGTACCCAGGGAGCCGTCGAGCTGCACGTTCGATCGATCGCTCCCGACCGTCGGTGTCCGTCGCGACGTCAGCGACAAGAATCAGCTCGTGCGCCATGCGTGCAACTCTGCCTCACACCACGACATGCTTACGCGCCCGCGCGGACCGGCCTGTCAGCGTGACGTGGGCGCGCAGCCACTTCTGGGTGTCCTCCACCGAAAGCCCCATGAGGAATATCTGGGCCCAGGCTTCGAGCAGCATGAGGCGTGTGAGCCAGATCGGGCTCGCCGTCTCGCAAAGAGTTCGTACGGCGGAAGCACTCAGGCCGAAGCTGTCGCAGACGAAACCGTCGTGGAAGAGACCGGGCTGGACGCGAAGCCGTGAGTACACGGAAACCGGGAAACCCTTCTTCCGCCGCTGCGAGAGCTGTGGCGGAAGGACTCGGGCCGCCGAGGCGCGGACTGCCCACTTGTCGACGATGAAGGGATGACGCGGATCGTGGAACCGCATGCCTGAGCGGAGCTTGTGTCGCATGGGTAGGTTGACGGCGATCCTCGCCAGGTCGTGACCGAGGAAGGGGAAACGGGCCTCGAGGCCCCATGCCATACCCAGTCTGTCATTTCGGTGCAGCAAGGAAAGGAGATGCTGCTGCACGAGCACGAGTGAGTGCACGCGGCCGCGGTCGGCTATGGACTCGTCGCCTCCGAGGGCATCGAGGGCCTTCTGCCGGACTATCTCCTCCTCGTATCGGAAGGCGAGCCGCTCGGCCAGCGCGCTGAACCTCTCGTCGGCGCGTGGCCACAGGATGCCGGCCATCCTTGGAAGCGCTCGCTGGAAGGTTGCCTGAGCTCCGCCTTTGACGCGGTCGACCTTGCGCAAGTACGGCTCGAGGCCGAGCTGCGGGTAGCCGAGGAAGTACTCGTCGGCACCTTCTCCCGTGAGCAGGACCTTGATCCCCGCCTCACTGGCGAGCTTGCTGACGAGGTAGAACGGGACCGAGTTGAGGTGATAGATCAGCGGCACGTCGTTGAAGTATGTGACCTCGGCGACCGCGTCGAGGAACGCGGAGTCGCCGACTTCGGTCACCTCGAGGGGAAGGCCGACCCACCGAGCCAGCTGCTCTGCAGCATCGCGTTCGCTGTCGCCCTCGACGTCCGCGTGGAAGAGTGAGATGTCGTGGGTCTGACGAGCGGCCAGAGTCGTGATGAGGCTCGAGTCAAGGCCTCCGCTCACCAGGCATGCCACGGGCGCATCACTCAGCAGCCGGAGGCGCACGCTCGTCTCGAGAGCCTCGGTGACGGCGTCCACGATCTCCTCGTCGGACCTCTTACTGAGATGCCGGAACTCGCCGTCATCCACGAAGTCCAGCGGGGTGTGGAAGATGCGGCTTCCGGGGATCGTCGAGCCGCTGAAGGTCAGAACCTCGCCCGGCTGGACGGAGCGGACGTTCTCGAACATCGTGCGGTCGCCCCACGTCGGCGACAGCCCCATCAACGCAGCGGTAGCACTCGTGATGTCGGCGGCACCTCCGTCGACAACCATCGCCTTCAGCTCGGAACCGAATCTGACCTCGCCGACGTCGCCGGTCGTGTAGTAGAGCGGCTTGACCCCGTGGCGGTCACGGACGAGCGTCAGGCTCCGCGCAGGCATGTCCCACAGAGCGAACGCGAAGTCCCCCTCCGCTTCCTCCAGCGTCAGGTCGAGTCCGAAGTGGCTGATGTGCTCGACGAGTACCTCAGTGTCGCCCGTCGAGCGGACCCGTCGTCCAGCGGCCTTCAGCTGATCACGCAGGTGATAGAAGTTGAAGACCTCTCCGTTGAAAGCGATCACCAATCGCCCGTCCTGCGAGCGCATCGGCTGGGCAGCAAGGTCCGTGAGGTCCTGAATGGCCAAGCGACCGTGCCCCAGCCCGATGTGCTCGCTCACCCAGACGTCCGACCCATCGGGCCCCCGGTGTCCGATCGAGGTCAAGAGCGCCCTGACCGAATCGACCGCAACTCTTCGCGGATCGGGGTGGTATATCCCTACGACACCGCACACTTCAGCCCCCACCACATGTGATGACGATCCCCACCATTCGGTCTGCCCGGCACTGCTGACCCTAGCGTCGCAAGCACGCGGGCCGAGGGTGGTTTGCGGAGGCGACCCCGGACTGGCGTAGACGCTCGATGTGACTAGCCGCCCGCCACCGGGGCCGATCGGCTGTCGTCGCGACCCCACGGATCGGCGCCGCGGGCAAGACGACGGGACCAGTACCTGCTGGCGGCGACAACGGCCAAGTACGCCGGAAGATCGCGGGCGCAGGTGGGCTCTGCCGACACCACGGTCCAGAGGCCGCGCAACCCGCGCACATCCTCGGCACTCGTCCCATCAAGCCCGTCCACGTGGCGGTTGCCGGCCCGGACCCGTGCTTGCCGGCGGACCAGTGCGCGGAAGGTGCGCGGAGCGTCGACGAAGGACGTGCAACCCTTGACGACCATTCGCTCTGAAGGGCTGTAGCGCGTTCGCACGAAATGGTCGTCCGCGATCAGCTCGGGGAAGTCGTCGAAGCGCCGCCTGCCCTGACGCGAGACCGCATACACTCCCCGGCCCACGACGTCGTCACGGACGGACGGCAGCTTGCACCAGACCCGGTAGAAGGCGCGCACCAACCAACTGGACGACTCTGTACGGACGGTCACCGATGGTGCGGCGATGAGCACTCGGCCGTCGCTGAGTGCGTTCGCCACCGCCCGCAGTGCCGCCAGGTCCAGTTCCACATCGGCGTCGACGTAAAACCGGGGGTAGTGGCGCGCCGCCGCGTCCCCCAGGTTCAGCGCTTCCGTCTTGGACGCCCGCTTCGTCGCGACGACATGCACTGGTGGTCCGAATGCCCGAGCGACGGCTTCGGTGCCGTCGGAGCAGCCGTTCGCGGCGACAACGATCTCAAGCTCATCCGGGCCAGCGTCCTTCACGAGCCCGCGTAGCAGCCGCCCGAGAGTAGCGGCCTCGTTGTGAGCCGGGACCACGACGCTGTACATCGGCTCACTTCCCCTGCGGTCCTGCCAGACCCTGCGGTCAACGCTACCGAGTAAGCCAGCGCGTCGGGCTGGTCTTCACGATACGCGTGTGCGCGCCGCAGGCTCGCCCTAGCCTGGTGGTGAGTGCACGACAGAGCCGATGGGCGGCACATGGTGGGGCGGGACGCCGGCAAGAGACGCGACGTACGACCGGCGCTGATCGGGCTCGTGGTCGTCATGTTCAGCATTCCCTCCATCCTTGTTGTCCAGCCCCTCGGCGGGAGCGCCACCCCGGCCGCCTTGCTGGGGATGGCGCTCTTCTTGTGGTGGTCGGCCTCCCGCCTTCTGGGACCCATGGCCGGCGACCAGCCCGCGATGCGTCCTCTGCACCTCTCGCTCGCCTTCTTCGGCGCGACAGTCCTGCTGAGCAACTGGGCCGGGAACCTCTGGGCGCGGACGCCTCTGGAGATGCGATCGGCAGACCGTGCGCTGCTGGTCGTCATGGCCTGGGCAGGCATTGCCCTCGCGACAGCCGACGGCATCGCTACGAGACGCAGCCTCGACCGGGTGCTCCGCGCGCTCGTCATCGGGGCGGCGGCCATGGCGACCCTCGGCCTGATCCAGTTCTTCTTCGGACTCGACATCTCACGATTTGTCCGGTTCCCGGGTTTGAGCACCCGACTTGACCTGGCCTTCATCCAGGAGCGGTCCGGCTTCAACCGCGTTGCCGGGACCGCTGGGCACCCCATCGAGTTCGGCGTGACCCTGGCGATCCTGCTGCCCCTCGCGGTGCACTATGCGGTGACGACCAGGGGGCGGAGCCGTCGCGTCTTCATCGTCTGCCTCGGGATCGTCGCCGCCGCCATGCCTATGAGCCTGAGCCGGTCCGCGACCCTGGGAGGCGTGGTGGCGGGGGCGGTGCTCTTCGCGGGGTGGAGCAACGCACAGCGCAAGAAGGCCCTCATCATCGTCCCGGCGTTCGCCATCGTCATGCGCCTGCTGGTTCCCGGGCTCCTCGGAACGATCCGCAGCCTTTTCATGAACCTCAGCAGCGATCCGAGCATCCAGGGGAGGACGCAGGACTACGCCTACGTCGAGCAGTTCTTCGCCCAGTCGCCGATCGTCGGGCGGGGCTACGGGACGTTCATCCCGGAGCTCTACACCACGCTCGACAACACCTACCTGGGCCTGGTGGTGGAGACAGGGCTACTGGGGGTCGCGGCCATGCTCACCATCTTCCTGGTCGGCATCGCATGCGCCCGAGGAGTGCGTCGCCGGGCACCGGATGAGGAGACGAGGCACCTGGCCCTGTCACTGACAGCGTCGATCAGCGTAGCCCTGGTCACGTTCGCGACCTTCGACAGTTTGGCCTTCCCCATGGTCACGACGTCGCTCTTCCTCGTTCTCGGCGGCACCGCGGCCCTGTGGCGGCTGACGGTGAACGAGTACGGGTACGCAATCCCCCATGCCTGGGCCACGCCACCACCGCCGGCTGCCGGCCTCAAGACCCTGCTCTCAGCAACGCGCGCCAAGAGGTGACCGCGGCAGCGGGCCGGATCGCGCAGATGATGTCCCAGATCTGCGACGCCTTAGGGTCACCGCCGGTAACCTCGTCCCAAGAGTTCCGATCAGTCAGGCGGTGGCAGTGGATCTGCTGACTCTCAGTCGCATCCTGCTGCGTCGGTGGTACGTACTTGCCATCTTCATCGTGGCGACGGGTCTTGGCGTCTCGTGGACGTACCAGAACGTCGAGCCCACCTACCAGACGACGGCGTCGACTCTCCTCCTCAACCCTCCGGCTCAGACCGACCCCGAGACAGGACGCTCCAACCCGTATGTCGGGAACCTGGGCGTGGCCGGCCAGGTCGTCACGAACGTGATCAACTCCCCCGCGAAGCGACGGGAGCTGAGGGCGAGCGGTGCCACCGGCGCCTTCGAGCTCGGCGTGGAGCCGACGTCACCCATCATCGGGGTCATCTCCACGGGGCGCACGGCCGAGGAGTCGACGACAACAACCACCGCTGTCATGGACATGGTCGACGAGGTGCTCGCGGACCGCCAGCGCCAGCTGAATGCCCCCCGGAACCTCTACGTGACGACCCAGGTGGTTACGCCTCCGTCGGAGCCCGTGCCACTCAACGGCAGCCGGACCCGGGCCGCGCTGGCCCTCCTCGCCCTGGGCCTCGCCAGCTCGTTCGGCGCAGCCTTTGCCGTCGAGGGGCTCGTGCGGCGCAGTGCGCCGAGCGGTCGGAGCGGGGCTGCGCCGACGACCGGTGGGCCTGACGAGAGGGACGTGGTGTGCCCGTTCTGCCAGGTGCGCCTTGGGACCTCGGAGCTGATGGACCACCTCGGTTCGGAGCACCGGCTGCAGGCGGTCGAAGGCGAACAGTCGGTCTACCCCCTGCCGACGACTCGGGGGCCCTCGGTCAAGGAAGGTCGGAACAGGGGACTCGGGCGGTCCAGCCGCGGGGGCTGATCGGCAGCACAACAGAGGTCCGGGAGTCCTCACACTGCGCCGACGAGTTGTCGACCATGGTGCTCCAGGAAGGCCCGTCGGCTCGTTGGTTGTCCACCCGAAGGTTGACCGCCACGACGACGAGCAACAGGCCGCACACCCCCGCGGCAACCACGCGACCAGGCCTGGTGCCCAGCTGGGCGGGGCCCAGCAGGGCAGCGCCGGCCACGAGCAGGAGCATGGCCGGCGCCACGGCGTACCGGGCGGTGAAGACGCCCGTTGCCATCGATGGCAGCAGGTAGAGGGCGAGTGCGTGTCCGGCCGCCACCAGAGCGAGGTCGACACCATCGTCGCCACGACGGGACACCCAGAGCACCGCGACAACGGCTGCCCAGGACGTCGCGGCCGCGAGCAGGAATTGGGCCGACGCCCCCGGCATCCCGGCCCATCTCTCCCCCACCAGCGACAGAGGCACGAGACGACCAGCGACGCCACCCGCCAGCCGCACGGGGTCCAGCTCCGGGGCGAGGTCACGTGAGGCGTCGTTGAGCAGCCGCACGGAGACCTGGGCGGCGAGACCGGCGGCGAGCGCACCCACCGGGACCCATCCCCGCCAGCTTCGGACGGTCCATAGCCGCACGACTGCCAGAGGCACGAAGACGACCACCAGGACGTCGCTGCCGGCGGTGAGGCCCAGCGCCGCGGCGGAGACGGCGACGCCGGCCGGGCCCCGCGGGATCCACAGCAGCATCCAGAACGCCACGTAGAG
>Ga0299913_10001330_pt1 | contig 18039 bp, 18 predicted proteins | sample RVTome_9_FD_201360 | JGI IMG/M metagenome (GOLD analysis project Ga0299913, IMG submission 201360) | Soil microbial communities from uranium-contaminated site in the Upper Colorado River Basin, Wyoming, United States - RVT155D38 (version 2) ... | reverse complement strand
CTCTTCGCCCACTCCCTCCGTGACGACCAGCGACGCGCTTGCGATGCGATGACGCGCCGCGCTCCCGTCCTGCTCGTGCTGCCGCTCACGCTGTGTTTCCTTCCGGCCTTCGGTCTCGTGATGGTTAGCCCCATGCTCCGAGGCTTGTCGGGTTAGTCCATGGCAGATGGCAGGCTTGCCGGCGATGAAGCGGTCGGTCGCGGGGCTCCTTGTGGTTGCAGCCATTTTGTTCGGCGCATGCTCCAACGATCCTTCGGAGGGGCAGCCCGAACCGGAGCCGTCCTCCACGTTCCGGAGGGGCACTGCGATCATCGAGACGGACGGCGGGGCGGTGATGGTCGAGATCGAGGTCGCCGATTCCCCCGAACTGCAAGAGCGTGGACTGATGAGCAGAGAGACGCTCGACGATGACGCCGGCATGCTCTTCCTGTTCTTCGAGGACACGGAAAGCTCGTTCTGGATGAAGGACACCTTGATCCCCTTGTCGATCGCGTTCTTCGATCGCGACGGTTACATCGTGAAGATCCTCGACATGGAGCCGTGCGATGCCGACCCCTGCCCGTTCTATGCGCCAGGCACCGCCTACCGCGGCGCGCTGGAAGTCAACCTTGGAGCGTTCGACGACTGGGCCGTCGAGGTAGGAGACAGGATCCGCGTCAGTCCCTAGTGTGAGGAGCGCTTGGTGAACGCGGCCACAACCTCCGAACGGACCGCGCGGTTGCATCCGGGCGAAAGCGATCATCGGGATCGCCACAGTCGAAGGAGTCACGGATGCGACCATCACCCTCGATCCCTCCATGGTCCGAGCGCGGGCAGACGACCGCGGAGTACGCACTGGTCCTGCTCGTCGCCGGGCTGGTCGTTGGAGCCTTCGCGACGTTCGTCCGCTCCGGAGCGATGACCGAACTGTTCTCGACGATCGTGTCGTCTCTGGTCGAGCGAGCCAACGGCTAGGGCGATGCTCGTCGGGTTGCAGAGAGGCCAGGCAACGATCGAGCTCGCGCTTCTCCTTCCGGTCGTCACGCTGTTCGCGTGGGCTCTGGTGGAGATCGGGATGGTCGCGACCGACAACGTGCGCCTGTGGCACGCGGCGCGCGAGGCCGCCCGCGTGGGGGTCGTCGATCCCGACCCAACTGCGATCCGGGAGGCAGCCGAGAGGTCCGGGCTGGACCCGATCGTCCTGAGCGTCCGCCCGGGTGCCGAAGGCCGGATCCAGGGCGAGCCGTTGACCGTCACCCTCAGCTACCGCCCGACCTCGAGCGCGCCGCTGATCGGCAAGCTCTTCGAGGCGATCGTGATGACCGCGGAGGCCACCATGCGCATCGAGCAACCGTGACGATCCTTGCCGGGGTGCTCTCGCTGCTCGTACTCGTGACACTGGGGATGGGCGCGTCGCAGATCGGTAGCGCCGCGGTGGCCGACGCACGAGCGCAGCTCGCAGCGGACGCAACCGCCCTTGCGGCGGTCGCCGAGATGGGCCCGGGCGGCAGCGGCCTGCCGGAACCGACCGCAAGACGGTACGCAGCCTTGAACGGCGCCCGCCTGATCCGGTGCATCTGCATCCCCGCAACTCCGGCGGTACAGGTGACGGTGGCGGTCGGGGATGTGGCGGCGCGTGCGCGAGCCGAGTTCGATCCAACCTTGCTCCGGCCCGCTCCGATCGCGGATCACCCTTCCAACGGCTCTTGACCCCGGCGGCCGCGTAGCGGCGAGGGGCGCGCCTAGGATGCCCGGCTTATGGCTAACCAAGGACCCGCCCGGCTCGTCGAACGGCTCACCGAACGGATCCGCGGGCTCGAGATCGACTTCCATCGCGCCTACTGGGATTCCCAGATAGATGCGACGGACGAGAACGAGAGAAGCCGAGCCGAGCTCGAGCTCGAGTTGCGCAAGGTCAAGGGTGATCCCATCGCGCTGGCAGAGGTCGAAGCGGCTCTAGACGGAGAACTCCACGATCCCGTCCTCCGCCGTCAGCTCGAGGTGTTGCGCCTTGCGTTGACCGGCAATCAGATGGACGAGTCGCAACGCGAGCGGATCGTGGAGATATCCAGTGCGGTGGAGAGCGATTTCGCGTCGCATCGGCCGGTTCTCGGCGACAAGAAGGTTTCGGACAACGAGATCGAGCAGGTCTTGCGTCAGTCGAACGACGACGAGGAGCGCCGCGCCGCGTGGGAGGCCTCCAAGGAGATCGGTGAGGCGGTGGCTCCCCGGATCCGCGAGCTCGCCCGGCTGAGGAACCAAGCCGCGCGCAAGCTCGGCTTCTCCGATCACTACCGGATGTCCCTCGATCTTCAAGAGCTCGAGGAGACGTGGTTGTTCGGGTTGTTCGACGAGCTCGAGGCGCTCACCAACGAACCCTTCGCGCGCTGGAAGTTCGATCTCGACCGTCGGTTGTCCGAGCGGTTCGGGACGGCCCAGCTCGCGCCGTGGCATTACGCGGACCCCTTCTTCCAGGCCCTCCCGCCGGATGGGCGGGTGAGCCTCGATCCACTGCTCGAGGACAAGGATGCCGCCGAGCTCGCGCGGAAGACGTTCGCCATCTGGCACATCGATCTCAGCGGAGTGATGGAGGCCAGCGACCTGTATCCCCGAGCGAACAAGTGTCAGCACGCGTTCTGTTTGGACGTCGATCGCTCCGGCAAGGACGTACGGATCCTTGCGAACATCACGCCCGGCGAACACTGGATCGAAGTGATGCTCCACGAATCCGGGCACGCGGCCTACGACCTGTGCATCGACCAACGATGGCCATACCTGCTGAGGCGGCCGGCCCACATCTTCGTAACCGAGGCAGCGGCCTTGTTGTCGGGACGGCTGGTGCGGGACCCGGAGTGGCTGACGTCGGTCGCAGGGGTGGACGCGGCAAAGGTTGCGAAGGTCGCCGACCAGCTTAGGGCCGCCACTGCGACCCAGAGCCTGTTGTTCACGCGCTGGTGCCTGGTGATGACGCACTTCGAACGCGATCTGTATTCGGACCCCGAAGCCGACCTCGACAGGCGGTGGTGGGAGTTGGTCGAACGCTTCCAGCTCGTCAGAGCCCCTGTGGGCAGGAGGCATCCGGACTGGGCCGCCAAGATCCATCTTGCGGTAGCGCCGGTCTATTACCAGAACTACCTGCTGGGTGACGTCCTGGCTTCCCAACTGCTCGCCACCGTCAACAAGGAGTTCGGCGGTTTCCTCGGCGTTCCCGAGGCCGGCGAGTTCCTCGTGGATCGCGTGTTCCGTCCCGGTAACCTGCTGCGATGGGATTCACTCGTCGAAGAAGCGACGGGCCGACAACTCGAGGCCGTCGACCTGGGGGCCGAGCTCTCGCACCTTCTATAAGTACGTAACAGCCTTTCGTTAACTACGTATCGTCCTTTTCGGACATCTACGACACGCTTGAGCTGTATCCATACCTACTCGTAGGGGCGATCTTCTTGAGTCCAGCGCTCGATCCGGGCGAACGATTAAGGCGGACGGAACGATTCATCTCTTTCCTCCGCCTCGCTATCGTCGTTTTCAACTCCTTCCTGTATGTGGTCGTTTCGCCTAGCCAGGAACACCACGGCCTGGCGTGGGCGATCATCGTCATCGCGAACGTCTACGCATTGCTGACCGTCTTCTGGGATCCCGTTCAGCTGAGTCCCAACGTGATGCCCGTCATCAACATGATCCTGGACAACCTGCTGATCGCGGTGTGGCTCTACGCGACGGGCGGTTACGAGTCGCCCTTCTTCATGTTGTTCTACGCGGAGGCCGCGGCCACGGTCGGCCGGTTCGGATGGAAGCTCGGTGGGGGGGCCGCCGTCGGCAGCTCGCTCCTCTACGTCGCGGTCGTGATGGTCGACGGCCGGGCACCCCTGTACCAGGTCGTTCCAAGGGTCGCGTACATCTTCTTCATCGCGGCATTCGTCGCTTACGTGGTGGAGAACGCCCGAGCCGTGGAGCGAGAGGCAAGGGCCTCAGAAGCCACGTCGGCCGCCTACGCCGAGCTCACGAGGCTCAAAGCCGCGTTCGTCTCGACCGTGAGCCACGAGTTGCGCACACCCCTCACCACCATCAAGGGAGCGACGAGCACCCTGCTCAAGAACGGGGAGCGGTTCGACCCGGTCCAGGTCAGGACGCTGCTCCAGATGGTCGAGAGACAGTCCGGTCACCTAGGGAAGCTGATCCAGGATCTGATCGACGTCGCGAGCCTCGAGCAAGGCGAGATCCAGTTCGCGTTCGAATGGTCCGACGTGCTCGAGATCGTTGAAGAGGAGGTCGCGTTCCTCGGGGAACACCTGCCGCACGAGATCGAGGTAGGGGTCCTCGGGGATGCTGCCCAGGTCCGTTGCGACCGGTCATTGATCCGTCGCGTCGTGCATAACCTCATCGACAACGCATCGAAGTTCTCCGCGACCGGCGATCTGATCAAGGTCGAGATCCGTTTCGGAGAGGAGCGGGTCTTCATCGAGGTCATCGACCGCGGAATCGGTATCGAGGCCGCGGAGCAAGACCGGATCTTCGATCGCTTCTATCAGGTGGATTCCTCACTCACACGCCAGGCCCAGGGAGCCGGCATCGGATTGAACATCTCTCGCGAGCTCGCTCGCCTACACCGAGGGGATATCGAAGTGGTCAGCGAGCTCGGCGAAGGTGCTCGCTTCAGACTCATCTTGCCGATCGATCCCGACCGGCACCCCGAAGACGTCGCTATAGCTCGGCAGACTGCCTGAACCGGGAGTAGATGCTCTGCGCGCTCGGCGATATGAAGACAACGCTGGCGGCCCCCACGCTTCCAACCGAGACCGGCACTGTCACATTGCCCACGTCCTTGGGCTTCAACTTCGTCGCGGTGACACCGAGGCGGAGCATCTCTTCGGCCGAGATGTCGTAGCGGGCGTAGCGCTGGGTGATCGACAACCATCTCAGCAACGTGGCGGGGTTGCGGTCCGTCTGAGTCCGCAACTTCTTGAGAAGCGCCTTGAGGAAAGTGCCGTGGTTCGTCGTCCTCGTAACGTCACCCCCGCCGAACGAGTGGCGGGTGCGGAGATACGCAAGGGCCTGGTGCTCTCCGAGCACCTGCGTGCCCGCCTGCAATCGGGCACCGGAACCGGTCGGATCGTGAACGGCGGTCGGCAGGTTCATCTTCACCCCGCCGATGCCCCGGATGATCCTCCTGAAGTCTTCGAAGCCGACCATCACCCAGTAGTCGAGCCGGATCCCGGTCAGGTTCTCGAGGGTCCGAGCCAAGAGGTCGGGTCCGCCGCGGTAGAGAGCCTCGTTGATCTTCGAGGTCCCATAACCCGGGATCGGTACCCATGAATCTCGGGGGAAGTTGAGGATGCCTCCTCGCATGGTCTCGCTGTTGATCCCGACGATGTGGATCGCGTCGGATCTCGAGTTGAGGGGATTGCCCGAGCGCGCGTCGTTGCCGATCACCAGGATGAACATCTTGCCGTCCGACGGCTGATACGACCTGTGGACCCGCCCGACGACGAGCTCGGACGCTCCCGGAACGGCAACGAACGAGGTAGCCGTGCTGATCAAACCGATGACGAGAACCAGGATGCCCGCGCGCTTGATCATCGCTGGACCCTGTCGAGATCGAAGGCGATGACCCGCCACTTCCCATCCGCGCGCTCCAACCAGAACCTGTAATCGTCTCGCCACTCGACCGGCCGATCGTTGACGGTGGCCCGCATGACAACATGGAGCTGTGCAACGGCAGCACCGAACCTAGGAGCCTGGATCCCGATCCGTCCACCGCGCTTGATCACCGTGATGGCTTCGGCCTTCTTGGGCACGCGCGGGGCCTGCTGCACGAGAGCCGAGGCCGATGCTTTCGTCATCACCTGTCGTGCTGCAGTGGGCAGGTGAGCAGGGTCCACGACGATCGCGTCGGCGAGGTTCCTCACCGTCGTTCGCACCCGATCCTTCTGGGTCTTGAAGCGGACCATCTCCTTCTTCGACAGCTTCCTGCCGTTACCCACCCGGAATGAGTCGGTGCGCCATGCTGCCGCTTCGGTTACCTCGGGGCGGATCGCGGTGTCGGGAGCCAAAGGGCCGACGGCCGCGAAGGTCGGGCGGTCGCGCAGCGTCCCGATCAGCAGGCTCGCGGCGATGACGGCAACCGCGGTCGCGACGACCGCCGGAAGCAGTCGCCAACCCAGGCGCGTGGACGGAGCGATCGAGCTCAACAGGCCTCCCCAACCTCAATAAGCAACAGAAGCCACACAAAGATAGTGGCTTCCCCCTCGCCATCGGCGGATATCTGCACCTCTTTAAGCAACCCGAGTTCCCCGCGATCCTGGGGGTTGCCCGAAGGCTGGGCGTCTAGGATGCCCTGCTCAATCACCGAACGAGAATCTGACGAGAGGACTCTGCCACATGGAGTTGGGATTGGATGTACAGAAGAAGGGGTCGCACGCGATCGTCGACGTCAAAGGCGAGATCGACGTGTACACGGCCCCCAAGCTGCGCGAGAAGCTGATCGAGCTGGTGTCCGAGGGTTCCTACGACGTGGTCGTCAACCTCGAAGGCGTCGACTTCCTCGATTCGACGGGCCTGGGCGTGCTGGTGGGCGCCCTCAAGCGGGTGAAGGCCCACGACGGCAGCCTCTCTCTGGTCTGCACCCAGGACAAGATCCTCAAGATCTTCAAGATCACCGGGCTCACGAAGGTGTTCCCGATCCACGATTCCGTCGACGCGGCGACCGGCGCATAGTGCCCGTCGTCCGGCTGGAGATCCCGCCGCGGTCTCCATACGTCGGGGTCGTCCGCCTGGCGATCTCGTCGCTCGCACGAACCGCCGGCCTCGACGAGGAGAAGGTCGACGACATCAAGATCGCGGTGTCGGAGGCGTGCGCCAACGCGGTGCTGAACAACGAGGAGTCGGGCTCCGACGACCCCGTCGCCATCACCTGGGAGGAAGACGCCGACCGCGTGAGGATCGCCGTCGCCGACCGGGGGCCCACCGTCGATGCCTCCGGATCGGATGCCGTGGACACCCAGGGCTTCTCGACCCGAGCGGTCATGTCCTACGCACTGCTCAAGAGCCTCGTGGACGGTTGCGAGTTCGAGCAGAGAGATGGCGGCGGCATGACCACCCGCCTCTCGATCACCCGCTAACCCTGGGCCACAGGGGTTTGGTGGGGGTCGATTTGACGTTTTGGGGGCTCAAAAGATAGGTTCCCGGCCGTGAAAACCCCTTCGGAGCCGTTATCTAGAGCCGATCGCGAGGCCCTCAAGGCCGTCTACCGTCTGACCAAGGGCGGTGACGGTGCCCACACCGGAGGCCTCGCGGAGTCGCTCGGGGTGACCCCCGGGACCGTCACCACGACCGTCAAGAGGCTCGCCGAGCGGGGCCTCCTCGACCACAAGCCCTATCGCGGGGTCGAGCTCACGGCCGAAGGCAGGAGGGCCGCGGTCGCCGCGATCCGGCGGCATCGCATCGTCGAACGCTTCCTGTCCGACATGCTCGGCTACGCGTGGAACGAGGCCGATCGGCTCGCCGGCGCGTTCGAGCACGATCTCCCGCAAGAGGTCGAGGACCGCATGTTCGTCGCGCTGGACCGGCCGGCCACCTGCCCCCACGGTTTCCCGATCCCCGATCCGGATGTCGCGGAGATTCCCGAGATGCCGCCGCTTTACGGACTCGAGCCGGGCGACGTCGCGGTCGTCGCGGTGCCCGGGTCCACCGAAGCCGAGGTCGTCGAGTTCCTCGACACGCTCGGTCTGCGTCCCGGAGTACGCGTCGAGGTGCGCGAGAAGCATCCGTTCGATGGGCCGCTCGTCCTGCGCGTCGAGGGACATGACCGCACGGTCAGCCAGAAAGTTGCGAACCAGATCTTCGTCAAGAAGGAAGAAAAGAAATCGACAGGGCGACAGAGAAAGGAGAAGTCTGCATGAACCACTTGCTACTAGCAGCTGAAGGGGGGTACCAGGAGTTCCACCTCGGCGGCACCGAGATGTTCTGGCTGTATTTCTCGGCGTTCACTGCGCTCGTCGCGATCGCCGTCGGCTTCCAGCTGATGAAGGGCGTCCTCGCGGCCGACCAAGGCACGCCGAAGATGCAGGAGATCGCCAAGGCGATCCAAGAAGGGGCTCTCGCGTACCTCCGGCGTCAATTCAAGACGATCGGGATCATCCTGATCCCGTTGACGATCATCGTCTTCGCGACATCCACCGCCGTCCTCAAGCCGGACGGCACCGAGGCTCTGGGCTTCGCCCAGTCCGGCATCTTCCGCACCCTTGCGTTCATCGCGGGTTGCGTCATGTCCGGACTCACCGGGTTCATCGGGATGGGTCTTGCGGTGCGAGGCAACGTCCGCACGGCGGCAGCCGCGCGTTCCGGCTCGCTTCCTGCCGCTCTGAAGGTTGCCTTCCGCACCGGTGGTGTCGCGGGCATGTTCACGGTCGGTCTCGGCCTCTTCGGCGCGACCGTCATCATCCTGATCTTCCAGAACACCTCGTCCGCGATCCTGGTGGGCTTCGGTTTCGGAGGCTCGCTGCTGGCCCTGTTCCTCCGGGTCGGTGGTGGGATCTTCACGAAGGCTGCCGACGTGGGTGCCGACCTCGTCGGTAAGGTCGAGGCTGGTATCCCCGAGGACGACCCTCGTAACCCTGCGACGATCGCCGACAACGTCGGTGACAACGTCGGTGACTGCGCGGGTATGGCTTCCGACCTGTTCGAGAGCTACGAGGTGACCCTGGTCGCCTCGATCATCCTCGGTGTGGCGGCGTTCGAGTCGATCGGCGCGAACCCGGCTCTCGGTCTGGTCTTCCCCGTGATCGCTCGTGCGATCGGTGTCATCGCGTCCATCGTGGGCATCTACGCGGTGAAGGCCACCGACAAGGACAAGTCCGCGATGGCTCCCATCAACCGTGGGTTCCTCACCGCCAGTGTCCTGACCATCATCGGTACCGCGATCGTCGCCTTCACCTACGTGGGTGACAAGGGCCCGGGCGGCGGCCACGAAGGCTTGAAGGTGTTCCTCGCGGTCGTTATCGGTCTCGTCCTGGCGCAGGTCGTATCGCGCCTGACCGAGTACTTCACCTCGACCGAGAACCAGCCCGTGCAAGAGATCGCCGTTGCCGCGCGCACCGGTCCTGCGACGACGATCCTGTCGGGCATCTCCTCGGGTCTCGAATCGTCTGTCTACGCGATCATCGCTATCTCGGGTGCTCTCGGCGTTGCGATCGCTCTCGGGGGCGGCAACCTGCAGTTCTCCTTCTACCTGGTGGCTCTCACCGGTATGGGCATGCTCGCGACGACCGGGATCATCGTGTCCGAGGACACGTTCGGCCCGGTGTCCGACAACGCTGCCGGTATCGCAGAGATGTCGGGCGAGTTCGAAGGCGAGCCGCAGAAGATCATGGTCAGCCTCGACGCGGTCGGTAACACCACCAAGGCCGTTACGAAAGGTTTCGCGATCGGCTCTGCCGTCATCGCGGCCGTGGCTTTGTTCGCCAGCTACATCGAGACGATCGCCGGCGAGCTCGGGCTCGAGGCGGAGGGCTCGGCCGTCTTCCGTCTCGCAGAGACGCAGATCAACGTCGCCGACCCGAAGACCTTCATCGGTCTGTTGATCGGTGGCTCGATCGCATTCATGTTCAGCGCCCTCGCGATCCGCGCCGTCGGCCGCAGCGCCGCGGTCGTGGTGCAAGAGGTCCGTCGTCAGTTCGCCGACGGCAAGATCATGTCGGGCGAGCGTCGTCCGGACTACGGTCCCGTCATCGACATCTGCACGGCCGCGTCGCTGCGTGAGCTGGCGACCCCGGCTCTGCTCGCGACGCTGTCGCCAGTCATCATCGGCTTCGGTATCAGCTACCTCGCGCTCGGCGCGTTCCTCGCCGCAGTGATCCTGACGGGGCAGCTGATGGCCGTGTTCCTGTCGAACTCCGGTGGCGCCTGGGACAACGCCAAGAAGTTCATCGAGGACGGGCACGAAGGCGGCAAAGGCTCGGAAGCCCACAAGGCTGCCGTCATCGGAGACACGGTCGGTGATCCCTTCAAGGACACCGCCGGTCCGGCTCTCAACCCGCTGATCAAGGTGATGAACCTGATCTCGTTGTTGATCCTTCCGGCCGTCATCAACCTGCAGGACAACGACGGCATGCGGTTCACGATCGCCGGGATCTCGCTCATCGTGCTGATCGCAGCCGTCATGTACTCGAAGCGGCCGGGCGAGGCGATGGACGACCCCGGATATGCACCTCCCGCTGGCGACCAGAGCGCCGCCCAGGCGGGCGTCTAGAGCACTTCCGTTCGCTAAGAGGAGGGGGCCTTCGGGCCCCCTCTTTCTTTGCCCCGCTCGAGGTGGTACGGAACGCTCACCGTCACGACCCCTTTCTCGAACAGGAGATGACGCTTCACCACGAGCGCGGTCTGGTTGTGCAGCAGCTGGTGACGGGGGCTGCCGACGATGAACTCCGGAAGGATGACGGTAACGACACGGTCGACCCCGTCGGGCCTGAACGACCGGACGAAGTTCGTGATCGAGGTGCCGATATCGCGGAACGGCGAAGCCTCGAGCTCGAGGACGTGAGGGATCCTTTCCTGCAGCCACATATCGCCGAGCTTCTCGGTCTCTTCCGGGTCCAATCCGAAGCTGATGCAGCGCAGATCGGTCCCGCGCAGGGTCTGGGCGTATTCCAGCGCATGCAGCATGGCGTTGTCGGTGCGAGCGACCAAGACGAGGACGTAGTTGCGTGCGGGTTCGACCGATTCGTCTACGTTTGGATCGATCTCGTCGCGCGTCATCGGAAGGTCCATCACTTGGATGTCCCGCTCGAACAGCAGCTTCGCCTTCAAGCGCTGCAGGCGGAAGCTCTGTAGTAAAACGAAGAGGCGGCGCGACCGCATCAACTCCGGCACGACCAAGGTCAAGAAGTCGTCGGCGGTCAGTTCTTCCCGGCGCGCGCGCAGGTGCTCTCGGATGCCTTCGGTGTGAGATCCCTTGTCTTTGATGAACGTGAGGGGTATCTCGGGTGCGAACCTCCTCCACGCCGCGCTCTTCGAACTATCGAACGCGATCGCGGTGACCGAGGCAGGTCGGATCGAGCGGACGTATCCAACCGCGCGAGCGACCGCGGCATCGAGGTCCTGCACGAGGATCACGACGTGCTGATTGCCCGGTCTCCTGTCCGTCGGCCGGCGTTCTTCCAGCAACAGCTGGCTCTCGACATCGGTGTAGTGCTTGTGAACGGAATGCATGAAGAACATGAGGATCGGGATCGCGACGGCGATGATCCAGGCGCCATGCGTGAACTTGGTGCCGACGATGACCCAGAAGACCGTTCCCGTGACGACCGCGCCGATCCCGTTGATCAGAGCGCCGCGTTGCCAGCCCTGAGTCCTGAGCCGCCGCCATCGTAGGAACATGCCCGACTGGGACAACGTGAATGAGATGAAGACCCCGATCAGGTAAAGCTGGATCAGCCGGTTCAGGTTCGCATCGAAGACCCAGATCAGGATCGCGGCGAGCGTCGCGAGGATCAGCACCCCATTGGAGAACACGAGCCGGTCCCCACGGCTGCGGAACTGGCGGGGCATGAACTTGTCGTTCGCCAGGATCGAAGATAGTCGTGGGAAGTCTTGGTATGCGGTGTTGGCGGCCAGGATCAAGATCGCCGCGGTCATGATCTGGAGGAGATAGAAGAGGAATCCTCCGCCGAAGACCGCATGTCCGATCTGAGCCACGACAGTCCGAGCGGCCTCCTCTTCGAAGCGAACACCCGTCCAGCGCGCCAGCAATGAGATGCCGAGGAACATCGTGATCGTCAGCGCTCCCATGACCCCCAAGGTCGTCGCCGCGTTGCGCGACTGCGGATAGCGGAACGCCTGCACCCCATCGGCGATGGCTTCGACGCCGGTCAAGGCGGTCGTTCCGGCGGCGAACGCCCTGAGGATAAGGAAGAAGGAAACCGTTCCGATGGTCTCGAGGTGGTGCGTTGCACTCTCGGCTTGTGGGCAACCGCCGATACATCTGACGAACCCAACTATCAACAGCAGATAGATCGTCAGGACGAATCCGTAGGTGGGGATCGCGAAGAACGTCCCCGATTCCTTCACGCCTCTGAGATTCATCACGGTCACGAACGTGATGAAGAGCATCGCCAACGGGATCTTCAGATCGAGAAGAGTTGGGACCGCCGAAACGATCGCGTCTACTCCGGCGGTGGTCGATACCGCAACGGTGAGGACGTAGTCCAACAACAGGGCCGAAGCGGCGAGCAGTCCCGCGCCTTTCCCTAGGTTCTCGCTTGATACGCGGTAGGCGCCACCGCCGGACGGATAGGCGCGCACCGTTTGCCGGTAGGAGGTGACGACCACTGCCAGGAGGCATGCCACCGCGATCGAGATCGGGGTGACGAGGCCCAGAGCTCCCGCTCCCGCCGCTCCGAGCACCAGGAGGATCTCCTGGGTTGCGTACGCGTTCGACGACAGAGGGTCCGACGCGAACACCGGCAGGGCGATCGTCTTCGGGAGCAATTGATGTTCGAGCTCGCCCGACGACATCGGGCGCCCGACGAATATCCGCTTGACCGCCGAGAGGGGATTCGTCATCCGTGTTCGGGGCCCGGAACGAGGTCGTATTCGGGATTCAGGAACTGCGGGTGCCCATCGGTGCCGACCCCCGCCACGCCTTCCACGATCAGCCCCATCCCCAACTGGACGCCTTGCATCGAGGAGCGCCCCAGCCACTTGACGACCATGTCACCGGTGCCGTCGATGATGGTTGCTTCGATCGAACCACTTCCCTCGCGCGGATCGATACGGACGTTCTGGATCACGCCGGCCGCCTTGGCGCGCTGGCGGGCCTGGAGATCCGCGATCGGCGTGACGCCTTCGAGCGTCTCCACCCAATGTCTGAGGTTCAGCGCCCGCAGCTCGTCCGGCGGCAGCGAGATCTTTCTGAAGAAACCCCCGAGGATTGCCACGAGGACGGATTATGGCAGTATCGCCGCGCCAGGCCCGATGCAACTGTAAGGAGCGCATCTCAGCAATGCACACGATCATCGCCGGCTGTGGCCGGGTGGGCTCGGCGCTCGCCACCAACCTCGAGAGGCTCGGCCACTCGGTGGCCGTCGTCGACAAGAACCCGAAAGCCAGCGAACGTCTCAAGACGGACTTCGCCGGGAAGTTCATCGTCGGATTCGTCTTCGACCGAGAGGTTCTCACCGAGGCCGGGATCAAGGACGCGCAAGCCTTCGCATCGGTGACGAGCGGCGATAACTCGAACATCGTCTCGGCACGCGTGGCGAAAGAGCACTTCCGGGTCCCTCAGGTGGTCGCGCGTATCTACGACCCCCGCCGGGCCCAGATCTATCAGCGCCTCGGCATCCAGACCGTCGCCACCGTGAGGTGGACCACCGACCAGATCCTCCGGTCGCTGCTGCCCGAAGACGTGCCCGTCGAATACACCGTCGACAATGGAGAGGTCGTCATCACGGCCGTTCCCGCTCCCGCCGAGACGATCGGGAAGTCGGCCCTCAGCCTCGACTTCGACGGGCAACGCCGGGTGGTCGCGGTATCCCGGTTCGGCGTCCCCCGTGTCCCGGCGAAGGACCTGACGATCCAAGAGGGCGACATCCTCCATATCTCGATCGTCCGCACCGAGCTCCCCGCTCTCGATGACGCCCTCAAACGGATCGGAGCACCCGAGTGAGTCCCAAGACGATGCGCATCGCGATCGCGGGGGCCGGCAACGTGGGGCGCTACGTAGCCAAGGACCTGCACAAGCGCGGCCACGACGTCGTCGTCATCGATCAGAACAAGGATCTCGTCGATTCTCTGCGCAGCGACTATGACGTCAACTGGGTGGTGGGCGATGCGTGCGAGTTGCACACCCTCGATGCGGTCGTGCTGTCCTCGTGCGAGGTGATGGTCGCCGCGACGGGGGACGACGAAGACAACCTCGTCATCTCGCTGCTGGCCAAGCAAGAGTTCGCCGTTCCCCGCGTGGTGGCTCGTGTGAATCACCCCGACAACTCGTGGTTGTTCACCGAGAGCTGGGGCGTGGACATAGCCGTGTCGACCCCTCAGCTGCTCACTTCCCTCGTCGAAGAGGCCGTCTCGGTCGGTGACCTCGTGCGATTGCTCGACCTCGAGAAGGGCAAGGTCGCTCTCCTGGAGGTTCGCCTCGCGGAAGGCTCTCCTGCGGTGGGGAAGACCTTGGGCGCCCTCAAGATGCCGCCGGACTGCACCGTGGTCGCCGTCGTACGGGACAACCACGTCATCGCTCCGACGGCCGATACTCCTTTGCATGCAGACGATGAAGTTCTCGCGTTGTCGTCGTCGGAAGCGGAACCGGATCTGAAGGTAGCCCTCACCGGCGAGGTCTAGATGGATCGCGAAACCGCCCTGGCGATCGTCAAGAAGTACACGAACAAGGACATCACGTTCCGGCACCTGGTTTCGGTCGAGGGCGTGATGCGTGCCCTGGCGCGACACTTCGGTGAAGACGAAGACAGGTGGGGCTGGGCAGGACTGTTCCACGATCTCGATTACGACGTCACGTTCGAGGATCACTCCCAACACCCCCAGATGGGTGTGGGCTGGTTGCGGGAGGAGGGTTTCGATGACGAAGAGGTCCTCCAGGCGATCCTCGATCACCGGGGCATGGAGCCCGACCATCCCCTGATCTCCCGCGCCCTCATCCACGCGGACGGGGTCGCCGGGCTGCTGGTGGCCTGCGCTCTGGTCCGTCCCGAGAAAGCGGTCGGGATGAAGGTCAAGTCGGTCAAGAAGAAGCTGAAGGAGAAGTCGTTCGCGCCGGGTGTCGAACGCGAGAACGTGCACGGAGTCGAAGAGTCAATCGGCCTTACGCTCGATGAGTTCCTCGCCATCTCCATCGACGGGGTCCAAGGGGTCGCTCCCGAGATCGAGCTCGCCTGACCGCTCCTCCTCGGCCTGCAGACGAGCGGAGGCCCGCCGCGCCCGCCTGGTCCTCGAGTGCTCGAACAGTACGGGTACGAGCGACAGCAGGATCACAACGACGATCACGATCCCGAAGTTGTCGTCGACCGCCGGGATCCCTCCGAACAGGTAGCCGCCGATCACGAATATGAGGATCCATGCGACGCCACCGAGGACGTTGAACGTCAGGAACGTCTGGTAGGACATCCCTGCCACACCGGCGACGAACGGTGCGTAGGTCCTGACGATCGGCACGAACCTGGCGATGACGATTGTCTTGCCTCCATAGCGCGCGAAGAAATCCTGCGTGCGTCTGAGGTACTCGGTCTTCAGGACGCGCGCGTCCTCCTTGAAGACGCGCGTTCCGATGCGCGAGCCGATCCAGTAGTTCGTCGAATCCCCGAGGATCGCGGCCACGATCAGGAGGACGATCAAGACTCCGACATTCATCGCTCCCGTTGCTGCGATGGCTCCCACGGCGAACAGCAATGAGTCACCGGGAAGGAAGGGAGTGACCACGAGTCCGGTCTCGCAGAAGATGATCAGGAACAGGATCAAGAGGGCCCATACCCCGAAGTTCTCTACGAGATCCGCCACGTGCCGGTCGAGCCGGACGACGTAGTCGATCACGGTCTGCATGAAGTCCACGGGCGACATCTTCACCGACTCTCGCGGTGGAGCCGGCTGTGGGCGACCCCGCCCTGGTACCGGGGTTTTCGGGAGCTCCCCAGCCCCGCGGGAAGGTCTCGTCTCGGTCAGGGGTTAGCTTGACAGGCAGGGTCGTTCGGTGGCATAAGCCCACCCCCGGGGCCTGTACGTGGTCCTGGGCCCCATGCAGTACGACCAGGTCACTCTTGCTAGCCGCACCTATAAGGGAGAAGTCGTGTCCAAACCGCTCGTGATCGTCGAGTCGCCGGCCAAGGCGAAGACGATCGCAAAGATCCTTGGGAAGGACTTCACGGTCGAGTCCTCGATCGGTCACATCCGTGACCTTCCGGCCAGCGCGTCCGAGATCCCGGCCGCCTATAAGGCGTTCGCCTGGGCTCGGCTCGGCGTCGACGTGGAGAACGACTTCAAGCCGCTCTACGTCGTCTCGTCCCGCAAGAAGGATCAGGTCAAGAAGCTGAAGCAGCTGGTGAAGACGGCGACTGAGGTCTACATCGCGACGGATGAGGACCGCGAGGGGGAATCGATCGCCTGGCATCTGCTCGAGGTTCTCTCCGTGCCCGACCAGGTGCCGGTCAAGAGGATGGTGTTCCACGAGATCACCTCCACGGCCGTCAAGCACTCGCTCGCGAATCCCCGCGATCTGGACCGCAGGCTCGTGGATGCCCAAGAAGGCCGGCGCATCCTCGATCGCCTCTACGGCTACGAGGTGTCTCCCGTCCTGTGGAAGAAGGTCCTGCCGGGCCTGTCGGCGGGGCGCGTGCAGAGCGTGGCCACGCGGTTGATCGTCGATCTGGAGAAGGCGCGCATGAAGTTCCGCGCGGCGGGCTACTGGGACATAGAAGGACAGTTCCATCCCACGATCGGCGAGGAGACTCCCTTCGCGGCGACCCTCGTGTCGCTCGATGGCAACCGGCTGGCGACCGGCAAAGACTTCGACGACCGCGGCAACCTCACGCGCGAGTCTGCGGTGGTGTTGGACGAGGGGGCCGCACGCTCGCTGACCGAGCGGTTGACCGGAGCGAAGTTCAACGTGCGTTCGGTCGAGGAGAAGCCTTACCGCCGGTCACCTTACGCACCGTTCATCACTTCGACCCTGCAGCAGGAGGGGGGACGCAAGCTGGGGTTCACCGCGAAGCGCACGATGCAAGCCGCGCAGCGTCTATACGAGAACGGTTACATCACCTACATGCGTACCGACAGCACCACACTGTCGGCCGAAGCGCTGAAGGCGGCGCGCGCGCAAGCGGTCGAGATGTACGGGAAGGATCACGTCCCGGATGAGCCCCGTCAGTACGCGCGCAAGGTGAAGAACGCGCAGGAGGCCCATGAGGCGATACGCCCTGCGGGCGAGTCGTTCCGCCTGCCGAAGGACGTGGAGCGCGAGCTCCATGGTGACGAGGCGCGTCTCTATGAGTTGATCTGGAAGCGGACGGTCGCATCGCAGATGAAGGACGCCGTCGGACAGAGCCTCCAGGTGCGCCTCGGCGCGAACACGGGACAGGAAGACGCGGAATTCTCCGCCAGCGGCAAGGTGATCACCTTCCCCGGGTTCCTGAGGGCCTACGTCGAAGGGTCGGACGATCCGGAGGCCGAGCTCGAAGACCGCGAGGTTCGGCTCCCGCAGCTGCGCGTGGGCCAGGAGCTGCTGGCCGACGGTCTCGAACCTAAGGAACACGCGACCCAGCCGCCGGCCCGCTACAGCGAAGCGCGCCTCGTGAAGGAGCTCGAAGAACGAGGGATCGGTCGTCCATCCACGTACGCGAGCATCATCGGAACGATCCTCGACCGTGGGTACGTGTGGAAGAAGGGCAGCGCGTTGATCCCGTCGTGGACCGCGTTCGCGGTCGTCGGATTGCTCGAAGACCACTTCTCCAAACTCGTCGACTACGACTTCACCGCTGCGATGGAAGAAGACCTCGACGAGATCGCGACGGGTGAAGAAGAAACCGTGCCGTGGTTGAAGAAGTTCTACTTCGGTAACGGCGAGGTCGGGTTGCACGACATGGTGACCGTACGCATCGATGAGATCGACCCCGTCGAGGTGAACTCGATCCCGATCGGGAAAGACTCAGACGGCAACGACGTCATCGTGCGCGTGGGCCGCTACGGTCCTTACCTCCAACGCGGCGACGACAAGGCCTCGGTCCCCGAAGACCTTCCCCCCGACGAGCTCACGATCGCGAAGGCCGAAGAGATCCTGTCCGCACCGAGCCAGGATCGCGAGCTCGGTCCCGATCCCGAGACCGGCGAGACGATCTTCCTCAAGGCCGGGCGCTACGGCCCTTACGTGCAACTCGGTGAGCTGGAGGAGGGATCGAAGAAGAAGCCTCCGACCGCGTCGTTGCTGAAATCCATGGATCCCAGCACCGTTTCGCTCGAGGATGCGGTGACGTTGCTGGCGCTGCCCCGCACCGTCGGCATCGATCCCGAGACGAGCGAGGAGATCCAGGCCCTCAACGGCCGCTACGGGCCCTATCTCAAGAA
>Ga0299913_10001329_pt1 | contig 18039 bp, 29 predicted proteins | sample RVTome_9_FD_201360 | JGI IMG/M metagenome (GOLD analysis project Ga0299913, IMG submission 201360) | Soil microbial communities from uranium-contaminated site in the Upper Colorado River Basin, Wyoming, United States - RVT155D38 (version 2) ... | reverse complement strand
TGGCAAGCGGTTTATTCCCGTTTACATTACCGAAAATATGGTAGGCCACAAGCTCGGTGAGTTTGCGCCGACGCGGACGTTCCGTTCTCATAGTGGGCTGACCAAGCGGACTACCGGCTTGCGCTAAGGCGGGATTGAGGAAGGGCGGCCATGAAAGCGAGTATGAAAAATGTGCGCATTGCACCGCGCAAAGTCCGTACTGTGGTGGATACGGTGCGCGGCAAAAGTGTCAGCCAGGCGATCAGTATCCTGACTTTCACCCGCAAGAAGGCAGCCAAGCCAGTGCAGATGTTGTTGCGGTCTGCGGTGGCGAATGCAGCTGAAAATGATGGTATCACCGATGTGGACGACCTGTTGATCGACCGGATTACGGTGGACGAGGGGCCGACGCTGAAGCGCTTCATGCCTCGGGCTCGGGGACGGGCGACCCCGATGCATCGGCGCACCAGCCATATCGGCATTATGTTGCGTGAGCGAGAAGAGTAGCGGGTCGGCCCCTACAGAGGAGGAGCGGAGTGGGACAAAAAGTCCATCCGACCGGATTCCGGTTAGGCACCACGAAGACCTGGCAGTCGAATTGGTATGCCAAACGCAATTATGCGGATTTGTTGCATGAAGATTTGATGATCCGGGGCTATATCAAGGATCGTCTGTATCATGCGGGCATTGCCAAGGTGGAGATTGAGCGCGCTGCCAGCCGGTCCAAAATTAATATCTACACGGCGCGTCCCGGCATTATCATTGGCAAGCGCGGGGCCGAGGTTGATAAGCTCAAAAACGCCTTGCAGGACCTCACGAAGAAACAAGTTTCCATTAACATTCGCGAGATCCGTAAGGCCGAGATCGATGCGCAGTTGGTGGCGGAAAATGTGGCTTTACAGTTAGAGCGTCGGGTAGCGTTTCGACGGGCGATGAAAAAGGCGATTACCTCGGCCTTGCGGTTTGGGGCCAAAGGCATTCGCATTGAGTCCTCAGGGCGTTTGGCCGGGGCTGAAATGGCCCGGCGGGAATGGTACCGCGAAGGCGGCGTGCCGCTGCACACCATTCGCGCTGACATCGACTACGGCTTTGCCGAGGCGAAGACCACGTATGGCCGCGTAGGCGTGAAAGTGTGGATCTACAAAGGCGATGTGGTGGGTCCGCAGGATGACACTGAGGCCGTGATGCCGGAGCGCGACCGGGGCGGACGGCGCGATCGTGGCCGTGAACGGCGCCAGTAGGAGGAGTGGGTTGCCATGTTAATGCCGCGTAGGACTAAGTTTCGTAAACAAATGCGGGGACGGATGAGGGGCAAAGCGCAGCGTGGCAGCACCATCAGCTTTGGCGAGTTCGCCTTGCAGGCTCTGGAGCCAGCCTGGATTACGAGCCGGCAAATTGAGGCCGCCCGGATTGCCATGACGCGTCACGTTCGGCGTGGTGGAAAGATCTGGATTCGCATCTTTCCCGACAAACCGGTTTCGAAGAAGCCGGCGGAAACCCGTATGGGAAAAGGTAAGGCGGCGACGGAATTTTGGGTGGCGACGGTGAAGCCGGGCCGTATTCTCTACGAGATGTCGGGGGTGCAAGAAGATATCGCGCGTGAAGCCATGCGTCTGGCGTCACAAAAGCTGCCGATTGCCACCCGGTTTTTGACCACCCGGATTGAACTCTGAGGGCAAGCGGTATGAAAGCGAGCGAGTTGCGAGAACTCAGCAGCGACGAGCTGCAGGAAAAAGGCGAGGAGTTGGTGCAGGAACTCTTCAACCTGCGGTTCCAACTGGCGACAAAACAGATCGAAAACGTTGGACGCATGGCGGCTGTACGGCGGGATATTGCCCGCGTGAAAACGATCCAGCGCGAGCAACAACAGTAGCGGCGCGCACATCAGGTGTGAGGGACTTCGACATGGCAGAAAACCGCCGGAAAATCCTTCTCGGCGAGGTGGTTAGCGCTCGCATGCACAAAACGATCACGGTCAAGGTGGAGCGCCGCATTCGCCATCCCATGTATGAACGCGTGGTGAAGCGCAGCAAAAAATATCATGCTCATGATGAGCACAATCAGTGCCAGACGGGTGATCAAGTGCGCATCGCGGAAACCCGGCCGCTGAGCAAAACGAAGCGCTGGCGGGTGGTGGAAATTGTGCGGCGCCGTGCCGGAGCGGAGCCAGTTGTAGTGGCTGATCCGACTGCAGATGAGGGTGAAGAAGAATGATCCAGACAGAAACCACGCTGGTGGTAGCGGATAACTCCGGGGCCCGTAAAGTGAAGTGCTTTCATATTTTAGGCGGCACTCGCGCCCGCTATGCGAGTGTGGGCGACGTGGTCGTGGTGTCGGTGAAAGAAGCGTTGCCGAACGGCGCGGTGAAAAAGGGCGATGTGCGCCGGGCAGTGGTAGTGCGCACCAAAAAAGAGGTGCGGCGCGCGGATGGGTCGTATATTCGGTTTGATGATAATGCGGCGGTGATTATCAATGATGCGGGCGAGCCGATGGGCACGCGGATTTTTGGCCCGGTGCCGCGTGAGCTACGGGCTAAAGGCTACATGAAAATCATCTCATTGGCGCCCGAAGTCTTGTAGCGCAGTAGACGCTGGCGGTGAGGACGACTAGGTATGGCACAGAGTAAAATGGTATCACACATCAGTCGCGACATCAAAAAGGATGATTTTGTCAGGATTATTGCCGGTCGCGACCGGGGTAAGCAGGGTAAAGTGCTCCAGGTATACCCAAAGGACGGACGCTTGCGGGTCGAGCGCATTCATATGATCAAACGGCATACCCGCCCCACCCAACAGATGCAGCAGGGGGGCATTATCGAACGCGAAGGCACGATTCACATCTCAAACGTGATGCTGCTGTGTACAAGATGTAACCGTGGCGTGCGCGTTGGGCATCAAGTGTTGGACGATGGCAAGAAGGTGCGGGTCTGTCGTCGGTGTGGCGACGTGCTGGACAAGTAACCGTAAGGCGGTGGTTAAAGGAGGGTGGGGCAGGATATGGCTTATGTCTCACGTATGCGGCGCTATTATCAGGATGAAGTGGTGCCAGCGATGCAGCGCCAGTTTGAATACGACAATGTCATGCGGGTGCCGCGGGTGCAAAAAATTGTCTTGAACATGGGGTTAGGTGAGGCGATCAATAATGCCCGGCTGCTGGATGCGGGGGTGGAACAGTTGCGCCTGATCGCGGGTCAGCAACCGGTGATTACCAAGGCGCGGCGGTCGATTGCGGCGTATAAGCTGCGCACCGGCATGTCGATTGGCGTGAAAGTGACGTTGCGCCGGGACCGCATGTACGATTTTCTCGATCGTCTGGTCAATATCGCGCTGCCCCGCGTGCGGGATTTTCGCGGCGTGGATGGCAATGCGTTCGATGGGCGTGGGAATTATACGCTCGGCATAGAGGAGCAAATTATCTTCCCGGAAGTGGATTATGACAAAGTGGAACGCATCAAAGGGTTGTCGGTCGCGGTGGTGACGTCGGCCCAGTCGGATGCGGAGGGCAAGGAATTGCTCCGCTTGTTGGGCATGCCGTTCCGGAACTAAGTACTCGATTTCGCCATTAAGCATCGGGTTCTCAAGACGGCTCAGTCGTGTAGCGGGTTGCCAACCCGCGGTAACCAACCCGGTCAATCATTGCGGTGCGCAGCACTAAGCGGAGAGATGAGCACAGATGGCCAAAAAATCTCTGATTAATAAATCGAAGCGGACACCGAAATTTTCGGCTCGGGGCTATCACCGCTGCCGCATTTGTGGTCGCCCGCGCGGGTATTTGCGCAAGTTTGCCATGTGCCGGATTCACTTTCGTGAGCTGGCGTTGCGGGGCGAGATTCCCGGGGTAGTCAAGTCCAGTTGGTAATGGGTGCAAACAGATGTTGGGAGCGGAGTAAGACGCCATGATGACTGATCCGATTGCCGATATGCTGACCCGCACGCGCAATGCGTTGGCGGCGCGGCATGAGCGGGTGCAGATGCCCGCCTCCCGCATGAAGCGGGAAATCGCGCGTGTGATGAAAGAAGAAGGGTATATCCGGGACTACCGGACGCAGGCGGAAGGCCATCCGCAAGGCATACTGGACCTGGAGCTCAAATACGATTTCCGCAATCGCAGTGCGATTCGGAAGTTGCAGCGGGTCAGTACGCCCGGCAAGCGCCACTACGTGCGTTGTACTAAAATGCCAACCGTGCTCAATGGCGCCGGGATTGCGATTGTCTCGACCTCGAAAGGGCTGATGACGGATCGCCAGTGCCGGCAGGAAAATGTCGGTGGCGAAGTGCTCTGTTATATCTGGTAGAGCACGCAGGGGAGGAAGCCATGTCACGTATTGGGCGCATGCCGATCACCGTCCCGAGCGGTGTAGACGTGCAGTACGATGAGCGGAATCAGGTGCAAGTTAAGGGGCCCAGGGGAACCCTCAGTCGTACGTTGCATCCGCGCATGATGTTAGAACGCGACGGGGATACGATCCGCGTGAAGCGGAAAGGTGAATCGAAGTTGGACAAGTCCCTGCATGGCCTGAGCCGCACCTTGCTCAATAATATGATCGTTGGGGTGACGGAGGGATTTGAGAAGCAACTTGAAATTGTCTGGGGCGGCCACCGGGCGCAATTACAGGGCAGTACGCTAACGTTACAGTTGGGCCATTCGCATCAGATTCATGTTGAGGCGCCCGAGGGCATCGAGTTTCAGCTCGAGCGCACGGTGATTACCGTGCGCGGCATCCAGAAAGAGTTGGTCGGACAAGTGGCGGCTGATATTCGGGACATTCGTAAGCCGGAACCCTATAAGGGTAAAGGCATTAAGTACACGACGGAAACGATTCGTCGCAAAGAAGGTAAAGCGGGTTAAGCTATGGCAGCGATTAACACAACCGCCGCCCGGCAGCGGCGGCAGCGCCGTGTGCGTCGGCGTATACGCGGTACTGCGGAACGCCCACGTCTCTCCGTATACCGGAGCAACAACCATATTTATGCGCAGGTAATCGACGATACGGCGAATCGGGTGATTGCCTCCGCGTCGAGCCTCTCAAAGGATTTCCAGACCACCGGCCAGCGGGGTGGAAATGTTGAAGGTGCGGCGGTAGTGGGGGAGATGGTCGCAGAGAAAGCGTTGCAACAGGGCGTGCAGCGGGTGGTGTTTGACCGCAATGGATTTTTGTATCACGGGCGCGTCGCAGCGGTGGCGACGGCTGCACGAGGAAAGGGTTTAGAATTTTAGGTGCCTGTATACGCGTCACGCATGGCGGTGAGAAGAGGAGGTGAGGGTGGCTGAGGAATTTGGCGGCGAACAGGAATATATTGATAAAATCGTACATGTGAACCGCGTAGCCAAAGTGGTTAAGGGGGGACGCCGGTTTAGCTTCAGCGCCCTGGTAGTGGTGGGCAACCGCTCCGGACGGGTGGGTTTCGGCCTGGGAAAAGCCAATGAAGTTCCCGAGGCGATTCGCAAAGCGATTGAGAAGGCGAAAAAAAGCTTGCATTCGGTGCCGGTGACCGGCACCACCATTCCGCATCAAATTGTGGGCCGCTACGGGGCCGGACGGGTCTTGCTCAAGCCGGCGGCAAAGGGAACCGGGATTATCGCGGGCGGTCCGGTGCGGGCGATCATGGAGGCGGTTGGCGTGGCTGACGTGCTGACCAAATCGCTAGGAACGAACAACCCCCACAATGTGGTTAAGGCCACGATGGAAGGGCTGACGCAACTGCGCAGCAAGGGCGAGATCGCACGCCTGCGGGGTAAAGACCTGGAAGATTTGCGTGTGTAGGGGGTGAGGGTGGCAGAGCAACGAATGATCACAGTACGATTGGTGCGCAGTATGATCGGTCGCCCTGAAAAGCATCGGGCGGTTTTACGCGGCATGGGGCTCAGGCGGATGCAGCAAACGGTGACTTTGCCGGACACGCCTCAAACTCACGGTATGATCCAGAAAGTGTCACATCTGGTGCGCGTGGAATCTTCAGAGACGGCGGGAGACGCAGTATGACCACTCTGAGTACGCTACGGCCGGCCCCCGGTTCCCGAAAGCCGCACAAGCGGGTCGGGCGCGGTCCCGGGTCGGGGATGGGCAAAACCTCAACGCGAGGTCACAAGGGATTAAAAGCGCGCTCCGGCGCCAAATTGATTCCGGGCTTTGAGGGCGGGCAGATGCCGCTGCAGCGGCGCTTGCCTAAACGCGGCTTCAAGAATATCTTCAAGGTGTACTATCAAGTTGTCAATGTGACGGATCTGCAAGAGTTCGACGCTGGTACCCTCGTCACGCCGGCTTTGTTGCAAGAGCGGGGCAAAATCAAAAGCGTGCAGCGTCCGATCAAAATTCTCGGGGACGGAGAGCTCAACACAGCTCTGACCATTCAGGCAGATAAATTTAGTCAAGCTGCCCGGCAAAAGATCGTTGCGGCTGGCGGCACTGCAGAGGAGAGGTCAGCGTGATTGATGGGTTTCAGAATGTTTTTAAAATTCCCGAGTTGAAAAAACGCATTCTCTATACCCTGGCGCTGTTGGCGGTATATCGCATCGGCGTGTTCATTCCCGTGCCGGGAATTGACGGCCAGGCGTTAACCCGCTTTTTCGAGAGCATGCAAGGAACGATCCTGGGATTCTTCAATATGTTCTCCGGGGGCGCCTTGGAACAGATGGCGGTGTTCGCCCTGGGCATTATGCCCTACATTAGTGCCTCCATTATCATGGAACTGCTGACCGTAGTCGTGCCGCATTTGGAACGGTTGAAAAAAGAAGGGGAGCAGGGCCGCAAGAAAATCACCCAATATAGCCGCTACGGCACGGTGTTGCTGAGCATGGTTCAGGGCCTGGGGATTGCGATCGGTCTTGAAAATATGGACGTTGGTGGCGCCTCGGTGGTGCCGGTGGCGGGCTGGGGCTTTCGCCTCATGACCATGTTGACCTTGACCGCTGGCACGACGTTTATTATGTGGTTGGGCGAGCAAATCACAGAACGGGGTATCGGCAATGGGATCTCCCTAATTATTTTCGCCGGTATTGTGGCGGGAATTCCCTCCGCCATCGGGGCGACCTGGACGCAACTACGCCTAGGTGAGATGAGCCCGTTTTTGATCTTGGGGCTGTTGATCATCATGGTGGGTGTGGTGGCGGCAATTGTGTTTATGGAAGCGGGGCATCGGCGGATTCCGATCCAATACGCCAAACGTGTGGTCGGGAAGCGGATGTATGGTGGACAGAGCACGCACTTACCGCTGAAGATCAACACTTCAGGGGTAATTCCGCCGATCTTTGCGTCGTCTCTGATGGTGTTTCCCGCTACCATCGCGCAGTTTGCCGGTGGTCAAGACCAGAGCGGTATCTTGCAAACGATCGTGCAGCAGCTCTCGCCGGGCACCATTTTGTATTCGGTGCTCACGGTGGTGTTGATCATTTTCTTTGCCTATTTTTATACAGCGATCATTTTCAATCCGACGGATGTGGCGGACAACATGCGGAAATACGGTGGTTTTGTGCCGGGGATTCGCCCCGGTAAGAGAACGGCTGAATATATTGATCGCACGCTTTCCCGGTTGACGTTTGCGGGGGCGATTTATCTGTCATGCGTGGTCATTTTACCGACGTATCTGGTGCAGTTTTTTCACGTGCCATTTTTCTTTGGCGGCACGGGGTTGCTCATCGTGGTCGGCGTGGGCATGGACACGATGCAACAGATCGAATCGCATTTGGTGATGCGCCACTACGATAGCTTTATGAAGAAAGGCCGCATCAAGGGGCGGCGCTGAGATTTGGGGCTGCATAGGGAACGCGGACATGCGCTTGATTTTGTTGGGCCCCCCGGGCTCCGGTAAAGGCACCCAGGGACATCGGTTACATGAAGAGTACGGTATTCCGGAAATCTCCACAGGTGACATCCTACGGGCTGCCGTCCGCGACGGAACGCCGTTGGGAACGCAAGCCAAACAGTATATGGACCGGGGCGCCTTGGTCCCGGATGAGGTGATGATCGGGATTGTGCGGGAGCGCCTGAGTCAGGCGGATGCGCAGGCGGGATTCATTCTGGACGGATTTCCGCGCACGGTGCCGCAGGCAGAGGCGTTGAATCGGATGTTGAGCAAAAGGGGACAGCCGATCGATCACGTGATTAGCATCGAGGTGCCGGAGGACGAATTGGTCAAACGCCTGAGCGGGCGGCGCGAGATTGAAGGCCGGCAGGATGATTCGGATGAGGCGATCCAGCACCGCCTGGAGGTGTACCATAAGGAGACCTCTCCACTTATCGATTATTACTGTCAAACAGGATTCTTACGCTCGATTCCCGGGGTGGGGGCGATCGACGATATCTATCAACGCATTACCGCGAAGTTGTCCTAGATTATGATTACCTATCGCTCGCAACAGGAAATTGACAAGCTTCGCAAGAGTTCTGCGCTCGTGGCCAAGACGGTGCAATATCTGGAGCCGATGCTCGAGCCCGGTGTGACCACGGCGGAGCTGGACCGGGCGGCGGAGGCGTTTATTCGTCAGCACGGCGGTATTCCCGCCTTCAAAGGCTACCGGGGATTTCCGGCGACGCTGTGCACGTCGATTAATGCAGAGGTGGTGCACGGTATTCCGTCGAAGAAGCGGAAACTGCGATCCGGGGACATCATCGGCATTGATTGTGGTGCGATTATCGATGGGTATTACGGGGATCACGCCGTGACGTTTGCGGTAGGGGAGATTTCGAGCCAGGAGCAAGAGTTGCTGCAGGCGACCCGTGAGGCATTGGAAGAGGGGATTGCGCAGGCGAAGGTGGGAAATCGCTTGTCTGATATTTCCCATGCGATTCAGAAGTATGCCGAAGAGCGAGGCTATAGCGTGGTCAAAGCCTTCGTAGGCCACGGTATTGGCACGGAGTTGCATGAAGAACCGCAAGTGCCGAATTTCGGTCCGCCTGGGCGCGGCCCGCGGCTGCGCGAAGGCATGGTATTAGCGCTCGAGCCGATGCTGAACATCGGAACGGCCGATGTTCGGATTCTGTCTGATAACTGGACAGTTGTCACCGTGGATGGTAAGCTCTCGGCACATTTTGAGCATACGGTTGCCGTGGCTGAGCACGGGGGAATTGTCCTCAGTCAACCCTAATGTGTGGTGCAAGAATTCATGGAAAAAGAAGAGGCGATTGCCGTTGAGGGGACCGTTTCAGAACCCCTGCCGAATGCGATGTTTAAGGTCGAACTAGAGAATGGTCATAGTGTATTGGCTCATATTTCCGGCAAAATGCGGATGCATTACATTCGGATTTTGCCCGGGGATAAGGTTAAAGTTGAGTTATCACCCTATGATTTGAACCGTGGCCGCATTGTATATCGCTTTAAATAAGAAGCGTTGGGGCTGCGGTTATAAGCGATTTTGTTGAGGTAAGCACCGTGAAAGTGCGTGCATCGGTAAAGCCGATTTGTGACAAGTGCAAAGTCATTCGCCGCAAAGGTATCGTGCGAGTGATCTGCGAAATTAAGCGCCACAAACAGCGCCAGGGTTAAGGGGACCGGCATGACACGTATCGCAGGGGCTGATATCCCCGACGATAAAAAAGTGGAAGTGTCTCTGACTTATATCTACGGTATTGGATCGACGTCGTCGAAGCAGATCTTGCAGGCGACGGATATCGATCCGGCCACTCGCGTGCGTGACCTGACGGAGAGTGAGGTGGCGCGGCTGCGTGAGAGCATCGAATCGAGTTATATGATCGAGGGTGATTTACGCCGCGAAATTGCGATGAATATCAAGCGGCTGATGGATATTGGCTCCTATCGCGGCTTGCGGCACCGGCGTGGCTTGCCGATCCGGGGACAGCGCTCCCGGACCAATGCGCGGACGCGCAAAGGGCCCCGGCGCACCATCGGCAGAAAAGGCAAAAAGTAAAGGCAGACCATGGCAGAGAGGCGCAGAGGTGGCGGCAGACGGCGTGAGAGACGTCAGGTGGCGGAAGGCGTCGCGCATATCCAGTCGACGTTTAATAATACCATTATTACCATCACGGATGCCAGCGGCAATGCGTTGGCTTGGGCGAGTTCCGGCGGACAGGGCTTTCGCGGTTCACGTAAAGGAACCCCATTTGCATCGCAGACCGCGGCGGAACTCGTGGCCCGTAAGGTCATGGACATGGGGATGCGCAAGGTGGATGTGCTGGTGAAAGGTCCGGGTTCTGGTCGTGAAGCCGCTATTCGGGCGTTACAGTCGGCGGGCTTGGAAGTGACGATGATTCGGGATGTGACACCGATTCCGCATAACGGACCCCGCCCGCCTAAACGGCGCCGGGTCTAGAGATCAGACGTGTTGTCGCGCTGAAGGAGGGAGGATACACCTAGGTGGCAAGATATTCCGATGCGGTATGCCGATTGTGTCGGCGGGAAAACACAAAGCTCTTTCTGAAGGGGGACCGTTGCCTCAGCGATAAGTGTGCCATTAACAAACGCAATTATGCTCCGGGACAGCATGGGCAGCGCCGGCGCACCAAACTCTCGGAATATGGGTTACAATTACGGGAGAAGCAAAAGGTTAAACGGACCTATGGCTTGTTGGAGAAACAATTCCGAAGCTATTTCCAAAAGGCGGCGCGGACCAAGGGGGTGACGGGCTCGGAACTGCTGATCCTCTTGGAACGGCGATTGGACAACGTGGTGTATCGCATGGGATTCGCAGACTCCCGGTCTCAGGCCCGTCAACTTGTGCGTCATGGCCACATGCGGGTGAATGGCCGTAAAGTCAATATCCCATCGTTTCTGATCAAGCAAGGTGACGTGGTGGAGCCGCGAGAAAAGAGCCGTAACACGGATATCATCCGGGATAGCATGGAACATCTGGGCCAAAAACAGATTCCGGAGTGGTTGCATGTGGATGCCCATGACATGCGCGGGGTGGTCCAGGTGTTACCGACGCGTGAAGATATCACCATGCCCTTCCAGGAGCAGCTCATCGTTGAGCTGTACTCCAAATAGTAAGTTTCTCCATCCATAAGTTGTGGGTAGCAGTGCCAGTATCAGTCATCGATGTGGGGGGGTGGTTCCGGCACACGCTAGTGATCCTTCAAGAGGGAGCGCTCTAATTATGAGCATTGCCTTGGCAAGTTTCCAAAAACCCAAGCGAATTGAAACCGACCGCCGCTCTTTGAGCAACGACTATGGACGGTTTGTCGCAGAGCCCTTTGAGCGGGGGTTTGGGGTGACTATAGGCCATGCCTTGCGCCGTGTGCTATTATCGTCGTTGACGGGTACCGCGGTGACGGCGTTGAAAATTCAAGGTGTTTATCATGAGTTTTCGACCATTCCCGGGGTTTTGGAAGATACGACGGAAATTATTTTGAACATCAAGGAATTGCTTCTCAAGCTGCATGTGGACCGGCCCAAACAGTTGGTCCTGCAAGCAACTGGGCCGATGGATGTGCTAGCACGTGATATTATGCCGGATGCGGACGTGGAAGTGCTCAATCCCAATCTCCACATTGCCACTCTGAATAAGGACGCGACGCTGGAGATTACCATGGACGTGCAACTGGGGCGGGGATACGTCCCGGCTGAACGGCACGCCCAGGAGATCGTCGACCCGCAGGTGATTCCGATTGATGCCGTGTTTTCTCCCATCCGCAAGGTGTCGTTTCATGTGGAAAATACGCGCGTGGGACAGGCGACGGATTATGACCGTCTGATTTTAGATGTGCACACGAATGGTAGCCTGCACCCGGAAGAAGCCGTGGCGCAAGCAGCCCGGATCCTGCAGGAGCATTTGCAGGTGTTTGTCAGCTTCCACGAGGAGCCGGTGCAGGAAACGCCGGCGGTTGATGAAGAGCGGCAGCGCCTGTTTGAAAATCTGAACCGGAGCGTCGATGAGCTAGAACTCTCCGTGCGCTCCTATAACTGTCTGAAAAATGCCAATATCCGCACTATTGGTGAATTGGTGCAGAAGAACGAATCCGAGATGCTCAAGACCCGGAATTTCGGCCGTAAATCTCTCAATGAGATCAAAGAGATTCTCACCGAGATGGGATTGAGTCTGGGCATGAATCTCGAAGGCTTCAATTGGCACGAGACGGCGAAAGCGGAATAACCTTTGCGCCTGGGACGGAAAGCAGATGCGTCATCTGAAAAAAGGGAGAAGCCTGCACCGCAGTCATAGTCACCGCAAGGCAATGTTGCAAAATCTTGCCGTGTCGATTTTGACGCATGAGCGCGTGCAGACCACAGAAGCCAAAGCCAAAGAAGTGCGCCGCCTGGTGGACCGGATTATCACCTGGGGTAAGCGGGGGGATTTGCACGCGCGCCGCTTGGCCGTGCGGCAAGTGCGAGACCGAGCCGTCGTCAAGCGGGTGTTTGACGAACTCGCACCGCGATATATGGATCGCCCCGGCGGTTATACTCGCATTCTCAAGGCCGGGTATCGGCATGGGGATAATGCGCCGATGGTGGTGATGGAATTGGTCGATCGTGAAGAAGAGTAGCTGAAGCCCCCTGACGCACCTGAATGCCCATCCAGGTGCGTCAGGGGGTGCCTAAAATCCGAAGCTAATGTGCAGACCGATCTCAGATCGCGATACCTTCTCGCCCGGAGGGGGGGGGATGCGAAACCGCTGTTCCAGCTGCTTTAACATGGTCTCAGTGGCGTGCCGGTTGTGCTTATGCGCGCCATTCACTGCACCATAGACGTTGCCAACATACCACCCCGCTTCAAAAAAGCTGAGCACCCCTGCCACGGCTAGCTCACCATGATCAATCGCCTCAATCGTGCCGGCGATGAACAGCCCGTTCAGCAGGAAGGCCAGTAGCGCATCTCCCAATCGTCCATTGTACAACTGACCACTTCCTGGCAAGACGCCCGAGAGAAGCCCGGCGAGGGCTGGAGATTTTTGTGGTAAACGTTCTCCTGCTTGTGCTTCAGAGACCAGCTGCTGAGCCGCCGGGTACAGCTGATGGTCGGGCGGCACACGTTGCCAAGACCGCGCCGCTTCTTGCCATTGTCGCCGGTAAAGGAAGGTCCAGCCCCGCTGATAGTGGGCGTAAGGTACGAGGTTAGCCTGTTCGGTTTGATCGATAAACCGGGTATAAATTTGTTCGGCAGCGACGTATTGGGCTTGCCGTAAGAGACTTTCTCCCTGCCAGAGACGCGCCTGTTGACCATAAGACCCATCTGGGTCACGCCGTTCTAATGCCTGGAAGGTTCGCAATGCCTCTGCATAGCTTTCGCCTCGAAAAAAAGCCTGGCCGATGCGAAATAAGACCATGGCTGCACGTGTATCTGCCGGATAGGTGAAAAGAAAGCGGCGGTATTCCGTGATGGCCCGAAAATATTCTCCGTCGTGTAATAAGTGGTCAGCAAACATCAGTAATTGGTCTGGGCCCAGACCTTCGGGAGAACGTTCAGGACTCGGAGCGACCGGAGGCTGAGCCCAAAGCGGTTGGGCCGCGTGGGATAGCGCAAGGAACAGACCCACGGCGACGATCCGAGCCATCCCCTGCATATGCTGCGCGCCTCGCATGCCATCACCGTGTGGCGGTTTGCCGGGCGCGGTCAAGCTGGGCAATCATCGTGCCGACTGCCTGGTAATCCTGCCCTTTCCAGATAAACTCACCTTGAGGCGAGTAAATGGCAAACAATGGCAAAAAGGGCTGTCCGCCCACCCCGCGCAATTCCGGAAAGCGGCTATCTTGCTGAAACGCTTTGAAGTCCGGATCCGTATCGTAGACTTTCATCAGAACCGCGTCTTGCAGGGCGGTGTTAAGGGCCGTGTCGCGGAGGGCGAGTCGTCCAAATGCTTTGCAGTTGGCGCACCAGTGGGCATAGAAGTCGATGAATAACGGTTTCTGCTCAGCCCTGGCTTGCAGGCGGGCCAGTGAGACATCTCGTAACCAGTGCAGGTTGCCATGCACCTCGACTTGTGTACCGTTTGCAGATGGCAGTTGATCTGCCGAGCGCGTGGCTGAGGATACGTTGATGGACGCGTTGTCCGGTAACTCAATCAGAATGCCGGAACGCGCTAGGCCATTGTAGAGAAAGTGTACGCCAATGATGAGCAGGATGATACCGCAAGCTCTGCGCAGCATCAGATGGCGTTGGGGAGACTCTCCCATCGAATGGAAGGCTCCGATAAAGACGGCGAGCGCAATGGCAATAATGCCCACGAGTATCGCATGCGAGATATTGGTGGCAACGCCGAGCGTCTCGAGGCTCTTGATGTAATAGGTGTAGGCAAAATAGAGAATCGGCAAGCCCAAGAGAAATTTGATTTGGCTCAGCCACCTGCCGGATTGGGGGAGCCGATTGCTCAGCAATCCGATCACCAGGAATGGCAGGCCAAGCCCTACGCCAAATGCTGTCATCATGGCAATTCCGCGCACGAGGACACTGGTGGGAATGCCACCTCCAGCCGCGCCAACTGCCGCCGCATTTCCAGTGATGTTTAGAAGAATTGCTCCAACCACCGGACCCACACAGGGCGAGACCACAAGACCGGCTGTTAAGCCCATGAAAAAAGTGCCTGAGAAGCCACCACGCTGGCTGGAGGCAGTATCGAGCTTGGCGGTCAATGTGGTTAAAAACTGGAACTCGTATAGCCCCAGCATACTCAGACCCAAATAGGCGAAGAGAACGGCAAAGCCGAGATTGACCCAGGGATTTGTCATGACGGCGGAGAGGGCGGTTCCGGTTGAGGCGGCAAACGCGCCGAGCAGCGTATAAAAGAAAATCAGTCCTAAGAAGTAAACGCCCGCATGCATCCGGCCCAACTGGCGAGAGCCCGCTCCACGCGCCATCAGAATCGCCGATGTGATGGGGATGATGGGATATACACAGGGAGTAGCGGTCGCAATCAGACCCGCTATGAAGACGAGCGCCAAGGCGAAGGGGAGATGGTTACCGGATTGCTGGAACAACCATGTGATTCGTTCCCGCAGCGTTAGAGAATTTTCGGCTGCGAGGGGGGGCTGAGACGAGGCAGGAGATGATGGTGTGCCGGTGAGGGCCGCGAAACGCAAGGGCACTGCAGTTGTGCGGGGCGGGTAGCAGATATTGGTGACGTCATTACAAATTTGGTAATGCACGATGGTTCGGAATTCGCCCTGAGTGGGTAAGCTGGCGGCGGTGGGATCGAGGCGAAAGACGAATTCACCCTCGCCTCGCAATACGGTCGCGTGAGCTTGCTCATCTCGGCTCCCCTGTGGACGCGCGATTTCGGTCACCTGGACACTCTGCGTTTCCAGTGACTCAAAATTAAAAGTCAGCGGGATGAGCAAACCTTCATCGCCTCGGTCGAGATAGCCATGATGATCGGGTGGCACCTGTACAGCAATGCGCACCGTCGTGTTGCCGTCTGCGTCGGTTTCAGGACCTCCAGTCGGACTCCAGGCTTTCATTTCAGGTGGGATGAGCGGAGCCGTAGATAGATTTAGCTGAGCTTCTCCGGGCAAGGCGATCCCACAAACAACTAGGAGCACGAGAGCTGGCTTGAGGAAACGCATAGAGAGCCCTTTATCATCAAGAGCGTTGTCACGCGGCGCCGGGATTCGGGCGCATACTGATCCGGCTGCCCTGTAGACAGCACCCTGAATATGCGAGTCGGAAATCGGTAGATACTTATGGGGAAACACCGCCATCGTGCAGAACATTTCATCCAGGATTTATTCCCATCCAACCCGGTCAATACGGACTGGCGCGTGGGAAAGCCAGGCCCCGCTGGGATGACGCCGTATTGCCGGTGTCTGCCAGGCGGCCTTCAGGGCTAGGTGTCTTCTAACTCACGGAGTAAACGTTGTCGATAGGGATCGGGCACTGTCTGCTCTGTCGAGCCCGTTTCATCATGATGAGCCGGGAACGTTGGCTCGGATTTCGGCTGCCGGCGCACCCAGCGGAAAGTGAGAACTAGAATCAGGCCCGCGCCATTGAGTACCACGAAAAGGGGCAAGAGATAAGCCGTCAAGGCGAAGCCTTTTTTGGGAGGAGCAGCTAAGATTTCCTCACCCCGCATCTCGACAAAATAGCGCATAATCTCGTCTTTGGACTCACCCTGAGCGACTTTTTGGCGAATGAGTTCACGCCATTGTTCAGACTGGCCGCTGGTACAATTAATGAGCGTTCGGCCCGGGCAGGCCGGGCTCATGAGTTCACCGGCGACATCTTGCCAGACCAGGGCTGTCGCCGGGGCGCCAAGGCCCAATAGCAGCAGCAGACTGAGTACCGGCCCCAGACCGGAAACCCATCGGGGTTGCCATGGCATTGTGTTTCTCCCTTTTACGATGGGTATGCGTTCAATTGAGATTCGATCACAGGCAATAAAATAGGGTTAAGGATATTTTTATACCTTAACCCTATAGTACACTTAGTTTAAGCCTATTCTAGCGCAATCTGAGGTGTAGGGCAATTACTTGTTTGTTTTGTAGGGCGGATCGGCTAGAGAGCGCATATAGGCAATCAGGTTTGCCACCTGATCATCAGTCAGATCCGGTTGGGGGGGCATGATCGCAGATTTACCGACTGCTGGGCCGCCTCCTTTAATCACCTTGGTGAGATGTGTGTCGTCAAGCTTATTCATGTAGTTGCCATCGGAGTGATCGCGAGGTGGAGGTTGCAACGCTTTCGCGATGGTCGTATTGGCTTTACCATCTTCTCCGTGACATTGGGCACACCGCGCTTTATAGAGCTCTTTACCGGCGGCTACATCTCCGGCGGACGCAGGCATGACCCCACTTCCCAACAGGACGGTCAGGGCTAGAGCCATGACCATCAGCCCATAGGTTTCAAGACGTTTCCGCATCCTTGCCTCCCTCTCTAGCAGACTCTTGCGACTCCTCTGTTGAGTACCCGGAACCAACAGTGGTGCGAGCGCTGAGGCGATTTCAGAAACGGTTTAAACCCGGGTGAGTTGATCTTCTGCCCTAGGAGGGCCTTCCAGGTCCGATCTTCGGCGTCAGGAAACGCCTCCTACAACAGAGCCGACGTAGCCGGGGGCTGCTTTGCAAGAAATCGCCTTAGACTTCATCAAACAGATACGGTGTGATGAACTGCAGACGCTCTTCGTACCGCCTGTGATCGAGTAGCCAGGAGGTCGCAGCAATGCTGCTCAGGAGCGAATTCCCATCTTGGGGAGTGAAGCAGTAGCCGGTAATTTCGTGACCGTCTCTAACCACCAATGTGGGAGTCGAGACCACTGTCTGATTCAAGAGACGTCCAAAATAGCCATGATCACGACCGAAAGAGAAAATGGTACTCGCCATCGTCTTTTCGGTCAAGGCCACATAGGGATTGGCTTCGAAGTTGTCGATCACCTCATCCAGCGTCGTCGCCCGTTTGACTCGCATATTGAACCAGATGCAGTGCATATATTGGGTGTTGAGTTTGATCTCGGACGAGAACAGATTGAGATCCAGCCCTCGGGTATTGAACAAATGCCAAGCATCTTTGGCGTGATGCGTGCCGAAGCGGTCGTCTTTATGCGTCCCCACTTGCGGCGCCGCGATGAATTCATCCTCTTGGCTAATGTCACTTGCCCGTCGTAAGCAAACGAACCGGCCTTCCACTAGATTACCCGGTTCCTTGTCGTGCAGGCCAAGAGTATCGATTAAGACGGCGAGATTATGCGTGTTACAACTCACCACTTGCAGGAATCGATCTTCGCCCGGTAGCAAAGCGCCATCGTTAATACCTCGAGCGTACATTTTGCCAAAGCCGAACTCACTGCCTTGCGCAATGAAGCCGAGTGTCTGCGGCATATCGGCATACCACTCTTGCTTATGCTTATTCCCCAGCCCTTTTGGCGTGCAATCAATCACCACGGTAGCTTGCTCTAACGCTTCACGGATGTCATAAGCGGGCTGTATCCCGAGTTTTTCAAACTCGGCCATCTTGTCCTGTGCGACTACCAGCTTGGCGCCCCGGCGAATCAGACTGCGAATTTTCGCCCGGTCATGCATCAGAGGGCGATTTTTGTGGAAGGTAATCTCATCGATGTCGAGATCTTGACGAATGTGGAGCAACAGGCCGATGAGCGGTTCGCCAATCGTGCCTGTACCGACGACGTGAATGGCGCGCTTCGTTCCCATGATGACCCTTTCTGGTACAGGTATTATTGAATCT
>Ga0299913_10001328_pt1 | contig 18057 bp, 18 predicted proteins | sample RVTome_9_FD_201360 | JGI IMG/M metagenome (GOLD analysis project Ga0299913, IMG submission 201360) | Soil microbial communities from uranium-contaminated site in the Upper Colorado River Basin, Wyoming, United States - RVT155D38 (version 2) ... | reverse complement strand
CGATACAAGATAGAACTTTCGGAGATAATATCAGCAAAGGACTATCAAATGATCAAACCTACCATCGGATCAGACATTCCGCAAGCAAATGATGTCAATATGATCATTCAATTCCCCTATCGTGTGTTTGATGGCTATGATACTTCACGCAAAATGACCGACGCATTCTGCTTTGTCGAGCGACAAAGTTCGTATTATAGACATGCAACAGAAATTCTGGACCTTGTTACTAGTAGTCAAAATAAATACAGAATTACCGCTATAAGTGAAAAATTGTTGAGCCTGCCTGCAGAGCAAAAGTCAATGTTTGTTTGTAAATTATTGCTTGGATTTGCCATAATCAACGAGATATTTTTGCAGATTTCTGTAGATCATAATAAAGTGATCACCAAACAAGACATCATTAAAATTCTAAGGAATCTATCACAATTGACAGGAGACACATTAGGCAGAAGAGATCAGACTATCTTGGCATGGTTTAGATGGATAAGGAATAATTTAGGCATGGTTGAAATTGAGAGAAATGGAAACATACGGCTGGCACGACAGCTGCGCTTATTCTGACTTACACGAATACCTACTATAGAGTTCAAGGCATCTGACCTACTTGTATGCCCGGTATTATTGCGATAACCTAGTTGTAGAAGGAAAACTCTGACGACTTTCTCACGTCAATGACGTCCTGCTGCGGCTTTGGATGCTGCGCTTTCCGGCTTTTTCTCCGCCTGCTTTGTAGCCGTGCCAACTTCGAGTTGCATGCCCTTTAGCTGCTCGGAAATCCTGTCGAACTTTTCGTTCAGCTCGCCGATGCTCTTTTCGATCCTGTCCGCGTCCGCGCCTGCGGCCTTGCTCTTGCTTGCTGCAATGACTGCGGCGGCAATCCCGGCTCCCATGGCGGCCATGTTGATTACCGCGACAACCGCGTCAAAACTTTTTTTCTTTTGAGATCCGTCCATCTCTCGATCAAATGATGCAAAGCGATCTCTTATACCTTGTTCCAGAACTATCGACTTGCTACATTTTCCGCCGCCAGCAAAGGCAATCGCCTTTCCGAAATTCCTTAAATAAGATTATATTGTTAAAGGACCTACGTTTCATGGATTGCACCTGAGGAGGGGCCACATCATGCTGATCGCCGGCGGAGCCGTCGCGGTGGCAAGTTTTGTAGTGTCTCTCTACCTGCTGTCCGGAAACACCTACAGCATACAGCCAGACGACCGCTTGGTAATCCAGCGGTTTGTCTCCAACACTTCGCAGGGCGTCTACAGCGTCTCCTTTCCGCTGTTTGAGTGGCAGCCCAGCCTCCAGATTGTGGATGCGGCGAACCGGACAATAGTCGAGGAAACCATCAGCCCACCTATCGCCAACGGCGTTTTTACAATCGCGGTAAGCGGCAACTACACGCTGATCCTCGCCAACCCCGCGCCTGACGCGACCCTTGAAGCGTCCGTGCTCTTTGGAGATCAGGAATCGTTCGCCACCAGCGAGCAGCTGGTATTCAACTCCCTGCTGTACGCCGGCATCATCGCGGTAATTGCCGGCGCAGTCATAACGATTTTAGACAGGCGGCGTATAGGCAAGATGAAGCAGTTTGGCGACACGAGCGACCTGGTGTAAGTGATATCATGGCAAAGCTTGAAGCCAGAAACATCGGCAAAGAGTTCCTAGCCGTGCAGGGAAGCGAGACAAAGCTCATCACCGCAGTCAGAGACATCAACCTGTCGATAGACGACGGCCAGTTCGTGTGCTTTGTGGGGCCGTCGGGATGCGGCAAGACGACGCTCCTGAACATCCTGGCGGGCGTCGACAAGCCGACCCAAGGCGAAGTGATACTCGACGGCCACCCGGTGAGCGAAACGGGCCCGGACAGGGTCATGGTCTTCCAAGAAAACGCGCTGTTCCCGTGGCTCAAGGTTGCGGACAACGTCGAGTTTGGGCTAAAGATGGCCGGCATTGAAAAGAGCAAGCGCCACGAGCGGGCGATGCACTACCTGGAGATGATGCAGCTGACCAAGTTCGCAGACGCCTACACCTACCAGCTGTCAGGAGGCATGAAGCAGAGGGTCGCGATTGCAAGGGCGCTTGCGATAGACCCCGAAGTGCTCCTGATGGACGAGCCCTTTGCGGCCCTCGACAGCCAGACCCGGGACCTGCTGCTCGTCGAGCTGCAGCTGATCTGGGCGCGGACGAAAAAGACTATAGCGTTTATCACGCACAACATTTTAGAGTCCGTGGTCCTCGGTGACAAGGTCGCCGTTTTCACAAAGAGGCCGGGCACGGTGAAAAAAGAGATAACCGTCGACTACCGGCGTCCGCGGCTGCCGGAGGACGAGAACCTGCAGCCCTACTACCGGCAGGTCATAGACGCGATGAAGGGCGAAATATCGGCAGGAAAAGACGACGACGGCGTCACTTGAGCTGCTTTAAGAGTTCCAGGCCGGAGCCAAAGCTGTTTGGCGACGTGAGTAGCACCCTGTCTGCTATCTTGGCGGCCTTTTTAACAAAATCCGCGGGGTCCTTTTCGTACCCGGACCAGTCAAGCCCGATTATCGAAGCCGACTGGCGGTTCTTCTCCGACGGGACCATCACCACCGCGGCCACCCTGATCCCGTGGGGTCTAGCAAGGTCGACTATCTCTCTCAGGTCAGAGAGCGATGAAATGGACTGGGTGACCAGCGAGTGGGGCCTGGCATCGAGCTTGTTCTGCATCGACTTTGGCGATACGTCCCTGACCCTGGCCGGGAACGAGAGGTCCAGCTTGATGCTCGACCCATAGCCTTCCTTTCCAAGCATCTTTACTGCCGCGCTCGGCCGCAGGCCCGAGTCGCCCGGCCTGTCCGCCGACTCGTCGCCCATCAGCACCAGCATGCTGTCGACTCCGATCAGGATCGCGTCAGACACCGCCTGGCACAACGATGTAAAGTTGCGGTCCCTCACCCTGACGCTGCAGCTCAGATTGATTCTGTCCACGCGCTCCTTGATGTAGCCGGCCGCAGTGACGCCTGACACCCGGGGGATGCCCAGCACAGAGTCTGTCAGGTGTATCCCGTCAACAAAACCGGCGAGCTGCGACGCGCGGCCTACCATGGCCTGCATGTCTCCGTTCAGCTGCGCTAGGTCAAACCTCTCTCCCTTTACGATCTTGGGTGGGTTCAGCTCGTAGGATATTTTCATCGCTCGTTAACAAAATCGGCGTCGGGCATTATTAAATGCGAGGTCACGCGCTTTGAGAGCATATATTTGGCTATGCCATTTCAAGAATCGTTGCGCAAGGAAGAGATCCTGTCGCTCCTGAGGCCGGCCCTCTCTGGCAAGCCGTACCTGCCGGCGGACGCGGCTTCGGCGACCCCGGCGGCGGTGCTCGCGATAATCCACTACCACGACAACAAGCCCTTTGTATTTCTGACAAGGCGCAGCTCTACTTTGAGGACACACAGGAGCGAAATATCGTTCCCCGGCGGAAGGTATGTGCAAAGCGACAACACGTTCCTCGCTACCGCGCTGCGGGAAACAGAGGAAGAGATCGGGATTGCGTTCAGACCGGATCAGGTGGCCGGCAGCCTGCGCGCAGTCCGCACGATGACATCGAACCACTTTATCGTGCCTTTCGTGACGATACTGGACATGCTGCCGATGCACAGGATCGCGACAGGCGAAGTAGAAGCGGTGATCGACGCGCCACTCATTGAGACACTGAAGAGCATCAAGCCGGACACCGAGCATTACGAGCTTGCCAAGGACGCGTACAAGTTCACATATGATGGCAACTTGATATGGGGCGCGACTGCAGGGGTGCTAAAACAGCTGCACGATCTGCTCGTTAGCAAGTAGCGCGTGCGCGTTGCCAGTTTTCCAGTAATGCGGAACTTGCTTAAGAGAATTAACCGCTCATTTGTGGACGCATTTGCAAGACACACATACATGCGCGTTTCAAGTCCAGAAATCGCGCAGGAATTAGTTCTTTTATACTAGATCTCATCAGACCGTCGTGATCTCTTCATCGCATTTCGCTCCCACGGATGAGGTCATCATTTGAGCGGCAACTATTGGTATCTGTAACTTATAGAGATAGCGGGCTCCCGGTTACGACCATGATGGCAATTGGCAGGTCTAGTGCGCGTGAGGTGGCGGCGCGCTGCCCTTTGACAGCTGTTCATTAAAAGTCCCTGCTGATTTCTCGTGGAATTCCAGACTGGACTGGTCCACCTTGATCGCCTGTGGAGGACACACCGACACGCAGGCCATGCACCAGATGCAGTCGTGTTCGCGTATGGGATCGGATTTGTCCGTATAGTCTTTTCTCCCGTCCCTGAGGCTGTTCTCTCCCTCGCCTGCGGTGGTGGCATTCTGCATTTCTATTGCAGGCACGTCCTGCTCTGTCCGGTACCACTGGAATACCTGCACCGGGCACGCTTCGACGCATGCGCCGTCTGCAAAGCAGGAATCCCAGTCGACTGCCACCATGGTGCCGTGGGTCCCTAGTGGGGCGATCTGCTCACCTCTTGCTTCATAGGCTTTCTTGACTTCTTCGTTCTCTGCAGCTTCCGCAGCCCTTCCCGGGCCCCAGACGAAATGGAAATGTTCACCGTCAGAATGCTTGTGTTTTCCTATAACTTGTTGATTCTTTGGAAAATCTGGATCTATCGGCATGGCAATGATAGCCCTGCTAATGTTAAAAGGGTTTCTCTGGAAGGCGCGCGTTCTATAATATCCGCAAAGATTGGATCTAATTTCTAATAGAAGGCGGGCCCGGTGGGCTTCGATCCCACGACAACTGGCTTCGGAGGCTTGTGCTTCTTTTTGAAAAGAAACAGCACCCTGTCCTGACTAGGCGACGGGCCCTGATTACGTCGTTGAATTTGCTCATATATGAAACATCGCACTGCAATTGATAGAATAAAGAAGAATGTTGTCCAAAGTGATACATGAGCGAGCGCAAAGACAAGACGCCAGGGCAGGTGTCAGACGAAAATTACAAAGTGGCGCCCGCCCGCGCAGATGAAAAGCACCTGAACAAGAGACACGAAAGCGCGGGAGACACGCAAAACTATCGGCTTCCCGGGGAAACGATGAGAGCAGCAGGGCCCCAAAGCCGCTTATTGACCAAAAAATTATACTAAACATCGAAATTTCCTACATTATCCATATATGTGTAAGAATAAACCGAGCTTCTTTCAAACTACAGCATCTATTTCCAAAAGTTATTTATGTTAGAAGAGGCTCTATTCTCTGTGTACGCAAAATTATGCAGCATTGAAATCCTGTCGAGCTACATCAAGGAAATTTCAGTCGGCGACATGCTGACGGTGCAGGCGCTCATCACAAACCCGCTTGACTGGCAGCACTTTTACGAAAAGCTATCAACAATAAAGCAGGACGAGAAAACAGAATTTACAGTAGTCACGCGGGAAGGCGACAGGCTGGTCGGCTCCGGTGACATTGTCGAAGTGGACAAGTGGAGCAACCGCGGTCAGTACGGCTTTAAAATCAAGATAGACATCAAGAAGCAAAAGTCGCTGACCGATCGGAGGATAAGGGGGCCGGGCAGGATAAAGATGACCGCGTCAGCCCCGGTGCCCGCTGCGCGGGAGATTGAAGCCCCACAGGTAGCCCCTCTGACAGCCACGATGATAACGCCGCAGGACATCGCAGCCTTTCGCGAAATGCTGAAGGGCTCACTTGCCATGGACATGACAAGATAACGAAAATCGTTTGCAAGATATCAGCGGCCGATATGATGCCTAGCGACTGCCTTTGAGCAATCGTCTTATGGCTTGCCTGCTGATCGCTGGCATGGTACAGGAAAACAGCAAATGCGATTCGTTCGGCGAGTCGCCATGCGACTGCGGCTATTGCTGCGTCGACGGCTAAATGCAAAGCGAAAGTGGAAATAACGCTGCGTGCTGGGATCTTTTGTGGCAAGCGAAGAGTTGGGAAACCTGAAGTTTCTACGCAACAACGGCTTTACATGGATAGACGTTTCCAGGCCGGCCCATGGCGACATGAGGGAGCTCGGCAACAGGTTCTCCTTCCACGAACTCAATCTCGATGACTGCCTTTCCAAGGTCCAGATCCCAAAGATAGACAGGTACGAAGACCATCTCTTCATAATACTCCACTTTCCCACTATAGCAAAGGAGACTTCGATACCGAGATCCAGCCAGCTGTGCGTCTTTATCGGCAAGGGCTACCTAGTCACGGTGCACCAGGGGGACCTGAGCCCGCTCGTGGACATGTTCGAGCTGTGCGCCAAGAGCAACGCGGAGCGGCAGGACCTGATGGGCAGGTCATCGGGATACCTTTTCCACAGCATAGTCGACGCGCTGGTGGACAACCTGATCGTCACGATAAGGAAGGTGATCGGCAACTTTGACGACATCGAAGACGAAGTGTTCAACGAAAAAATCTCTGTCGCTAAAGAAATCTCGCACCTGAGGAGGGAGATTACGTCTCTCAGGAGGATGGCGATCCCGCTTAAGAGGACCGTGCTGGAATTGAGCACCCGGGACATGCAGCGCTTTTCCGAAGAAGACCTGACCCTGTATTTCGACGACGTCAGGGACCACATTGACAAGGCGATCGAAGAGCTGGAAGAGTCGAAAGAGGTGATAGAGATCTACAAGGACACCGACTTTATGCACGACGTGGACAAGTCCAACAAGATCCTCGCTGTGCTCACGATACTATTCACGCTCTCCATACCTGCAACGCTGATAGGGTCGTTCTACGGCATGAACGTCAGCCTGCCGGGCGGGGTGGAAACCGGACTCTGGACTTTTCTCGGGGAATTCACGACCTTTATCATGATGCTGACTGCGGCGGCCGGCGGGGCCATTGGCATGACATTGTATTTCCGCAGGCTCGGGTGGGTCTAACCTCACTACACTTATAACGTTCAGACCACGCTTTACTCCCGCGCTTGGCAATCAAGGTCTTTGCGGTGGACATTGACGGCACCCTTACAGAAAATGGCGGAGGGGTGATACACCTCGCGGCGCTGGCAAAACTCCGCTACCTAGAGAGGCTGGGCTATAACGTAATCTATGTCACCGGCAGGTCGTCAGTCGAAGCGTACGTCCTCGCGGTTTTTGGAGGCACCACCCGGATCGCGGTGGGAGAAAACGGCGGCGCGATAACGGTCGCGCCGCAGGAGCACCGGCTTCTTGCAAACAAGGAAAAATGTGTGGAGGGCTATGAGGTGTTGAAAAAGAGCATCAACGGCGTGCACCAAAAGCCGGTATTTCCGCGCATGACCGAAGTCGTGCTGCTCCGCACGTTTGACCTGAAGGAAGGCCAGAAAATCCTGGACGAGCGCGGCTTTTCACTATACCTGTCAGACAGCAAGTACGCTTTCCACATCAACGAAAAGGGGATCGACAAGGCATCCGGGCTTAAAGAAGCGCTAAAGATGCTCAAGGCAGACCCGAAAGAAACGGTCGCAATAGGCGACAGCGAAACCGACGTGCCGATGTACGACATATGCGGCTGCAGCATCGCGCTCGGCCACGCCGAGGAAAACGTCAAGAAAAAGGCGGACCACGTCGTGGCTGGAAAAGAGGGAGCCGGCCTTGCCGAAGCAGTCGACTATGTCGCCTTCAACTACCTCGGGGTAAAAGCATAATGACGTTCAGGCTGTTCAAGGATGAAGTGCGCAGGCTTGTCGGGCAGGCAATCAGCGATGCAGGGTATCCTGCGGTCAACTTTGACGTCTCTGAGCCTCCCCAAAAAGAATTTGGCGACCTATCGTGCAATGCGGGGTTCTTGCTGGCAAAGCACACCAAAAAGCCGCCGCAAAAAATTGCAGCCGAACTGGCAGACGCGCTCGGGCCGCGCATCAAGGGCACGTACATCCTGTCGGCTGAGCCCGCAGGCGGCCACGTCAATTTCAAGGCGGACTATTACCGGCTGTCGCCGGCGATGCTCGCGCAGGTGCTCAAGAACCCTGATAACTACGGCTACCCGGACTCGGGGCAGGGCCGACACATCGTGATAGAGCACACCAGCGTCAACCCGAACAAGGCGCTTCACGTGGGGCATATGCGCAACGTGATAATCGGTGACACTCTCTACCGCATAATGAAGGCGATGAACCACAGGGTGACGGTGCTCAACTACGTCGACGATTCCGGCCTGCAGGTCGCCGACATCGTAGTGGGCTTCAGGTTTGCCGGCTTTCCAGTCGAGCCAACCAATGGCCAAAAGTTCGACCAATACTGCGGCGACGAAGTGTACGTAAAGATAAACGAGATGTACGAGAAGGACCCGCAGCTCGCGGAAAAGCGCAAGCTGGTGCTCAAGGAGATAGAGGAGGGCAGATCCGAGCTCGCGCATTTTGCCGCCGACGTCACCCGGCGCGTCCTGAACGAGCAGCTGAAGACATGTTGGCGCATGAAGGCGCGCTATGACCTCCTGAATTTCGAATCACACATCGTAGTTTCCAAGCTGTGGAGCAAGGCGTTTGAGCTCTTGAAGAAAAACGGGATCGCACGCCTTGAAGAAGAGGGCAAGAACAAGGGCTGCTGGGTCATAGAGGCCAAGGACGAGGAGGACAAGGTGCTCGTAAGGAGCGACGGCACCGCGACGTACATCGCAAAGGACATCCCCTACGCCGCATGGAAGCTCGGGCTTGTAGACGACCCGTTCTCCTATCGCGAATTTATCGATCAATGGGACGGCTCGACGCTCTACGCGACTGCGCTCGGCGGCAAATCCTCGGACAGGAAATTCAACGGGGGCGAGCGAGTGATAACGATAATCGACTCGCGGCAGGGCCGGCTACAGAGGATAGTATCGCAGGTGCTCCCAAAGATCGGGGCAGGCGGCCGGGAATACTTCCACCTCGGCTACGAGGCGGTGACCCTCAGTTCGGACGCCGCCAAGGCATTTGGAATCGACATCGGCGACCGGCAGTTCATGCACATGTCGGGCAGGAAGGGTATCAACGTCAACGCCGACTATGTGCTTGACACGCTGCATGCCAAGGCGTACGAAGAAGTAAAGACTCGGAACCCCGGCTTTTCGGAGGAACAGCTGAACGCGACGGCGAAGGAAATCGCCATTTCTGCGATACGCTACAACATGATCAAGCAGGACCTTGACAAGATAATCACGTTTGACGTCAAAGAGTCGCTGAGCCTTGAAGGCGATACCGGACCCTATTTGCAGTACGCCTACGCGCGCTCGCAGCGCATACTAGAAAAATCCTGCCAAGGTGTCGATAGCAACGCCAAGTTCGAGCTCTTGACGCATGAGGCAGAGATCGCCCTAATAAAAGAGATATCCAAGCTGGACCTCGTGGTGGAGGATGCTGCCAAGTCGCTCTCGCCAAAGTCGCTTGCACGCCATGCCTACACGCTTGCGACGGCGTTCAACCTGTTCTACGAAAAGGCGCCGGTGCTAAAGGAAGGGAACGCCGACGTCAGGGCTGCGCGCCTCGCCCTTGTCAGGGCGTTTGGGGTCGCGCTGAAAAACGTGCTCGGCGTGCTCGGCATAACCGCGCTTGAGCGAATGTAGTCAGTGGCGGCGCAGCGTAGACTCCCCAGAGTAGTCGACCTTTTCGCCGGGATGTAGTTCAGGTGCATTCTGCACAGGCCCCTACAGGACATCTGGAGCGACCATATGCTGGTGACAGTTTATTGTAATGTAAATAGAAACTGTAACACACCTGCACTTTTAGATCGGTTTTTATCCCCTCTGGCTTGCTATGCGCATGTCTTGACAAAGATCGAAGAGGGCTCGTTCGTCCTCCTGTTCCACACGCCACGCAAAAAGTGGCTGGCCCGCGTGACGCAGGACAAAAAGCTCCACACCCACCTCGGCATCATCGACATCTCTGCCGCAATTGGCATGGTGTACGGGTCGGCCGTCAGGACGACAGAGGGCAAGCTCATCTTTCTCATCGAGCCCACGATCCACGACTTTATCATGAAGTCGGAGCGCAGGACCCAGATAGTCTACCCAAAGGACCTTGGGTACATCGCAGCCCGCACAGGCCTCAAGAACGGCTCAAAGGTGCTGGAGGTTGGCACAGGCAGCGCCGCGCTGGCGACGTTCATGGCAAGCATCGTAAAGCCGGAAGGCCACATTTACAGTTTCGACGTAAACCCGGAATTCATGGAGATAGCAAGGCGCAACCTAGAGAAGGCCGGCATGTCGTCGTACGTGACTCTGCACCAGCACGATCCGCACCAGGGAGTCGATGTCCGGGAAGCCGACGTCGCCATAGTCGACCTCGGCGACCCGTGGACCGTAATCGACCAGGTGCACGACGCGCTGAAAGGAAGCGGCGCGTTTGTAGCCATCTGCCCGACAATGAACCAGATTGAAAAAACGGCGACAGAGCTGAAACGCGCCGGCTATGCAGATGTGGAGTGCGTGGAGCTGATGATCCGCAACATGGAGGCTAGGGAGGGCATGACCCGGCCGTCGATGAGGATGATAGGACACACAACGTACCTCGTGTTTGCAAGGAAGGTGCAAAAGCTGCAGGAAAGGGCCGAAGTGACCGAGGAAGAAGCGGAAGACGAAGAAACGTCCGAATAGCCTTAATAGCGAATGCCCGGCAGAAATGATCCAGTGAACGCCGCAGGCTTTTTTCGCAAATACCGAGACGCCGTGCTGTTCAACCGGAACCTGATAATTTCCGGGGCCGGCGGCTTTTTTGCGAGCGCTTACGTGTCCCAGCTGTACGCAGAGCATGGCAGCAGCGACTTTGCAAACTCGGCGGCCGCCCTCGCGGTGGAATATGCAGTCTACATCCCGGTTTTCGCGACGCTGTTCTACGTCGACAACCGGAAAAAATACGTCGACCCTGCCACCGGCAGGCGCGACTCGCGCCGCGTGTGGCAGGACACTAAAAAGCTCTTTGCGGCGTTTTCAGTCTCCGAGGTGATATTCTCGATAACGAGGGTTCTTATGCAGTACGGGCTGCTGCAGGCGGGGAGCCAGCCCTACGAGGCGTCCATGGCAAGCTCGCTGGTAGCGTGGGGCATGTTCTTTGTGGCGATAAACTCAATGGCAAAACTAGTAAAGTTATTCCGGCGCTAGCTGTTCGTCAAGCTGGAAGTCAACGTAGGTATTATCAGTGACGTTGTACTTTTGAGCAAAGCCTGCCACAGTCTCCAGCACATAAAGCGAGTTTCTGTCAGGCTTGTGCGTCGGGCAGAACGAATCGGGGATGCATGGTTCCAGGCTATGCTCGACGTGGACTACCTCCTGAACGTCGTCAAGCCATATGATGTCGATCGGGAACTCCATGTTCTTCATCCAGAACGAGTGCTCCCGCTCTGTGTCGAACACAAAGAGCATTCCCTCATTCTCGTTGAGGGTATCCTTGACCGACAGCCCCTTGGACCTCTGGTCGTTGGTAGCCGCGATGTCGGCCACCAGCTTGACATCGTTTATCGTGATGTTGAGCTGTCGATAACCGTTGTTGCTGGGGGTAACTCCTCCAACAATGATCTCCTGCTGATCTTCTTCTATTTCACGAACGCTGAGTGCGGGGATGACAAGCAGGATAGATCCAGCGATAATCCCGGCGGCTGTCGCGGCAACAATTGCGATTATCGTGACCGTGCGCACTGCCTGCTATACGCACACTCGATATTTATGTCAAACCGGCCTTGAAAGCCGGAGGTGCACCAGCTGCGGGCTCTTGCCCTGCTGCATAATGCGAGGCTCGTTGCCTGCGCGCCTGAAATAAGACCCGAGCACGAGCGCCCAGGGCAGCACGTGCTTGCCGTCCACCTTTGACTGGAGACTTACGATGTTGTTGCTCCTATCGTGCTTTAATCCTCCGAGGCAGCTGATCTTGAGTGCAGAATCAACGAGATCCATCACCTCAACCGCACTCATGTCGGATAATTTCAGGCCGTACTTTTCGTCAATGTCCTGCACGAGCTCGGCCGGCATGTCCGCACCGCCCACCGCGTATTCCAACATCTTGAGCGACAGGCCGTTCTCCAGTATCCTTGCAAGCTCAACTGCCTTTGCGGCCACCGCCGGCTCTGTGTCCAACAAATATTTTATTTCGCCGGCCCGGCCCCATGCCTCTTCGAAGTTCTTGGGCTGGAGCACGCCAAACGAGTCCATCGAGGAAAAGAGCGCGGCTTTACCGTTGCTGCTGTCAACAGACACCATATGCGCCGAGTCGATGATTATCACGTTGGAGGAAACCTCGCCCGCACGGAGGTCAATCCCCTCTGCCAGCTGGAAAATGCCTTCATTGCCAATGCACTGCGAGCTCAGTATGAACCGGGCGCGGACGCCGGCGGTTACCGCCCTGACAAGGGCGGGCTTGCACTGCGAGATCAACCTGAGGCCCCACTGGTCGAGCGTCGCAGTGATGGACGAGCGCGAGCCGGATACTAGGCTCCCTATCTTTTCCAGAGTAGAGTTGGCGTCCAGTATAAAGTAGCGCCGCTCCTCCGAGCCCTTTGGGCGCTGACCCTCATCGTTTATCTTTTGCAGTTGATCGACAATCTTTTTCATGTTCTTCACCCTGCGCTCGTGCAGATTGACTATTTCTGAAAACGCCTCCTCAGGTGGGATGGCGCTGCAGATAAGCGGCTTTTGCTTCGAAATTACTGCCAGCCTCTTTTTCTCCAACTTTTTTACAGTCTGGTATATCTTTGACCGGGGGAGGTTCGCATAGTAGGCTACCTCGCTCGCCGCAAGTGAGCCCTTGCCTATCATTGTAAGGTAGGCCCTTGCTTCATACTTTGAGAGTCCAAACTCTTCAAGACTGCCGGGCAGATCGCTGTTGCTGTCAGTAAGCACACCTTTCCAGAATGAAAAATGAAGGTAAAACGATTGGTCAAATAGATTGCGCCCAAGCTCGAAAAAATGTCAAGCTGTCACCGCCGGCCCTTGTTACCGCAGTTACAAAACGTTCCGGCACATCGCAAGTATTATTTCAAGTACTCTAAGCAAAGCCGGTATGAATTCAAGGTGGGTAAAGTCCGAGTCAATACTCAGTAATGACGATCAAACCGTTTCGCCCCCGAGACCGGGAGGGCCGCTAAAGCCTAGGCTCGATGCGGTGCAGAAAAAAATACAGGTGCAGGTCTCGCGACTAGAGGAGCTACACGAGCTGTTGAAGTCAAAAGACGAGGATCTCTTCCACAGGCTGGTGACTTCGGTAGAGGAGAACAATGCCCAATACTCGACAGTGCTCTCGTCTGACCTTGCAAGGGCAAGGCAGGTGTCGAGGGTGGTCTTCTTGTCAAGGGTCGCGCTGGAGAAGCTAGTCGCAAAGCTGTCGACAGCCTCTGACTTTGGCGATCTGGTGATCGTGCTGAGCCCTGCGATGGCGGTGGTGAAAAGCCTGAGGTCGTCGCTGACTCCACATGTGCCGGAAATGGAAGGCGAGCTTGGAATTATCTCCGAGCTCTTGAGTGGCATACTGGTGGACGCGGGCCAGGTGGGTGGTTACACTATCAACTTTGAGACTGCAAACGAGGAAGCGGTGCGCCTCATCGACGAGGCCTCTCTGGCAGTAGAGCAAAAGATGAAAGAGGAGTTCCCCGGCATCCCGGACCTGCCGGCAATGCCGCAGAAACTTGCCTAGCCCGGCCTATGGCTGGGCCGGCTAGGCAAGCGATGGTAGGCAAACTGCCAACAACTTTTGACTGCGCGGTTTTTTGTCGTTTTTCCATAGTCGCCGCAGTAGCACTTGTTCAAGAAGAACGGTTCCATGAAGGAGAGAGCGAACGCTGCGCTTGCCAGCCTCCAGCGGAACGCCTACGCGATGGGTATACTGCGCTCAAGGCTTGAATCGCGGATCAACTTTGCCCTCAACCAGAAAGGCGGCGCGGAGGGCTGCCAGGAGCTGACCCGGGTGCTAGAGCTCGTGAAAAACGGCGAAATGATCTTACACGAGATGACGGTAAAGGTCGAGTCCGCCCGCTTTTTGGAGGAGTTTGCCGTGATAATGGACAGCGCCGCGTCTTCTGTCAGCGAGATAAAGGACGACCTCGAGCGGATGGTGCCGGCGGCAGAAGCCGCGCTGGAAGAGATGCACGACGCAATCTCCAAGGTGTCCACGGGGCTCCCTGCCGAGCTGATGGAGCCTGGAATCCTCGCCGAAGTGACGGCAGCGATAGCCGCAGGCAAGGCAGCCGCGCCGGCCGTTGAGGTAGAGGTGACGCCGGCGCAAGAAGAAAAAGAAGAAGAGCCAGTGCCGGCATAGGTGCAAATAATTTTGTCAGCTGGGCAACATAGATTTACACACAGGTAATTCAAAGCCCGAGCAGATTCTGCCTTGAACTGTAATTGAGTCTCGCACCACAGGAACTGGAAAATAGCGCTAGCAAGTACGCAGCCGAGGCAATCAAACTGGATTCTCAGGGGTCACGAGGAATGGCTATTCAGTCGTACCAGCGTGCGATAGAGGCGCTGGTGAAGCTGGTCCAGATCTACCCGGATTACAAGCTAAATAAGGTCTACATGGAGAGGGCAAGCGCCTACCAGAACAGGATCAAGGCCCTCCAGATGTCTCACGGCCTTGAAGAAGAGCGCTCTGCATCCACCCATATAGACAATAGCAAGCAAGAGCCTTCAAATGGACACGCAACCAAGCCGGCATCGCCAGGCAACAAGTCAACCAACGTAGAAACGCTCAAGGCCGACTTTGACGACCTTGTCATGAAGGAAAAGCCCAACGTGAGCTGGAACGAAGTGATTGGCCTTGAAGACGCAAAGAGGGCGATCCGCGAGTCTATCGTTTATCCGATGAAGAGGGCAGATCTCTTCCCACTTGGCTGGCCCCGCGGGATACTGCTCTACGGGCCGCCAGGATGCGGCAAGACCCTGCTCGCAGCCGCAGCCGCCGCGGAAATCGACGGCTACTTCATCAACGTCGATGCCGCTTCGATGATGAGCAAGTGGCTCGGCGAAGCTGAAAAGAATATTTCAAAACTGTTCAAGATGGCGCGCACACTGAACGAAAGCGAAAGCGTGCCGGTCCTGCTGTTCATCGACGAAATCGACTCGCTCCTTGGTACGCGCAACAGCGAAGTCGGGGGCGAAGTCCGCGTCAAGAACCAGTTCCTAACAGAAATGGACGGCATCAACGGCAAGAGCAAAGAGTCGCAGCTGTACGTCATTGGTGCTACAAACAAGCCCTGGAGCCTTGAAGCTGGGTTTCTGCGCAGGTTCCAGAAGAGAATCTACGTGACGCTGCCGGACACCGCATCGAGGACGAACCTCTTTACCCAGTACACAGTGCCGCTGAACGTCGAAGGCACCCTCAGAGTAGACGAGCTTGCAAAGGTGAGCGAAGGCTACAGCGCAAGCGACATCAAGGACATCTGTCAGTCGGTCCAGTTGCGCGTGGTAAATGAGCTGTTTGAAAGCGGCAAGGCGATGGAAGCCGGCACCAACCCGCGGACGATCAACATGCCTGACTTTAGGGAGATACTGAAGATAAGGAAGCCTTCGGTCAGCATCGACATGATAAGGGCCTACATGCGGTGGAGCGACCAGTTCAAAGCACTCTAAAATTTTCGAGTGCTTTATCCGGCTCAGTTCGCTTGGCGAGATGGTCGAATTTTCGCCAGTGTCCTTTTTCCCATACTTTATATATCTAGTCTAGGGCACGGTTTTTCGTTAAATGGCATTTGAAGACATTCTTCCCATTGGTGCGGCTATAACATCAATGGGGGTCGCTGCCGGCCTCGCAGTTTGGGTTGGAAGGCAGCACGGCGGGACCGAGCAGATGATGAAGATCTCTGCGGCGGTAAAGCAGGGTTCTCAGGCTTTCCTGCGGCGAGAGTTCAGGATAGTGATACCTGTGGCGGTAGTGCTCGCGGTAGTCATCGCTTTTGCTTCGGGATTTTCGAACGGTGTAGCTTTTGCAGTCGGGGCAGCACTCTCTGGCCTTGCAGGCCTCATTTCGCTAAAGATCACGGTCAAGGCCGCTGTAAGGGCGGCCCAAGCGACGTCCAAAGGATTAGGGCCGGCATTTGCCCTCGCGTTCCGGGGCGGAGCCACGGTCGGGCTGACGGTGCCGGCTATGGCGCTCATTGTAATCACAGTTCTGTATTTCGTTTTTCCAGACCCGCTCATGATAGCCGGGGTCGGCATAGGCGCAAGCCTCATTGCATTGTTCATCAGGGCCGGGGGCGGCATATTCACAAAGGCCGCTGACCTTGGCGCGGACCTTGTTGGCAAGGTCGAGGCTGGAATCCCTGAGGACGACCCCCGGAACCCCGCGACGATCGCGGACAACGTGGGCGACAACGTCGGCGACGCGGCTGGCATGGGCTCCGATGTCTACGAGTCATACATTGTCACGGCGCTTGCCGCCATGCTGCTTGGCGCGCTAATCGTCCCCGCGTCGCTGCAGGCGATAGGCGGCGACAGCTTTGCGCTTAGGACGCTCCCGTTCTCAGGCATCGAAGTCAACCCGCTCATCATATACCCGATGCTCATCGGCGCGGCAGGGTTGATCGCGTCCATAGTAGGCGCCCTTACCATAACGTCTAGAAAGATTTCAGACCCGATGAAGCCGCTCGACGTCGCGTTCATGATAAGTGCTGCCATAGCGATTGCACTCAACTTTTTCTTTACCACAACGTTCCTCGGCTACAACATTCTGTCGTACTCGCTCTTTGCGACCACGGTCGTGGGCGTGATCCTAGTGCCAGTCATACAAAAGATCACCGACTATTACACCAACTACAAGTACAAGCCGGTGCAGGAAATCGCAGACTCTACAAAGTGGGGCTATGCGTCCAACATTCTGACCGGCATAATCTGGGGCATGAAGTCCACCGGCCCATTCATGCTCGCGATAGTGGTGGTGCTTGGCGTTTCGTACGGCATCACCTTTACCGTAACACAAGACCCGCTAATGGGAATCTATGGCACGGCGATGGCCGCCATGGCAATGCTCAGCCTTGCAGGCATCGTGCTCTGCATCGACGCGTTCGGGCCCATCAGCGACAACGCCGGCGGCATCGTGGAGATGACGGGCATGGGCGACGAGAACCGCACGATAACCGACAAGATCGACGCGGTCGGCAACACCACGAAAGCGATCACGAAGGGCTTTGCGATCGCCAGCGCGGGGCTTGCGGCGCTTGCCATGATACAGGCGTTCCAGCACGAAGCAAACAAGATATTCCCGGCAATGACGTTTGAATATTCGCTGTCCGACGTCGGGCTCGTGATCGGGCTCCTTGTCGGCGGCCTCATACCGTTCCTTGTGACGAGCCAGCTGATTGCAGGCGTAAGCAGGTCTGCGACAAAGATGGTTGACGAAGTGAGGCGACAGTTCAAGGAAATGCCCGGCATTCTGGAAGGCAAGACCACGCCGGACTATGCAAAGTGCGTTGATATTGCGACGACTGCAAGCCTCAGGGAGCTGTGGAAGCCGGCGCTAGTCACAGTCGCGGCGCCGATAGTGATAGGCGTGCTTCTCGGTCCGACTGCGGTTGCAGGCGTGCTCATGGGCGCGGTGGTAAGCGGCCTCTTCCTTGCGTACCACCTGGCAAACAGCGGGGGCGCATGGGACAACGCCAAGAAATACATCGAGATGCAGGGAAAGAAAAAGACCGAGGCTCACGCAGTCGCGGTAGTCGGCGACTTGATAGGCGACCCGTACAAGGACACGGCCGGGCCTGCGCTCAACACTGTGATCAAGCTGCTCAACACCGTGGCAATAGTGTTCGTACCAGTGTTTATCGCGATACTGGCACTTTAGTTCGGGTTCAATTTCGACTGGCCTCACGATGCCATGGTGGATATAGTTAGAACTGAAAAATGTCACCCACGTGGAACTTGCAAGCACAAAATGCTGTTTGGCAAAAAGATAAAGCGGATTCGGGCTATTATACGTGATAGTAATTTTCTTAGGGTTTTGGCATTGATCTTGAAGCGTTTTAAGGTTTACAGGCTTGCGTACAAGATCAGGGTATCAAGAATGGCTTGCGAATCCTGCCCGCAGGTAAGATCTTTGATTGCGCTGTTCATATCAACCATCTTCGGTCACCTATCTCCGCCTACCACCCGAATGCAGCAGCCTTGACTTTTCACCCGATTTTTCAGCAGTGGCTG
>Ga0299913_10001326_pt1 | contig 18064 bp, 24 predicted proteins | sample RVTome_9_FD_201360 | JGI IMG/M metagenome (GOLD analysis project Ga0299913, IMG submission 201360) | Soil microbial communities from uranium-contaminated site in the Upper Colorado River Basin, Wyoming, United States - RVT155D38 (version 2) ... | reverse complement strand
GGGCTTCGACATCCTGATCGACGACGGCGCCGTCCGGCTCCGGGTCGGCAAGGTCGAGCGCGGCCGCGCCGTCTGCGAGGTGCTCGTCGGCGGCACGGTCGCGTCGCACAAGGGCGTCAACCTGCCCGGCGTGCCGCTGCCGATCCCCTCGCTGACCAGGAAGGACATCGACGATCTCCAGTTCGCGCTCGAGCTCGGCTGCGACTTCGTCGCGCTCTCGTTCGTGCGCTCCGCCTCGGACGTGCAGGCGCTGAAGACGCTGATCGAGGCGGCCGGCTCGACCGCGCACGTGATCGCGAAGATCGAGAAGGCGGAGGCCGTCGCCGTGCTGGACGAGATCCTGCGCGAGGCCGACGCGGTGATGGTCGCGCGCGGAGACCTCGGCGTCGAGATCGGCGCCGCCGAGGTGCCGCTGCTGCAGAAGCGGATCATCCTGCGGGCGCTCGAGCGCGGGAAGCCCGTGATCACCGCGACGCAGATGCTCGAGTCGATGATCCACGCCCCCGAGCCCACGCGCGCGGAGGCCTCCGACGTCGCCAACGCGATCCTCGACGGGACGAGCGCGATCATGCTCTCCGGCGAGACGGCGATCGGCGAGTTCCCCTTCGAGTCGGTCGCGTACATGGACCGGATCGCCCGCGCGGTCGAGCCCAGCCTGGGCTACCGGCACGAGATCCCCGAGGCGGAGGAGCAGCCGACGATCGGCCAGGCGATGTCGAACGCCGCCTGCGACATCGCCGAGGCGATCGAGGCCAAGGCGCTGCTCGTGCCCACGTTCACGGGCCGCACCGCGTCGGCGGTCGCGCGCCTGCGCCCGCGCCGGCCGATCATCGGCCTCACCCACCACCATCACTCGCTCCAGCACATGGCGCTCGAGTGGGGCGTGACGCCCGTCCACATCTCCGAGTGCGCGGACGTCGAGGAGCTCTGGGAGACGTCGATCGACGCGGCGCGCCGGACGGAGATCGTCGAGCCCGGCGACCGGGTCGTGCTCACGGCCGGCACCGCCGTCAACATCCCGGGCTCGACCAACGTGATCAAGGTCGAGGTCGCGTAGCAGGAGGCCCGGGCCGGCCGCGGAATCGTTTCCCGTGGCCATCCGCCGTGCGACCAGGACCGACCAGCGACCCGGCAAGTCCGCGCGGGCCAAGCCGCGTGCGAAGAAGCGCGGGCGCTCGCCGCGGGCGACCATCCTGCTCCGCTGGTGCGTGCTCGGCGTCCTCGCGCTGGTCGGCGTCCTCTACTACCAGCCGCTGTCGAGCTACGTGGAGACGCGGTCCGCGCTGAACGAGCGCGCCGCCGAGGTCGAGGAGCTCCGCCAGGAGCGCAGCCGCCTCCAGGCCCGGCTGGCGGACTCGTCGACGGTCGAGGCGCTCTCGCGCGAGGCGCGGCGCATGAGCCTCGTGCGGCCGGGGGAGAAGCTCTTCATCGTCAAGGGCGTCCAGGAGTGGCGGCGGGCGCACGCGCAGGGCGGGGCTACGATCGGGCGGGATGGATGACCGCGCGCTCGTCGAACGGCAGCTCGGCCGGCCGCCGCGGGCGTTCCGGCGCGTCGTAGCGCGCTGTCCGTACGGCGCGCCCGCCGTGACCGAGCAGGAGCCCTACGACGCGTCGGGCGACCCGTTTCCGACGACCTACTACCTCACGTGCCCCCAGCTCGTGGCGGCGGTCGCGCGGCTCGAGGCCGCGGGCGGCGTCGAGCGCTGGAGCGGGGAGGTGGAGCGCGACCCGGCCCTTGCGTCCGACCTCGACAGTGCGACCGAGGAGCAGCGCCGCATCCGGCGTGCCCTCGCCGCCGGACAGACGGGCCGGGACGGCGGCGCCTCGCTCGACCTCGGCATCGCGGGCAGCGCGAACCCGCGGCGGCTCAAGTGCCTGCACGCGCACGCCGCCTACGCGCTGGCGCGCCCGGGCTACGCGCTGGGCGAGCGCGTGCTCGCCGACGTCGACCCGCTCTGGCCCCCCGAGCGCTGCTGCACGCAGCTCGACGGCTGAGAGGCACCATCTAGCATCCCGCGCGTGGTCACCGAGGCCGAGCTCGAGAGCGCCCGCCGCGAGTGGGCGGAGGGGCACGGGCGCCTGCACGAGGAAGCGCGGGAGCCCGACGAGCGCGAGCGGCTGCTCGCGCAGGTCGACGCGGTCGAGGCCGAGCTGCGCCGGCGGGTCGGCGGCACGTTCACGCTGCGGGAGCTCGTCGCGGCCTACGCAGGCGCAGAGCGGTGGAGCCGAGCGGTCGTCGCCGAGCGCGCACCGGCGCCCGGCTGGCCGCGGACGCTCTCGCTCGTCGAGGCGGCGGCGTTCCATCAGTACGCCCGCGGCGCGCAGGACTACGAGCCGTGACCGGCACGGCCCGCCGGCCGCCGCCGCGCCGCCGCAGCCCCCTCTGGCGGCCGCTCCTCTGGGCGCTCGCGCTGCTGGCGGTGCTCCTGCTCGGGATCTCGATCGGGCGCGCGCTCGAGGAGGGCCCGAGCCCGGGGGGCACGGAGACGAGGGTACGCACGCTCGAGCCGCAGCCGCTGCCGCCGGCGCCCCGGACGACGGTGACGGTGACCGGCGGCTGACCGGATTCGGGTTTCAGGGTTCAGGAGGTTTGGGTAGGTTCCCTCCGCCATGGCCTTCTCGGGGAACAGGAACGCCGCCACGCCGCAGCCCGAGTGGCTGACGCTCGGCCAGGCGGCGAAGTACCTCGGCGTCGCGCAGAGCACGATGCGCAAGTGGTCCGACCTGGGCCGCGTGTCGGCGTTCTACACGCCGGGCGGGCACCGCCGCTACCGCCGGTCCGACCTCGACCACTTCCTCGACCGGTCCGGGCCCGCGTCCGCGTCCGCGCGGTCCAGCGGCCCGCTCGTCCTGATCGTGGACGACGACGCGCAACTGCGCGAGTACGTCCGCGTCAACCTCGAGGCCGAGGGCTACGAGGTGCGCGAGGCCGGCGACGCCAACGAGGCGCTGGCGGCGCTCGGCGAGCGCTCGCCCGAGCTGATCCTGCTCGACGTGATGATGCCGCAGGTGGACGGCTGGGAGACGCTGCGCCGGATCCAGGAGCACACCGGGGTCGGCGCGATCCCCGTGATCATGTTCTCGGGCCAGGTGGACGAGCGAACGGCGGGCGAGGCCGAGTCGCGCGGCGCCCAGGGGTTCATCGGCAAGCCCTTCGACCCGCGCTCGCTGATCGAGTCCGCGAAGCAGCAACTGCCGGTTTAGATGGGCGGCCGGCAATTGCCGCACTCGCGGATGACGACCCAGACACGGCGCCGGGAACCACCCTCGGCTTTGCCAAGGCAACCAGCCTTGGCCGCAGCCGAGTGCGGCCCCCGGCTTGGTCTGGATCGCCCCCGCGAGCACGCCAATCGCCGACCGACCATCTAGCGCCGCTGGTCGGGCTCGACCGATCGCTCCAGGCCTGGGTCGTCGACCACCGTGTCGGCGTACTCGACCCGCTCTTCGAGGCGCTCTCCTACGCCGGCTCGTTCGGGTTCGTCTGGCTGGCGATCGCGGTCGCCGTCTCGGGCTTCTCCTGGAGCCGGCCGTGGCTGTGGACGCGCGTCGGCGTCGCGATCCTCTTCGCCGAGAGCATCTCCGGCGCGCTCAAGCTCGCCGTCGAGCGCGACCGGCCGCCGGTCTCTCGCCCCGTGCCGGAGACGCTGCTCGAGACCCCTGCCACCTACTCGTTCCCCTCCGGTCACGCGACGGTGGCGTTCGCCTGCGCGACGGTGCTCGCGCTCGCCGTGCCGCGGCTGCGCTGGTGGCTGTTCGGGCTCGCCGCCCTGATCGCGTGGTCGCGCGTCTACGTCGGCGTCCACTACCCCGGCGACGTGCTCGGCGGCGCGTTGATCGGGGTGGTGATCGCTAGAGCTCTTCGGATGCTTGCAGGAGCCCTGCGCCGATCAGGCCCACCGACGCGAGCAGGCTGATCCACAGCCCGATGCCGCGGCCGGCGAAGAAGAACTCGTCCGGGATCGAGATCGTCCGGACGAGCACGAAGATGGTCGAGAGCGCCCCGAGGCCCATCACGACGAGGCTCTCCGGGACGGCCGCGGGCAGGTCGAGGCCCCAGTGGCGGAGCGCCACGACGAGGATCGCCGCGATCCCGATGAAGAGCACGAGCTTGCCGAGCAGGCCGGTATGCCAGCCGATCACGCTCACGTCCACGCCCTCGCCGGTGCCCGCGTACCAGCCCGTCAGCGCGGAGAGCGCGAGCACGAGCCCGGTCACCCAGGTCGCCTGCTCGCCCATCCCCCAGAGCGACGGGGCGCGCCGGCGGGAGACGGCCGCGGGCTCGGCGACGGCGTCCCAGCTCGGGTCGTTCTGGAGGGGCTCCGGAGCGTCCACGGGGGAGAGTATGGGCACAAACCGGCCGGAAAGTCACGTGGAACCGCCGCCCGGGACGGCGGTGCGCGAGGCGACTACACTCAGGGGATGGCCGAGCCTGCGACTCGCCCCCCGGCAGGCGACGACGCGCCGCCGTTCGACCCCGTGGCGGTCGACCGCGCGTACCTTCAGGAGCGCGCGCGCCGCCGCGCGCGCATCGAGCGCTCCCGCGCCCGTCGTCGCGCCGGTCTCCGCTTCTGGGTCGTGCTCGCCTGCCTGGTCGCGGTCAGCCTGCTGCTCACGCTGACCGTCTGGCGCGAGGTCGAGCGGCTCTTCGGGCTGTAGATGGTTGACCGACAATTCCACGCACTCGCGAACTACCGGTCAGCCATCTAGGCCTCGTGGCGAGCACCCGCACCCGTCCCGACCTCGGGGAGGCGCTCGCCGCTCTCTCGCACGCCGCGCGCGCGCTCGCGGCCGGCGCGACGCTCGAGTCGGCGCTGGTCGAGCTGGTCGCCGCGGCGGCTCGGGGCACCGGCGCGGACGTGGCCGTCCTGTGGCTGCCGGAGCACGAGGGCGGTCTCGCCGCCCGTGCCGTCTGGTCGACCTCCACCGGCCTTGCCGCGGAGATCGAAGGTCTGAGAGAGGCGTCGGTCGAGAGCGCCGTCGAGCGCGTACGCGGCCGGCTCGACCCCGATGCGGAGGCGCTCGCCATCCCCTGCGAGGTCGCGCTCGGTACGGGTGCTCTGACCGTCGTCCGCCGGGGTGCTCCGTTCGAGTGGGAAGAGGAGCGGCTCGCCACGCTCGCTGCGGATCTCGCCGGCCTCGCCTCGGCGCTCGGCTCTCACGGCCTCGCGGCCGCGGGCGACGCGATCGGCGCCCTCGACGTGGCCGGCGACGCGCTCGCCGCGACTGCCGACGACGAGGGCGCACCGGCGCGCGTCGCGCGCCTGTCGTCGCTCGCCTCCGGCGCCGAGGCCGCGCTGGTCTGGCGGCTGCGCGACGACGCGCTCGAGGTCGACGGCTCCCACGGAGCCATCCAGGCGGACGCCGTGCTCGAGCGCGCCGCCGCGGCGATCCTGCTGGAGTCCCGGGCCGCCGCGGTGCAGGGCGACCCGAGCTCCGGCCACGTCGTGACGCTCCAGCTCGGCCAGCCCGCGCTCGGCGCCTTGCAGCTCCGCTTCGCGCCGGGGCGCCTGCCGGACGAGCGCGAGCTCGGGCGGCTGGCGAGCTTCGCCGTCCGGGCGGCACACGCGCTCCGCTCCTCCGAGCGGGCGCGCGAGGCCCGCTTCGAGCTGGAGCGGAGCCGGGCGCTGCTCTCGGTCGTGAGCGAGGCGATCTCCCGGCTCTCGCTCTCGCACACGCTCGATACCGCGATCGAGCGGGTCGCCGACCTGCTCGACTCCGACCGGGTCGCCGTCTACCTCCGCGAGGAGCAGCGGTTCGCCGTCGCGGCCAGCCGCGGCATCGACGGCCCGCACGAGGCCGTCGCCGAAGCGCTGCTCGAGGTCGCGCTCGGCCTCCGCAGGCGCGGCGCGATCGTCGAGATCGCGGACGTGTCGGCCGACGGCCGCCTCGAGCCGGCCCGCGCCCAGCTGCAGGAGTCGGGAATCCTGTCTGCTCTCGCCCTCCCGCTGATCGTCGGCGACGAGCCGATCGGCCTGCTCGCCGTCTATCCCCGCGGGCCGCGGCCGCTGACGCCGAACGAGAGCGCGCTGCTCTCCGCGCTGGCCGCCCAGCTCGCCGTCGTCGTCCAAAACGCGCGGCTGCACGAGCGCGCGACCGCCCTCGGCAGCGAGCTCGAGCACGCGCTCCGGTCCGAGCGGGACGCGGCGAAGCAGCTGCAGGCCCAGTACGAGATCTCGCGCTCGTTCGCGCAGAGCCTCTCGCTCGAGCGGACGCTCGCGGTGCTTGCGGAGTCGGTCGTGACGCTGCTCGGCGTCGATGCGGCCGTGATCCGGATGCCCGACGAGCGGGGCGTCGAGCTGACGCCTCGCGCGGTCTTCGTCAACGACGAGCGCGTCGACGCTGCCGCCCGGGCGCTGCTCTCGCGGCCGCAGCCGCTCGCGCGGGGGGAGCTGCTCGACCTGCTCGCGCGGAGCGAACCGCTGGTCGTCGACGCCGAGGCCGCCGAGAAGCTTGGCGGCGCGATCGCGCTGCTGGCGCCGTTCCTGCGCAAGGGCTCGAGCGTCGCCGTGGTCCCGATCGCGACGTCCGGGGAGCTGCTCGCGACGCTGACGATCGTCTCGCTCCACCCCGGCCGCCCGGTCGCCGGCGAGATCGCGCAGACGGCGCTGTCGATCGCCGGCCAGGCGGCGCTCGCGATCGACAACGCGCGCCTGTACGGCCAGCAGAAGGCCTTCGCCGACACGATGCAGCGCGCGTTGCTGCCGCGCGAGGCCCCGGAGCTGGAGGGGCTCGAGCTCGGGGACGTCTACGAGTCGGCGGCCCGCCTCGAGGTCGGCGGGGACGTCTACGACTACCTCACGCTCGGCGACGGGCGGCTCGCGGTCGTGCTCGGCGACGTCACCGGCCACGGCGTCGACGCGACGGCGGACATGGCGATGGCCAAGTACGTCTTCCGGTCGCTCGCGCGCGAGCACCCGGACCCCGGAGCGTTTCTCGCCGCCGCGAACGACGTCGTCTCCTCGGAGATCGCGTCCGGCCGGTTCATCACGATGGTCGAGCTCGTCTTCGACGCGGTCGCCGGACGTGTCTCCTGCGCGAGCGGAGGCCATCCGGCGCCGCGGCTCGTGCTGCCGGACGGAGCCGTCGAGGGCATCTCCGCGCAGGGGCTCGCGCTCGGGATCGACGCGCGGCAGGACTACCCCGTCGTCACGGTCGACTTCCCGCCGGGGGCGATCGTCGTCGCCTACACGGACGGCGTCGTCGAGGCGCGCCGGGGCGGCGAGCAGTTCGGCGTCGACCGGCTGGACGCGCTGCTGGCGGAGAGCCGCGCCCTGCCGCCACAGGAGATCGCCGAGGCCGCGCTCGCCGCCTGCCGCGAGTGGACCGAGGGCGAGCTCACCGACGACTTCGCCGTCGTCGTGATCAAGCGGGCCCCCGCGGCGTGAGCCGCTCCGGAGCTGCACTCGGCGCGCTCGTCTTCGGCGCGGGATCCGGCTCGCTCGCGACCGAGATCGCGGCGTCCCGCATGCTCGCGCCCTACTTCGGCTCGTCGACGATCGTGTGGGCGAACCTGATCGGGATCGTCCTCGCCGGCCTCGCGCTCGGATACTGGCTCGGCGGGAAGCTGGCCGACCGCCGCCCCGAGCGGCGCCTGCTCGGGGGGATCGTCGTCGTCGCGGCGCTCTGGGTGGCGATGACCCCCTTCGTCGCGCGGCCGTTCCTGGACGCCGCCGTCGGCAACCTCGACGACGCCTCCGCGGGCGCGGTGATCGGCTCGTTCTTCGCGGTGCTGCTCCTGTTCTCGCCGGCCGTCGTCCTGCTCGGGATGGTCTCGCCGTTCGCGATCAGGCTCGCGATCTCCGACGTGGCGACGGCGGGCGCGGTCGCGGGCCGCTTCTACGCGCTCTCCACCGCCGGCTCGCTGCTCGGCACGTTCGTGCCGGCGCTCGTCGCGATCCCGCTCGCCGGGACACAGCGGACGCTACTCGGCACCGCGGCGCTGCTGGCGATCTCCGCCGCGTTCCTGCTCGGCCGCCGCGCGCTCGTCCTCGCCGCGGCGATCGCCGCCCTCGCCGCGCTGCCGCCGGGGGCGATCAAGTCGGAGGCGGGCCTGCTGCACGAGGAGGACTCGCTCTACCAGTTCATCCAGGTGCTCGAGGCGCCGGACGGGCACCGGCTGCTGCGGCTGAACGAGGGCGTCGCCGTGCATTCGGTCTGGCGGGAGGACACCGTGCTCACGGGCGGCGTCTGGGACGCGTTCCTGGCGCTGCCCGCGTTGCTCGACCGGCCGCTGCGCTCGGTCGCGATCCTCGGCAACGCGGGCGGCACGACCGCGCGGGCGCTCGGCCGCTTCTACCCGGACGCGCGCGTCGACGGCGTCGAGCTCGACCCCGCGGTCAGCCGCGCCGGCCGCGAGTGGTTCGGGATGGAGGACAACCCGCGGCTGACGGTGCACGACGCCGACGCACGGCCGTTCCTGCGCCGGACGGACGAGCGGTACGACCTGATCGTCGTCGACGCCTACCACCAGCCGTACGTCCCCTTCTACCTCGCCACGCGCGAGTTCTTCCGGCTCGCCCGCGAGCGGCTCGAGCCGGGCGGAATCCTCGCCCTCAACGTCGCCTCGGTTCCCGGCGACGAGAGCCTCCTCGACGGGATCGCGGGCACGCTGACGCACGAGTTCGAGTCGGTCGCCGTCTGGCCCGCGTTGCGCTTCAACAAGCTCCTGCTCGCCTTCGACGAACCGAGCTCGCTCAGCTCCGACGAGGTCGTCGCGAACGGCCCGGCCGAGCTCGAGCCGCTCCGGCAGCTGCTCCTGCGCGACCTGCGCGCCGTGACCGAGAAGGCGAAGCGGCCGTGGACGGACGACCGGGCCCCGGTCGAGTGGGTGACCGACCGGATGATCATCGAGTACGCGGCCCGCGGCGGCGAGCTCGACGAGGACTTCCTGCCCACCGCGCCGCCGTGAGGCTGCTCCGGGGCGACGGGCCGCTGATCCGCGTCGGGCACCGCGGGGCGGCCGCGCTCGCGCCCGAGAACACGCTTCCCTCCTTCGAGGCGGCGCTCGCGTACGGCGTCGACGCGATCGAGTTCGACGTGCTCGACCTCGACGCCGGGCCGCTCGTGATCGCCCACTCCCGCGAGGAGGCCCGGCCCGGCCGGCCGACGCTCGACGAGGCGCTCGACTTCCTCGCCGGCCGCAACGTCGGGCTGCACGTCGACCTCAAGCTGACGACGCGCCTCGAGGAGGTCGTCGAAGCGCTCGGCCGGCACGGCGTCGCGGAGCGCACGGTCGTCAGCTCGTTCCACCTGCCGACCCTGCGCGTCGTCGCGGCCTGCGCGCCGCACGTCCGGATCGGCTTCACCTACCCGGAGGACCGCTACGGCGTCTCGAAGCGGCGCGCGCTCAGGCCGGCGGTCCGGCTCGGCACGCTGGCGCTGCGGCGGGCCGTCGTCGCCCGGGTCCCGGCGATGCTGGCGCGGGCCGGCGCGGAGGCGCTGATGCTGCAGCACGCGGTCGTCTCGGCGGGCGCCGTCGCGCGCGCGCACGCCGCCGGAGCGGCCGTCTGGGCGTGGACCGTCGACGATCCGGTCGAGCTGGCTCGCCTCGAGGCGGCCGGGGTCGATGCAGTGATCACAAACGATCCGAGGCTCTTTTCAGCCGTGGCTACACTGCCGACGTGAGCCGAGGACTCTCTTTTGCCCTGCTCCTGGCCTGCTCGGCCGCCGGCGTGCTCGCCGCGGTCCTGCTCGTCGCGACGCCCGCGGCGACCGCCGACGACGGCACGACGACCGGGACCACGACGGCCCCGCCGCCTCCCCCGACCACGACCACGACGACCACGGCGCCGCCGCCGGTCCCGCCGCCCCCGCGGCCGGCGACGATTCCCGCCGGGGTCACGGTCGCCGGCCAGGTGCTCGTGGGCGGGCTTTCGCCCGCCGAGGCGACCGCCGAGATCAAGGCGTTCTTCGCCCGCCCGATCGTGCTCCGGCTGGGCAAGGTGACGCTCCGTGCGACGCCGAGGCAGCTCGGCGCCGCCGCCTACGTCGGCGACGCGGTCAAGCGGGCGCGGATCGTCGCTCCGGGCGCCAACGTGCCCCTGAAGGTGGCGGCGCCGCAGCCGCGGATCGAGCGCTACGTGCGCACGCTCGCGAGGCGCTTCGACCGCACCGCCGTCGACTCCCGCCTGCTGCTCCGCGGCGGCAAGCCGTTCGCGACCAAGGAGCGGCCGGGCCGGCGCCTGCGCCGGGTGCTCGTCGCACGCGACCTCTTCCGCAGCCTGAAGACGCACGTGCGCGAGCCGGTGGAGCTCCGCACCGAGAAGGTCGAGCCGGCCACGAGCCGGAAGTCGATCGGCGACGTGATCGTGATCAACCGGGGCGCGAACAAGCTCTTCCTCTACGACGGGATGAAGCTGCGGCGCACCTTCGGCGTCGCGACCGGCGAGTCGCGCTATCCGACCCCGCTCGGGCGCTTCCACATCATCGTCAAGTGGCGCCACCCCTGGTGGTACCCGCCCCAGTCCGACTGGGCGAAGGACGCGAAGCCGATCCCGCCCGGTCCCGGCAACCCCCTGGGCACGCGCTGGATGGGCATCTCCTCGCCGGCAGTCGGCATCCACGGCACGCCCGACCCCGCGTCGATCGGCTACTCGGTCTCCCACGGCTGCATCCGCATGCGGATCCCCGAGGTCGAGTGGCTGTTCAACCAGGTCGACGTCGGCACGCCCGTCTACATCGTCAAATGACGACCCGTCGGCTGCGCCTCGCCGCGCAGATCGCGGCGCTCGGCGTCGTCGCGGCGCTGCTCGGGCTGCTCGGCTGGAAGCTCCTCCAGGGCGAGAGCGAGGTCACGTCCGAGCTCGCGCGAGGCGGCGCCCCCGAGGCGCCCGCCTTCACGCTCGAGCGGCTCGACGGCGGCGGCGAGCTCTCGCTCGCATCGCTGCGCGGCAAGACGGTCGTGCTCAACTTCTGGGCCTCCTGGTGCAACCCCTGCAAGGACGAGGCGCCGCTCTTGCAGGAGGCCTCCGAGCGCTGGGCGGCGAAGGACGTCGTCTTCGTCGGTATCGACGTGAAGGACTTCCGCGGCGACGCCCGCGCGTTCGTGGAGCGCTACGGGATCACCTACCCGAACGTGTACGACGGCAAGGGCTCGACGATCGGCCGCTACGGGGTCACCGGCTACCCGGAGACCTACTTCGTCGACCCGGACGGCAGGGTGCGGCACCGGATCGCGGGGCCCGTCGACTCCGCCGAGGAGGTCGACGAGGCGATCCGGCGGGCGCTCCCACCGGCGTGAGGCTGCTCGCCGCCGCCCTCGCGGCGCTGGCGCTCGCCGCGCCGGCGGCCGCGAGCGAGCAGCGGCCGACCGCGTCCGAGCTCGAGTCGGAGCTCGTCTGCCCCGTCTGCGAGACGACCCTGGACACCTCGAACGCGCCTGTGGCTCTGCGGATGAAGGCGTTCATCCGCGAGCGGATCGACGCCGGCGACACGAAGAGCGAGATCAAGGCGAAGCTCGTCGCCGACTTCGGTCCTGCGGTGCTCGCCGTGCCGCCGCGCAAGGGCTTCGACTGGATCGCATGGCTGCTCCCGCTCGGCGGGCTCGCGGTCGCGGCGGTCGCGGTCGGCGCAGTTGCCTGGCGCTGGAGCCGGCGCGGGGAGGAGCCGGCGCCCGAGCCGCTCGACCCCGAGCTCGAGCGTCGCCTCGACGACGAGCTCGAGCGCTACGAGTGACCGGGACCTCGATCGTCGTCGCGTTCGGCGCGGGTCTGCTCTCCTTCCTCGCCCCCTGCGTGCTGCCGCTTGTGCCGGCCTATCTGTCCGCGGTCTCGTCGGTCGAGGCGGAGCGGCTCGGCGAGCGCGGCTCCTCGCGGCGGGTCCTCCTCTCGAGCCTGCCGTTCGTCGCGGGGCTCGTCACGGTATTCGTGCTCCTCGGCGCCGTCGCCGCGGCGGTTGGCCTCTCGTTCGCGCGCAACCAGTTCCTGCTCGAGCAGATCGCCGGCTTCGTCCTGATCGTCTTCGGCTTCGTCTTCCTCGGCCTGCTCCCGTGGCCGCAGCGCCTGGTCGGCGCCGGCCTCGTCCAGGGCGCGCGTCGGCGCGGCTCGGGCTTCCTGCTCGGCGGCGCGTTCGCCGTCTGCGCGGCGCCCTGCATCGGGCCGGTGCTCGGCTCGATCCTCGTGCTCGCGGGCGATTCGGAGACGGTGGTCGAGGGCTCGGTGCTGCTCGCGGTCTACGCCCTCGGCCTCGCCGTGCCGTTCCTCGTCGCCGCGGCCGTCTTCACGCCGGCGATGGGGCTCTTCCGGCAGGTACGCGACCACTACCTCGCGCTCCAGGTCGCCGGCGGGATCGTGCTGGTCGCGCTCGGCGCGCTCCTCTTCGCAGGCGAGTTCTGGCGCCTGCGCGTCTATTTGAACCGCCTGTTCGAGGCTCTGGGTATCGGCTAGGTCCGGGCAAAGACGGAGCGAAGCGACACTTCAGGGGTCTTGCGCGTTCGAGATCCGCTTCTGCGGATCTCGAACTTGCGCGGAAATCAGGAGCGAAGCGACACTTCAGGGGTCTTGCGCGTTCGAGATCCGCTTCTGCGGATCTCGAACTTGCGCGGAAATCAGGAGCGAAGCGACACTTCAGGGGTCTTGCGCGTTCGAGATCCGCTTCTGCGGATCTCGATCTTGCGCGGAAAACACTGCTAGATTCGGCTCAATGGCGACGATCCTGCTCGCGGGAGTCGACCTCTTCTTCCGGGGAAAGCTCGAGGCCCTGCTCGAAGGGCATCACGTCGTCACGGCCGGCAGCGTCGAGCCGCCCGACCTGGTGATCGTGGACATCGCCCGGGTGGAGCCCGACGAGGTGGCCGAGTCGTGGCCGGACGTGCCGATCCTCGGCTTCACGAACCACACCGACAAGGCGGGGCTCCAGCGGGCCCACACGGCAGGGTTCGACCAGGTGATCGTGAAGTCCGCGCTCGCCGAGCGCGTGCCCGAGATCGTGGCCGAGCTGACCGCACCGTCCGGCTGACGGCGCTCGCTAGACTCGCTCCGATGACGTACATCATCGCCGAGCCGTGCATCGACATCCTCGACCGCTCGTGCGTCGACGTCTGCCCGGTCGATTGCATCCACGAGTTCAAGCGCCAGCTGATCATCGATCCGGAGGAGTGCATCGACTGCGGGGCATGCGAGCCGGAGTGCCCGGTGGAGGCGATCTTCCCCGAGGACGCGCTGCCCGACAAGTGGGAGCCCTTCGTCAAGATCAACTACGCGTACTCGGAGGGGCCCGACGTCGTGAACCCGCTCGTCGACGCCTACGCGACCGAGCACGACGTCCAGAACCTCCCGCTCGAAGACGCATAAGCGCACGCGGAACGGGAACACACCTCCCTCGTCCACGAACGAAGGAGGGGTCATGCCGCAGAAGGCATGGAGCGCCAAGCGCGAGCGGCAGTACGAGCACGTCAAGGAAGGGCTGCGGGAGCGCGGCACGTCGGAGGACAAGGCCGAGGAGATCGCCGCGAGGACGGTCAACAAGGAGCGGGCGCGGCAGGGCGAGGCGAAGCAGTCGTCGCGCCTCTCGCGCACCGACATCTCCTCCGGCCGCCGCGGCGGGCTCCGCTCGGGCACGCGCCGGGCGAAGGGACGCACGCGCGACCAGCTCTACGAGGAGGCGAAGGACCTGAACGTCCAGGGCCGGTCGAAGATGAACAAGGAGCAGCTGCAGCGCGCGGTCGACCGCAGGAAGCGCTAGGCCTCACCGCTATCCTTGGACGGTGAGACCGCGCACCCTGGATCACGTGGCGCTGTGGGTCGCCGACCGCGAGCGCATGGTCGCGATCGCGGTCGAGCGGCTCGGCGTCCGCGTGATCGAGCGAACAGACATTTTCACGCTGCTCGGAGCCGATGCACGGCGCGGGAAGCTGACGCTCTTCGACGCCGACGGCCCGCGCGAGCGGGGCGCGCTCGCGCGGATCGGCCTCCGGGTCTCGTCGCTCGACGGCCGCGCCGCGCAGGTCGACCTCGGTGAGGGGCTGGAGATCGTCCTCGTCGCGGCTGAGACCGACTCGGAGCTCGATCTCGACCACGTGGCCCTCCACTCGTCGGACCCCGCGGCCGCCGCGGCCGGCTGGGAGGATCTCGGGTTCGAGCGTGGGGCCGACGGCCGGCTCGAGCTCGGCGGCGCCCACCTCGAGCTCCTGCCGGGCGACCCGGGCGCGCCCGAGCGGCCGCTGCTGAACCACATCGGCGTCCTGGTCGACTCGGTCGCCGAGCACCAGGCTGCGGCGGAGGAGCTCGGCGTCGAGATCGACGACCTCGTCGACGCGCCGAACACGATCGCGCTCTTCGTCTGGGGCCCGGACCGGGTGAAGCTCGAGTACATCGAGCACAAGCCATCGTTCTCGCTGACCTAGAGGCTTGATGTGGAATTGGCGCGCTGTGGGGCTGTTCCAGACCAAGCCAGGGCGGCTCGGCGTCTGAGGCGCAGGCTGGGTGCTTGCGTGAGGAGGCCGAGACGGCCTGGCGCCGTGTCTGGGGCGGTCCCACAGACCCGCTCAGGTTTCACATCAAGCCTCTAGAGCTCGCCGGCGCCGGCATGGCCGGCCTCGTCGCGGCGGCGCGGGCGCGCGAGCTCGGCGCGGCTCCGGTCGTGCTCGAGAAGGGAGGCCGGCCGGGCGGCTCGATGCTGCTCTCGAGCGGCGTCGTCTGGCGGCACCGCACCCTCGCCGACTTCCGCGAGGAGTGCCCGGGCGGCGACCCTGCGCTCCAGCGGTGCCTGGTCGAGGAGCTCGACGGTGCGCTCGACTGGCTGGAGGCGCTCGGGGTCGAGCCGGCGGCGCGGGAGACCGGCAACCCGCACACGGTTGGGCGCCGCTACGACCCGCGAGCGCTCACCGAGGTGCTCGTCCGGGCCGCGGGCGACGTCCGGCTCGGACGGTCGTTCGCCGAGCCGCAGATCCTCGCAACGGGCGGCTTCGGCGCCCGGCTCGCGCGCGAGCGCGGGCTGCTGCTGCGCGGGAACCCGTGGAGCGAGGGCGACGGGCTCGCGTACGCGCTCGCCCGCGGGGCCGCGCCGACGGCGGGGATGGAGGAGTTCTACGGGCGCGCGCTGCCGGCTGCGGTCGGCGAGGACGACTACGTCCGCGCGGCGCAGCTGTACGCGCGGCATGCGCTCGTGCTCGACGACGACGGGCGCGACCTCGGCGAGGCGGCATGGCACGAGAGCGACCTGGCGCAGCGCCTGCCCGCGACCGGAGCTTGGTACGTCGTCGACGCGCGGGCGCTGCGCGAGCGCGTCCGCGAGCGCACCGTCGCCGACCTCGTCGAGGCGGCGCGGGCGGCCGGCGGGGACGTGCGCCCCGCGGGGGCGCTGCCCTTCTCGCTGCCGGCGTCCGCCAAGCTGGTCGAGCCGCCCTTCACCGCGGTGCGGGTCTACGCCGGCGTGACGCACACGCTCGGCGGGATCCGCATCGACGAGCGCGCGCGGGTGCTGGACGCGCGCGGGACGCCCGTCTCGGGCCTGTGGGCGGCGGGCGCCGACGCGGGCGGCATCTTCACGGGCGGCTACGGGAGCGGCCTCGCCGCAGCGCTCGTCTTCGGCCGCGTCGCCGCAGAGAGCGCGCTCCGCTAGGCGGCTACGCGAGCTGCGTGTAGGCGCAGCGGCGGCGGTCGCCCGGGAACGGCGAGGGGCCGATCTTGCTCACCCGCAGGACGACGTCACCCTCTTCCACCGTCGCGCCGCGCGCCGGGGGCTCGCCCTCGCGCTGGCGCAGCGTCCAGCCGCTCGGCGACCAGACGAAGAGCAGGTGCCCGTCCGGGCCGTGGGTGCCGTTCTCGTCCGCCATCGGCGCGGATTCTACGAGTTGGACGCGTACGCGGGGAGCACCACGCGGATCGCCGTGCCGCCGTCGGCGCCCTGCTCGACCGAGAAGCGGCCGTTCAGCGTCGAGGCCCGCTCGCCGATCGCCTCCAGCGCCGCCGTCCGCCGCTCGCCGGTGCCGTTGTCGGAGACGATCGTCTCGATCTCTCCCTCGGGCGTGTCGCGGACGACGACCGAGATCCGCGAGGGCGGCCCGCGCCGGACCGCCTGGTTGAGGGACTCCCGGATGATCTGGTACAGCCCGACCTGCTCCTTCTCGCCGAGCCGGTCTGCCCGTTCCACGTCCACCTCGATCTGCACCTGGTGCTCCATCCCGAGCTGGTTCGCCAGCTCCTTCACAGCCGGGCCGAAGCCCTGGTCGCGCAGCACGACCGGCTCGATGTTGAAGGAGAGGTCGCGCAGGGAGCGGATCGTCTCGCGGTGCCGCTCGAGCGCCGAGGTCATGATCCCGCGCGCCGCCTCCGGCCTGCCGTCGTCGATCGCCTGCACGGCGGCGTCGAGCATCAGCGCGATCCCGGCGAGGTTCTGCACGGGCCCGTCGTGGAGGAAGAGCGCGAGCCGCCGCCGCTCGTCCTGCTCGGCGGTGATGATCCGCTCGACGAGCCGCTCGCGCTCGTCGTCGGGGATGAACTGGGCCATCTAGTCGATGATCGCGTCGCGCAGGGCGATCGCGACCGCGTGCGTGCGGGTGTCGGCCTCGAGCTTGGCGAGGATGTGCCGCACGTGGCTCTTCACCGTCTCCTGGCTGATGAACAGCTTGCCCGCCACGTCGGCGTTCGACATCCCGTCGGCGAGCAGCTGCAGGATCTCGCGCTCGCGCGCGGTGAGCATGTCGTTCTGCTCCTTGCCGGTCAGGAACGTCGGCATCAGCGCGGGGTCGACGAAGCTCTCGCCGCCGGCGACCTTCTCGATCGCGCGCAGGAGCGTGGCGTGCGGCGCCTCCTTGAGGATGTAGCCCTTCGCGCCCGACTCGAGCCCGCGGCTGAGCAGCGAGCGCTCGCTGTACGCGGTGAAGATCAGCACCGCGGTCTCCGGCACCTTCTCTCGGATCAGCTTCGTCGCCTCCAGCCCGTCCATCCCGGGCATGCGGACGTCCATGATCACGACCTGCGGGCGGCGCCGCTCGACCAGCGCGACCGCCCCGGCGCCGTCGGAGGCCTCGCCGATCACGCGCACGTGGGGCGCGCGGGAGAGCGAGAGGCGGAGCCCTTCGCGGACGACCTCGTGGTCGTCGACGATCAGGCAGGTGATCTCTTCCGGCATCGTCGCCGAAGTCTATTGCCCGTGGCGGCGCTCACACCCCGAGCGAGAGCTGCACCGGCTCGGGCGGCGGGGCGAGCCGCGTGCGGCGGCGGTCGCGGACGCCGTGCTCGCGGGCCAGCTCGCGGACCCGCTCTCGCACCGGATCGACCTCGGCCCGGCCGAGGTACGCCCGGCCTTCATAGAGCCGCTCGTACCGTCCGAGCTCCTCGGGCCAGTCGCGGGCGAGCGCCTCGAGGAAGTGCTCCTTCGTCCCCGGCTGCAGATAGAGCAGGTTCGCCCACACACCCGTCGCGCCGGCCGCTCGGGCGGCGCGCACGACAGCGGCGAGCTGCTCGGGCCGGTCGGAGATCCCGGGAAGGATCGGCGCCATCCCGACGCCGGCTTTGATGCCCGCGCCGACGAGCTGCGAGAGCGCGCGCAGGCGCTGCCGCGGCGGAGCGGTGCCGGGCTCGGTCTTCCGCCACACCTCCGGGTCGAGCGTCGGCACCGAGAAGGTGACGCTCACCTCCGTCCGCCGTGCCGCCTCCTGCAACACGTCGATGTCGCGCACGATCATCGGCCCGCGCGTGATCAGCCCGAACGGCGTCGCCGCCCGGCCGAGCGCCTCGACGCACGCCCGCGTCAGCCGGTAGCGACCCTCGGCCGGCTGGTACGGGTCGGTCGCCGCCCCGATCGCCACCTGCTCCCGCCGCCAGGACGGCCGGGCGAGCTCGCGCGCGAGCACCGCCGCGACGTTGACCTTGACCCGGATCGAGCGCCCGTAGCGGTCGTCCGCCGGCCGGTCGGCGCGCCGCTCGAACGCGCGCACGTAGCAGAACGTGCAGCGGTGGGCGCAGCCCGTGTACGGGTTGAGGGACCATGCGAACGGCATCCCCCGCACGCGGTTCAGCGCGCTCCGGCAGGCCTCCTCGCGGTACTCGACCTCCATTCCGGCAGGATAGAACATGTGTTCGTGCCGGGCAAATAGTGTTGGATGGCCGGATGGAGCTGCCCT
>Ga0299913_10001325_pt1 | contig 18064 bp, 16 predicted proteins | sample RVTome_9_FD_201360 | JGI IMG/M metagenome (GOLD analysis project Ga0299913, IMG submission 201360) | Soil microbial communities from uranium-contaminated site in the Upper Colorado River Basin, Wyoming, United States - RVT155D38 (version 2) ... | reverse complement strand
ACGCTCCGGCGATGCAGCTCGCGTTGTCGGAGTCGACCAGCTTGCGGGCAGCCTGCACGGCGGCCTGCGGGTTGGTCTCGTTGTCCTCGTGCACGACGTTGACGGTGTGCTCCACGCCCGCCTGCTGAATCGCGTCGTTGATCTGCGTCACCGCGAGATCGGCCGCCTTCTGCCCCGGAGGACCGAAGTCGGACAGATCCCCCGTGAGCGGAATCGAGTCGCCGATTGTGAGGTCGAGTTGCGCCTCACCACCGCCGCCACCATCGTCGTCATCGTCGTCACCGCAAGCGGCGACGCCGAGAACGAGCACCAGGCTGGCTCCGGCGGCGAGGAGTCTCTTCGAATTGAGACCTCGCATTCGTGTGTTCTCCTCTCCTTGTCAGTCGTCGAGGCCCGCTTGCTGTACGTCACGAGCCCCGTTGTCAGCCCGTATCTATATCCCTTCCAGGTGAAAAGCAAGTTCTGGTTGCTTTTGCAAGTGTTAACACAGGTAGGGTTCGCGCCGATGGCGGCCGTCGAGGTGAGCGGAATCGAGGGGCTGAAGGAGCTCCAGGGGAAGACGATCGGGCCGACCGAGTGGCGGACGATCACCCAGGAGGACATCGACACCTTCGCCCGCCTCTCGGGCGACGACCAGTGGATCCACGTCGACGTCGAGCGGGCGAAGAAGGAGAGCCCGTTCGGGACCACGATCGCCCACGGCAACCTCACCCTGTCTGCGATCGACGGCCTCCGGCTCGACCTGATCGAGTCGACCGGCTTCAAGCTCGGCGTCAACTACGGCTGGAACAAGGTCCGCTTCCCGGCTCCGGTCCCCGCTGACGCGAAGATCCGGGCGAGCGCCGAGATCGTCGACGTCGATGACGTTGGCGGCGGCTGGTACCAGGTGGTCACCCGCTTCACGGTCGAGGTCGAGGGCTCCGACAAGCCCTGCTGCGTCGCCGACTCCGTCGGGCGGGCGCTCCCGGAGTAGGCCACGAGCCCGGTCCGGACCCCGACCGGCGGCACCGCCCGGGTGCGGATCTGGCTGATCGGTCTCGGCACCGTCGGGCGCTGGCTGCTGCGGGCGCTGGACTCGGGCGCCGAGGATCTGCGCGAGCGCTACGGGTTCGAGGCGGTGGTCGTCGGGGCCGGCCGCGGTCGGGACGGCTTCATCCACGATCCGGACGGGCTCGCGATCGCGCCGTTGCTGGCGCTGCTGGAGCGGAGCGGCTCGCTCGAGGACCATCCCGGCGCCGCTCACTGGGGGACGGTCGCCGACGGCCTTCGCGAGACCGAGGCGGACGTCCTGGTCGAGGTCGGCTCGAGCCCCGCGAGCGACGGCGAGCCCGGGGCGACCCACGTCCGCGCCGCGCTGGAGCGGGGGATCCCGGCGGTGTGCTCGAACAAGTGGCCCCTCGCGCACCGCGGGGTCGAGCTCGCAAGGCTCGCCCGCGAGCGCAGGACGGCCCTGCGCGCCGAGGCCACGGTGATGTCGGGGACGCCGGTGCTGAGCGCGCTGCGCGAGGGGCTGGCGGGCGCCCGCCCCGCCGCCGCCCGCGGGGTGCTGAACGCGACCGCGAACTTCATCCTCAGCGCGATCGCGGCCGGGGCGCCCTACGAGGAGGCGGTGGAGAGCGCCCGGGCCCAGGGCCTCGCCGAGCGCGACCCGAGCGCCGATCTCGACGGGCACGACTCGGTCGCGAAGGTGATGATCCTGGCCGCGCTCGTGTTCGGCGTCCAGCTTCGGGTGCAGGAGGTGGCGCGCGAGGGGATCGCCGGCCTTGATCCATCGACCCTGCGGGCCGCGGCGGCGGCGGGAGAGCCGGTCAGGCTGGTGGAGACGATCGAGGCCGGCCAGGCGGGCGGGCTTCGGGCCGCGGTGGGGCCGGGGCCGGTGCCGGCCGGCGATCCGCTCGCCGCGACCGGCGGGGCGACCTGCGGGCTGGTGGTCCGCGCCGACCCGGTCGGGGAGGTGGCGGTGATCGGCCCGGGCGCCGGCCCCGAGCTCGCGGGGCAGGGAGTGCTCAGCGATCTGATCGCGGTCGCCCGCACCGTCCCCTGAAACGCAAAGCGGCCCGGCTGCAGCCGGGCCGCTTCGAATCAGCGAACGATGGTCGCTACTTGACCGTGAGCGTCCCTTCCATGCCCTGGTCGCGGTGGCCCGGGACGTCGCAGTAGAACGTGTACGTCCCCGGCTGGAGATCGACCGTGGTCGAGGCGCTGCTGGCGGTGATCACGTCGGTCCCACCGAGGTTGGTGCCCCCCTCGTCCTCGACGATGACGTCGTGCGGGATGTCCACCTGGTTGTCGTAGTTGATGGTGATCGTGCCGGCCGTGGTCTCGGCGCTCTTCTGGTCGTAAGAGACCCCCTCCGAGGTCGTGAGCTCGACGGTGCCGCCCGCACCTCCGCCGCCCCCGGCGGCCTCGGTGGTGGTCGCCTCCGCCGCGGTCTCGTCGCCGCCGTCGTCATCGTCATCGTCGTCGCCGCAGGCGGCAAGGCCGAACAGGGCGAGGGCGATGGCGACCAGCAGCACTGAAGCCTTCTTCATCCCGTTCCTCCGTTCCTTCGTGTGTTCCCGCGCGGAACCCTACTCCCTGTCGATCGACGCCAGCCGGGAGGGTCACTTGCCCGTGAACTCGGGCTCCTCGCCGGCGAAGAAGGCGGTCACCCCGTTGCGCAGGTCCTCGGTTGCCATCGAGTCGGCGATCCCGTGGCGCTCGAGCTGGAGGTGGTCGGTGAGCGAGTTCTCGATCGACTCGTGCAGCAGGCGCTTCGCCATCCGCACGTAGTGCGGCGCCTTCGTTGCGAGCTTCGCCGCCTTCTCCCGGGCCCGGTCCATGAGCTGGTCGCCGGGGACCACCTCGCTAACCAGCCCCGCCTCCAGCGCTGCCTGGGCGTCGAGGTTCGGGTCGTTGAGCGCCAGCTCCAACGCCTTTGCCGGTCCGACGACCCGCGGCAGGAAGTAGGTCATTCCACCGTCGGGGGAGGCTCCGATGCGGCCGTAGGCGATCGCGAGAAAAGCGGCATCGGAGGCGATCCGGATGTCGGCCGAGAGCGCCAGCGACATCCCGGCGCCGGCCGCGGGGCCGTTGATCGCGGCGATCACCGGGTAGGGGACGCGGCGGAAGTCGACGATCGCCTGGTGCAGGGCCTCGGCGCCGCGGCGGACCTCGGAAGGAAGATCGACTCCATCCTCAGTGACGCCGCGCTTGAACCAATTGACGTCGCCCCCCGAGCAGAAGGCCCGCCCGGCGCCGGTCACGATCAGAGCCCGGATCGGCGCCCGGTCGGCGAGCCAGGCGGCGGCGACGGTGAGCTCGCCGATCATCTCCGGGCTCATCGCGTTGAGCGCGTCGGGCCGGTCGAGGGTGAGGGTGCCGACGTCGCCGTCGAGCTCGATCCTCAGCGTCTCGAGCTCAGGCGGGTCGCTGGAAAGTGGCTGCACCTCGGTGGTTGCGGTGTCGCTCATCTGGATCCTCCTTCAACGCCGGTACCGAAACCGCCGGCGGATCGTGCGGGGCGGGGGGTGCGCCAGCCTACCCTTTAGCTAGATGGTCGCCACCGACCCATCACACAACTGGACGACGCGCGTGGCGGGTCGCATCTCTGCGTCCTCGGGCTCGCCTTTGGCACTACCAAAGGCTTCGCCCTGCGTCCTCGAGCTGCTCGGCCACGCACGCCGCCAGTCGTGCGCTGAGTCGGCGACGACCATCTGATGGCCAAGCAGCAGGCAAAGCAGGAGACACGGCTCGCCGAGGAGCGCAAGGACCTGCCCGATTCCCCGGGTGTCTACGTCTTCCGCGACAAGCGGGGCGAGGCGCTCTACGTGGGCAAGGCGAACTCGATTCGCAAGCGGGTCGCCTCCCATTTCGCCGGCAAGGGCGGGGGGCTCGGCGCCGGCCTCGGCGGCACCGTCGGGCTGATCGGCCGGATCGACCGGATCGAGACGCTGGTCACCGAGACCGAGGCCGAGGCGCTGCTCGCCGAGCAGAGCTTCATCAAGCGCCTGCGTCCTCGCTTCAACATCCGCCTCCGCGACGACAAGTCCTACCCCTACGTCGGGGTCAGCCTCGACGAGGAGTTCCCTCGGGTCTACTTCACGCGGGAGCGGCACCGGCCGAACCGCGCCTACTTCGGGCCGTTCTCCTCGGCGAAGCGGGTCCGGGAGACGCTCGACCTGCTCGGGAAGCTGTTCCAGTACCGGACGTGCGAGGGGCCCGAGCCCGGGCGGCGCTCCGGCGTCCCCTGCCTCGACTACTACATCAAGCGCTGCCAGGCGCCCTGCGTCGGCTACATCGACCGCGAGGAGTACCGCGGCAACATCGACCGGATCGTCGGCTTCCTCTCCGGCCGCTACCGGGAGATCGCCGACGATCTCGAGGAGAAGATGGAGGAGGCCTCCGAGGCCCAGAACTTCGAGCGGGCGGCGCTCTTCCGCGACCGGCTGGCGGCGGTGCGGAGCATGATGGAGCGCCAGCAGGTCGCGGGCGGAGCGCTGGGCAGCGCGGATCTGATCGGAATCGCCGTCGAGGGCACCGACGCGAACGCCCAGGTCTTCCAGGTCCGCGACGGCGTCCTCTCCGAGCGCCAGGGGTTCTACCTGGCCGGGGCGGAGGAACGCGAACCCGGGGAGGTGGTGGAGGGGTTCCTGCTCCAGTACTACGCGGCCGCGCCGGCGATCCCGGGCCGGGTGATAGTCGGACCCGAGTTGAAGGAAAGGACGAAGCTGCTCGCAGAGGCGCTGAGCAGCCAGCGCGACACGCCGGTCGAGGTCCGGGTCGCTGCCCGCGGCGACCTGCGCCGGCTGCGCGAGCTCGCCGAGCGGAACGCGAAGCTCGCCCTCGGCCAGGACAAGCTGCGGCGCGAGCACCGCCGCCAGCAGCGGGCGGAGGCGCTGACCACGCTTGAGGAGGAGCTCGGCCTCGAGCGACTGCCGGTCAGAATCGAGGCCTATGACATCTCCAATCTGCACGAGACCCACACGGTCGCCTCGATGGTCGTGTTCGAGGGCGGCGCCCCGAAGAAGTCCGACTACCGCAAGTTCAAGATCCGCGGCGAGGCCCATCGCAAAACGGGTGGCTCCTCGGCTTCGCCTGCGGAGCCCCCTCGCATAAACGGGCGTCCTGATGACGTGGCGGCGATGCGGGAGGTCCTCAGTCGCCGCCTCGGCCGCTACCTCGAGCAGGCCGACCTCTCGCCGCACGACGGCGACCGCGACGCCAGCTTCGCCGCGCTTCCCGACCTGATCGTGATCGACGGCGGCAAGGGCCAGCTCGCGGCCGGGGTCGGTGTGCTGGAGCCGCTGACCGAGCGCGGCGTCGCGGTGATCAGCCTCGCCAAGCGGATCGAGGAGGTCTTCCTTCCCGGCCGCTCGAACCCGGTGATGCTCGAGCGCGGCTCGGATGCGCTGCGGTTGCTGCAGCGCGTCCGCGACGAGGCGCACCGGTTCGCGATCACCTTCCACCGCTCGAAGCGGGATCAGGCGATGACCGCATCGGTGCTCGACGGCGTCCGCGGCGTCGGCCCGGCGCGCAAGCGAGCGCTGCTGCGCCACTTCGGCTCCCCCGAGCGCCTGCTCGCGGCCAGCCGCGAGGAGCTGGAGGCAGTGCCCGGGGTGCCGGGTAAGCTCGCTCGCGAGATCCACCGGCAACTGAACAGGGCGGGGTAGTAGATGAGATGAGCGAGACCGCGCCGCAGAGGACGCGCGGCGAGGAGGGGATCACCTCCTCCCGATCCGGCGACGGCGCCGGCGCGAAGGGAAGGCGCGTCGAGCTTGTCGTCATCACCGGCTACTCCGGGGCGGGTAAGTCCGAGGCGATCGCCGCCTTCGAGGACGGCGGCTACTTCTGCGTCGACAACCTTCCCCCGCGGATGATCGGCGCGCTCGGCGAGCTCTTCCAGCACGAGGGGAGCGGCGTCCAGCGCGCGGCGGTCGTCTCCGACGTCCGCGGCGGCGAGTACTTCGAGGATCTGCTCGCGGTCCTCGCCGAACTCGAGAGCGCTGGACTCGACCTCAAGCTTCTCTTCCTCGAGGCCGACGAGGAGACGCTCCTGCACCGCTACCGCGAGACGCGCCGCAGGCACCCGCTCGCGCGCAGCGGCCGGATCGTCGACGGCGTCCGCTCCGAGCGGGAGCTGCTGGCGCCCCTGCGCGAGCGCGCGGACGTCGTCATCGACACCACCGAAACGACCGGGGGAGCCCTGCGGCGCCGGATCGCCACCGAGCTGATCGGGCGGGAGCGCGAGGAGGGCCAGCTCGCCGTCACCCTGCTCACCTTCGGGTTCAAGAACGGGCCGCCCCGCGACGCCGACCTCACCCTCGACGTCCGCTTCCTGCCCAACCCCCACTACGACGACGAGCTGCGCCCGCTCACCGGCGACGACCCGACGGTCGTCAACTACGTCGAGTCCGGGACGCAGGCGGGTGAGTTCTACGGCCGGCTGATGCCGCTGCTGGAATTCCTGCTGCCCGCCTACGTCGCCGAGGGCAAGCAGCACCTGACGATCGCGATCGGCTGCACCGGTGGGCGCCACCGCTCGATCACGGTCGCGAACCGGATCGCCCGCAACCTCCAGAACCGCGACGAGCTCAAGCTCCGCCTCGTCCACCGCGACGTGCACCTGGACTAGCCGTCCCTAGACTCGCCGCCTTGGCCGAGACCGTGATCAGCGTGCGTGGGCTGCGCAAGTCCTACGGTGCCCTCGAGGCGGTTCGCGGGATCGACCTCGAGGTTGCGCGCGGCGAGGTGTTCGCCTTCCTCGGCCCGAACGGGGCGGGGAAGACGACCACGGTCGAGATCCTCGAGGGCTACCGGCCCCGCAACGGCGGCGAGGTCTCCGTCCTGGGAATCGACCCCGCGTCTCCGACCCGGGCCTGGCGCTCCAGGATCGGCCTGGTCCTGCAGGAGTGCCGGCTCACCCCGGAGCTGACCGTGCAGGAGGCGGTCGCCCAGTACGCGGGGTATTACCGGCACCCTCGTGCGGTCGACGAGACCATCCGCCTGGTCGGGCTCGAGGGGAAGACCGACGCCCGGACCTCGAAGCTCTCGGGCGGGCAGCAGCGCCGCCTCGACGTCGCCCTGGCCCTGATCGGCGACCCCGACCTTCTCTTCCTGGACGAGCCCACCACCGGCTTCGACCCCTCCGCCCGGCGCCAGACCTGGGAGGTGATCGGAAGCCTGCGCGAGCTCGACAAGACCGTCTTCCTCACCACCCACTACATGGACGAGGCGCAGGTGCTCGCCGACCGGGTCGCGATCCTCCGCGCCGGCGAGATCGTCGCCGAGGGACCGCCCGACAGCCTGGGCGACCGCGGCGAGCGCGCCACCGAGATCAGCTTCCGCCTCGGCTCCGGAGCCGAGGCGTCCGAGCTGCCCGATCGCGTGCGCGCCCTTGCCCGCGTGGACGGCGGCCAGGTTTCGCTCGCGGCCCCCGATCCCGTCCCCGTCCTGCGCGAGCTCACCGGATGGTCTCTCCAGCGCGGCGTCGCCCTGGAGGGGCTCGAGGTCCGCCGCCCCAGCCTCGAGGACGTCTACCTCGAGCTCACCGACGGCGGCGAGGCGGGGGAGGGCTCCGGATGAGCGGCGTCCGCCTCCTCGCCCACCAGTTCCGCTACGACCAGAAAGTCTTCCGGCGGAACCCGGCCTCGGTCTTCTTCACCGTGATGCTGCCGCTGATCTTCCTCTTCATCTTCGCGACGATCTTCGGCAACGAGGACATCGAGGAGCGGGGGGTGAAGACGACCACCTACTACGTCCCCGCGATCATCTCCCTGGCGGTGATCTCGGCGACCACCCAGAGCCTCGCGATCAATCTCACCGAGGACCGCGAGCGCGGGCTCCTGAAGCGGATCCGGGGGACGCCGCTGCCTGCCCCGGCCTTCATCGGAGGAAGAGTGGGCAACTCGCTGGTCGTCTCGATCCTGATGGTGGTGCTGGTGGCGGCGATCGGCTGGCTCGTCTACGACGTCTCCGTCCCTGACCGGACCGTGCCGGCGATCCTGCTCACGCTCGCGGTCGGCGCCTTCTCCTTCAGCTGCCTCGGGTTCGCTCTCGCGGCGCTGATTCCCTCCGAGGACGCGGCCCCGGCCGTATCCAATGCGGTCGTCCTGCCGCTGTATTTCATATCCGGCGTCTTCATCCCCGACAGCGAGATCCCGAGCGGCGTCCTCCAGGTCGCCGATCTCTTCCCGATCCGCCACTTCTTCGAGGCGTTCTTCACCGCCTGGGATCCGAACACGACCGGCGCCGGCCTGGAGCTGGGGCATCTGGCCATTGTCCTGGCCTGGGGCCTGGCGGGGCTCGCGGTCGCTTTGCGGGCGTTTCGCTGGGAGCCGCGGCGCTGAGCGGGGCCGGTCCGGCGGGCCTCGCCCCGCCGCCCGAGAGGGGGATGATCTAGTGTTCCCCGCCCACGGCGGCACCCGTACCCGCTCCCTCCTTGAGACCGGGCGCCGCTCCCTTTGATCTCAAACTCACCGCCGGGGACGGGACCGAACTCCATGTTGCACTACGTAAGCCTCAAGGTCGCAGACATAGACCGCAGCGCCAGCTTCTACGACTCGATGCTGGGCCCGCTCGGCTGGCGCCGCCAGGAGGAGGGCGCCGGCGCGGTGGGCTGGGGGCTGACCCGGGCCGTCTTCTACATCGAGCGGGACGAGTCCCAGCGGCCCGGTTTCGGGGAGATCTCCTTCGCCGCGAAGAGCATCCCCGCGGTCAAGGCCTCGTTCGAGTCAGGGCTCGAGAACGGCGGCGAGCCGGTCGCCGAGCCGGGGAGCGCGCCGCATCTGGGCAACGGCAACTACGCTGCCCGCCTCCGCGATCCCGACGGTTACGTGGTCGAGCTGGTCGTCGCCCACAATTGACCCATTCGCAGTCGCTAGGTTCTAGGAGAACCGAGATCGAGCAGAAGGAGACGCAATGGCGGTGAAGGTCGGCATCAACGGCTTCGGGCGGATCGGGCGGAACCTCTTCCGGGCGGCTAAGGAGGCGGGCTCGGATATCGACTTCGTCGCGGTCAACGACATCACCGACACCGAGACCCTCGCCCACCTGCTCAAGTACGACTCGATCCTCGGTCGCTACCCCGGCGAGGTGAAGGCCAGCGGCGACGGGATCACCGTCGATGGCGACGAGCTCAAGGTGCTGGCCGAGCGCGATCCGGCCAAGCTTCCCTGGGCGGACCTCGGAGCCGAGGTCGTGATCGAGTCGACCGGCCTCTTCACCAAGCGCGAGGACGCCGCCAAGCATCTCGAGGCGGGCGCGAAGAAGGTGGTCATCTCCGCCCCGGCCACCGATCCCGACGTCACCGTCGCTCTCGGGGTGAACTTCGAGGACGACTACGACCCCGACCAGCACCACATCATCTCCAACGCCTCCTGCACCACCAACTGCCTGGCGCCGTTCGCCAAGGTTCTACACGACAGCGTCGGGATCGAGCGCGGGCTGATGACCACGATCCACGCCTACACGGCCGATCAGCGCCTGCAGGACATGCCGCACAAGGACCTGCGCCGCGCCCGGGCGGCGGCCCTGAACCTGATCCCGACCTCGACCGGCGCCGCGAAGGCGATCGGGCTGGTGATGCCGGAGCTGAAGGGGAAGCTGAACGGGATCGCGGTCCGCGCGCCGGTCGCGACGGGCTCGGTGGTGGACCTGGTCTGCCAGGTCGCCCGCGAGACCAGCGCCGAGGAGGTCAACGAGGCGATGAGGAAGGCGGCCGACGGCCCGCTCGCCGGGATTCTCTCCTACACCGAGGACCCGATCGTCTCCACCGACATCGTCACCGACCCGCATTCATCGATCTTCGACGGGGGCCAGACGATGGTGATCGACGGCACCATGGTCAAGGCGGTCTCCTGGTACGACAACGAGTGGGGCTACGCCAACCGCTGCGTCGAGCTGGCCGAGAAGGTGCTGCAGCCGGCCGCAGTCGGCGCCTAGAGGCCCGCCCCCCGGGCGCGCTGAGGGAGCCGTGGCCGGGTTCAGCAAGGCGAGCGTCCGCGACGCGGAGGTCGATGGCAAGCGGGTCCTGGTCCGCTGCGACCTGAACGTGCCGCTGGAGGGCGGGCGGATCACCGATGACTCCCGAATCCGCGCCTGCCTGCCGACGATCGAGCTGCTGCGCGAGCGCGGCGCCCGGATCCTGGTCTGCTCCCATCTGGGCCGGCCGAAGGGGCGCGAGCCCGAGTTCTCGCTGCGGCCGGTCGCCGACCGGCTCGGGGAGCTGATCGGCGCCGAGGTCGGCCTCGCCCCAGGTCTCGTCGGCGCCGAGGTGGAGGCCGGGATCGCCGAGCTCGGACCGGGGGAGGTGCTGATGCTGGAGAACAGCCGCTTCGACCCCGGCGAGACCAAGAACGACCCCGGGCTGGCCAAGGCGCTCGGCTCCCTCACCGACCTCTACGTCAACGACGCCTTCGGCTCCAGCCACCGCGCCCACGCCACCACCGAGGGCGTCGCGCACGAGCTCCCGACCTACGCCGGGCTGCTGCTGGAGCGGGAGGTGAGCGAGCTCAGCCGCGTCCGCGACGAGCCGCAGCGGCCGCTGGTGATCGTGCTCGGCGGCGCCAAGGTGACCGACAAGGTCGGGGTGATCGACCGCTTTCTCGGCTCGGCCGAGGAGATCCTGATCGGCGGCGCGATGTGCTTCAGCATCTTCAAGGCCGAGGGCCGCGACACCGGCGACTCGCTGGTCGAGGACGAGGGGGTCGAGGTCGCGAAGCGGGTGCTCGCCGACGCCGAGGGCAGCGACTCGCTGCTGGAGCTGCCCGAGGACCTCGTCCTCGGGCGCGCCTTCGAGGCCGACACCGAGGTCGAAGAGCTGAATGGCGTCGACGTCCCCGAGGGCTGGATGGGCCTCGACATCGGCGCCAATACCGCCGCCAACTACGCGAACAGGATCGCCCGGGCCGGCACCGTCTTCTGGAACGGGCCGATGGGCGCCTTCGAGCTGGAGCCCTTCGCCGCGGGGACGCGGAAGGTGGCGGAGGCGGTCGCCGCCGCGCCGGGGCACACCGTCGTCGGCGGCGGCGACTCCGCCGCCGCCCTGGCCGAGTTCGGCCTCGCCGACCGGATCGACTGGCTCTCGACCGGTGGCGGCGCCTCGCTCGAGTTCGTGGAGGGCAAGGAGCTTCCAGGCTTGGAGGCCCTCCAGGATGCCTAGAACGCCTTACGTCGCCGCCAACTGGAAGATGCACAAGACGGTCGCCGAGACCGAGGCCTTCCTCGGCGAGCTGCTGCCGAAGCTGCCGGCGAACGGGGTGGACGTGGTCGTCTGCCCGCCCTATCCATCGCTGGCCCGCGCGGTCGAGCTCTGCGGCGAGCGAGTCGCGGTCGCCGCCCAGAACATGCACGAGGCCGACTCCGGGGCGTTCACCGGCGAGGTCTCGGCGCCGATGCTGCGCGAGCTCGGCGTCCGCGCGGTCGTGCTCGGGCACTCCGAGCGCCGCCAGCACTTCGGCGAGAGCGACGAGGCGCTCGCCCGCAAGCTGCCGGCTGCGCTGGAGGCCGGCTTGCAGCCGATCCTCTGCATCGGCGAGAACGAGGCCCAGCGCGACGGCGGCGAGACCGAGGAGGTGCTCACCCGCCAGCTCGACGCCGACCTGGCCGAGCTCTCGGACGCGCACCTGGAGCAGCTGGTGATCGCCTACGAACCGATCTGGGCGATCGGGACCGGCCGCAACGCCACCCCCGAGCAGGCACAGGAGGCAATCGCGCTCATCCGCCAGACCGTCGCCTTCCGTAATGCCGAGGCCGAGGACGCGGTCCGGATCCTCTACGGGGGCTCGGTGAAGCCGGGCAACGCCGCCGAGCTGATCGATCAGCCGGACGTTGACGGCGCCCTGGTCGGCGGCGCCAGCCTCGATCCGGGCGACTTCCTCCCGATCGTCGAAGCGGCGGCCCGGGCCTGAGGTGGCCGAGATTCCGCCCGGGCCCGAGCGGGCCCCGGTCCCCTCGCTGGCGCTGATCATCCTCGACGGCTGGGGGCTGGCCCCCGACGGACCCGGCAACGCGGTCAGCCTGGCGAACACGCCCGTGTTCGACCGCCTCTGGGAGAGCTGTCCGCGGACGACGCTGTCGACCTCGGGCCGCGACGTCGGCCTCCCGCCCGGGCAGATGGGCAACTCCGAGGTGGGTCACATGAACCTCGGCGCGGGCGCCGTCGTCAAGCAGGACCTGGCCCGGATCGACGACGCGATCGCCGACGGCTCCTTCTTCGACAACCCGGCCCTGAAGGAGGCCTGCGCCAGGGCCCTCGAGTCCAGGAGCGGCCGCCTGCACGCGATCGGGCTGATCTCCGACGGCGGCGTCCACTCCGGCTGGGAGCACATCGAGGCGGTGATCGAGCTCGCCGCCGCCGAGGGGGTCACCGAGCTGGTCCTGCACGCCCTCACCGACGGCCGCGACACGCTCCCGCACAACGGCGCCGGCTACGTCGCCGAGGTCGAGCGCTGGCTGCGCCAGGCGGGCCGGATCGGGACGGTCGGGGGGCGCTACTGGGGAATGGACCGCGACCGCCGCTGGGACCGCACCAAGCGCGCCTACGAGGCGATCGTCCACGGCCGCGGCGCCGACGCGGACGAGGCGGTGGCCGCGGTGAAGGCCGCCTACGAGCGCGAGGAGACCGACGAGTTCATCGAGCCGACCGTGATCGGCGGCTACGACGGGGCGGAGACCGACGAGCCGTTCATCTTCGTCAACTTCCGCCCGGACCGCGCCCGCCAGATGACGATGGCGCTGGGAGACCCCGATTTCTCCGAGTTCGACCGCAACGGGCGGCCGCTGTTCGCGGTGACGACGATGACGGAGTACCGCGAGGGCTGGCCCTACCCGGTCGCATTCCCGCCGCATGAGCCCGAGACGACGATCGCGGCGGTGATCGCCGAGCGCGGCGAGCGCCAGCTCCACGTCGCCGAGACCGAGAAGTACGCCCACGTCACCTACTTCTTCAACGGCGGCCGCGAGCAGGAGTGGGACGGGGAGGAGCGCTGCCTGGTGGACTCGCCCCGCGAGGTCCCCACCTACGACCACAAGCCGGAGATGAGCGCGGCCGGCGCCGCCGCCGAGTTCGCGAACCGCTGGCGCCAGGACGGCTTCCGCTTCGGGATCATCAACTTCGCGAACCCCGACATGGTCGGCCACACCGGCGTCATCCCCGCGGCGGTGGCGGCGATCGAGGAGGTCGACGCCCGCCTGGCGGAGGTGGTGGGCGCGGTGCACGAATCGGGCGGCGCCTGCCTGATCACCGCCGACCACGGCAACGCCGAGCAGATGCTCGAGCCCGACGGCTCCCCGAACACCGCCCACACCACCAACCCGGTGCCCTTGGTCGCGACCGTGTCGGGCATCTCCCTCGCGGAGGGCGGGATCCTCGCCGACGTCGCGCCGACGGCCCTCGACCTGCTCGAGATCGCGCAGCCGGAGGCGATGACGGGCCGGTCCCTTCTGCATCCGGGGTAGCTTTCACCAGCACGGTGCTGGCCCTCAGCCTCCTCTCCGCTGGGCTCGGTTTGATCGGGATCGCTGTCGCGGTCGGCGAACCGCTCAGTCCCGCGCTGATTTCGCTCGGCGTCGCAGCATGCTTGGCCGCCGGGATCCTCCATCTCGTCCGACGGCGGGAGGGAGCCGGCACAGTCGATACGGGCGCCCCGGCCGGGCGAGAGGTCTCGACGGGCGGTCGAGATCTCTACTCAGCCGGCCTAGTGCTTGATGCCGGGACGCCGTCCCAATCGCCGCCGGGTGTGGCGGGGGATGGGTTTGCCCGAGCGATCGGCGACGTAATCGCGGAGCTGTACGCCCTGCGCGGCCACTTGGAAGCGGCAGGGACGAGCGGACCCTACGCGCACGGATATGGACTGCCCCCGGATGAGCGCCGCGCGGCCGCCAACGCCCTCGAGGACGCGGGGCTGCCGCAGGTTCGACGGGCGCTCGATGCGGCTCACAATGAATGCGACCGGATCAACCGACTTCTCCCTGCTCGCAGTTGGAGTGCGGGACCAGTTCCCGAGGCGGTGGTTCCTCCGGTCGTTCCCGAAGTCCACCTGCACGAGGCGATCGCGAAGGTGGACGCTGCGATCCGGGAGCTGGAGGGCGTTCAGTCGTGAGCGGCCGCCCGCCCGGTAACGGACTTGACACGCTTCGACTCAGGTTTTATGATGCTGCCGTAACAAACGGACTTCGTAACAAACGGACTTCGCACCGCAAAGCGATTTCGCGGCGCGGAAGGAGGTGAAGCTGATGGCAATCGTTCGATGGGACCCGATTCGTGAGATGGACTCGCTGCAGTCCGACATGAACCGGCTCTTCGATCGCTTCTTCGACACCGGCCGCGGCAACGGCCGCTCGGGCTCGGTTCGTCGCTGGATCCCGGCGATGGACCTGGTCGAGAGCGAGGAGCACCTGGTCCTCCGCGCCGATCTGCCGGGGATCCAGGAGGAGGACGTCGAGATCGAGATCAAGGATGGCGTGCTGACGATCTCCGGCGAGCGCAAGGCCGAGCACGAGGAGAAGGGCGAGGGTTTCCACCGCGTGGAGCGCGCCTTCGGCCGCTTCTCCCGCTCGCTCACCCTGCCCGACGGAGTCGACGCGGATGCGGTCGCCGCCTCGTTCGACAACGGGGTCCTCGAGGTCAAGGTCCCGAAGCCCGAGGAGACGAAGCCGACCCGCGTGCAGATCGGAAGCGGCAGCGTCGAGGGCAAGGCAATCGAGAAGTAAGAAGCACGAAGATGGCCGGGTGAGAGAGGATCCCGCCCGGCTCGAGTTCGAGATCGAGGCCCGCGACGGCGACGCCCGCGCGGGCCTCCTTCGTACCGCGCACGGGGTGGTGAGGACGCCGGCGTTCATCCCGCTGGCGACGAAGGGCTCGGTGCGCGGCCTCTCGGCAGCCGAGGTCGCCGACCTCGGCTACGAGCTGGTGCTCGGCAACACCTTCCACCTGCACCTCGCCCCGGGCGAGGACCGGATCGCGGCCCACGGCGGCCTGCGCGGGTTCATGGGCTGGGAGGGAGCGGTGATCACGGACTCGGGCGGCTTCCAAGTCTTCTCCCTCGCCCACGGCGGCGTCGCCGACGAGATCAAGGGGCGGCGGGGACAGGTTTCCGGCGGCGCCAAGGTGAAGATCTCCGAACGCGGGGTTGCCTTCAAGTCGCTGCTCGACGGCTCCGACAGATTCATCGGCCCGGAGGAGTCGATGGCGATCCAGGCGAAGCTCGGCGCCGACATCGCCCTCGCCTTCGACGAGTGCACTCCCTTCCACGCCGACCGCGACTACACCGCGCGCTCGATGGAGCGCACCCATCGCTGGCTCGACCGCTGCCTCGAGTGGCACCGCGACCACGGGCCCGAGCGTCAGGCCGTGTTCGGGATCGTCCAGGGTGGAGTCCACCCGGAGCTCCGGCGCGAATCCGCGGAGCGGATCGGCGCCTCCGGGGTAGACGGGATCGCGATCGGCGGCACCCTCGGCCGCGACAAGGAGGAAATGCAGGGAGTGCTCGAGTCGACGCTGCCGTACCTGCCCGGTCGAGCCCCGCGCCATCTGCTCGGGATCGGCGAGGTGGACGACCTGCTGATGGGGATCGGGCTCGGGATCGAGGTGTTCGACTGCGCGGTGCCGACCCGGCTCGCCCGGCACGGAGTGGCGCTCGCCCCCGAGCCGGGGAGTCGTTTCCGCCTGGACCTGGCCAAGGGGCGCTTCGCCGACGAGGGCGGACCGATCGCCGAAGGCTGCCCCTGCGAGGCCTGCCGACGCCACAGCCGCGCGTACCTCCACTACCTCGCGCGGGCGAAGGAGCTGACCGGCGCCCGCCTGCTCACCCTGCACAACCTCACCTACATGTTCGAGCTCACCGCCGGCGCGCGGGAGGCGATCGAGCGCGGTCGCCTCTCCCGATACCGCGAGGCGGTGCTCGCAGGCGCGGTGCCATGGGCGGCGCGCGAGCGTTAGCGGCGGCGACCGCGACATATGGCCGGCCGGCGGGTTAGGTTGATCACGGTGCGGAGGCGCTCACGGATAACCATTGCCGCCGTCGCGGCGGCGCTCTTCCTATGCGTCGCCCCGAGCGCGGAGGCGGCGGGCAAACGCCTGGTCGGCGTGAACGGCGTCCCCGCGCCCAACGCCGTGGGGATGGCGCGGCTGGCGGCGGGCGGCACGGACACGATCCGGATCAGCGTCGGCTGGAGGCAGATCGAGCCCCTCCCGGGATTCCGCGACTGGGTCCACCTCGACAGCGTCGTCGCGGGCGCGACCGGGGCGGGGATGGAGGTCCTCCCGGTCCTCACTCACTCGCCGAAGTGGGTGAGCGGCAACAACCCGGCGGCGCCGCCGATCTACTCCGGCACGGCGCGGGCGGCGTGGAGTGCGTTCATCACGGATCTCGTCGCCCGCTACGGGACGAACGGGACCTTCTGGGCCGCGCATCCCGAGCTCCCGCGGCGGCCATTCCGCTACTACCAGGTCTGGAACGAGGTCAACCTGCGCGCCTTCTGGGGCGGCCGGCCGAATCCTCGCGGCTACGCCGAGCTGGTCGGACTCACCTCACGGGCGCTGTCGGCCGATCCCGACGCGAAGCTCCTGCTCGCCGGTCTGATCCCGTATAGGACCGCCAGCGCCGGCTCCGTCGACGGGACCACCTATTTGAAGCGGCTGCTGAAGTTCCGCGCCCTGCGCAGGCACGTCGACGCCGTCGCCGTCCACCCCTACGGCAGGGTCCCCCGCGTCGTGATCAAGGGAATCGAGCGGATCCGCGAGGTGCTCAGCCCGACGCGCACGAAGAAGCCCGGGAAGCGAATCCGGCGCCCGCGGTGGGTGAGGAAGCTGCCGATCTTCGTCACGGAGTTCGGCTGGGCGACGGGCGGCGAGCTCTGGAACATCTCGCCGGTGCGGGCGGATCCCGGCGAGCAGGCGCGCTGGGTGAAGCGAAGCTACAAGCTGATGCGCAAGAACGCGAAGCGGCTGCGCCTGCGGCGAGCGCTGTACTTCAACGTCCAGGACTTCGATGCGGAGGGGACCGACTACTGGAGCGCGAGGATGGGGCTGTTCGACCTCGCCGGCAATCCGAAGCCGGCCTGGTTTGCGTATGTCCGCCGAGCCGGCGGCACCCCTTAACGCCGAACACGGCCCGTACTGATCAGCGCTGTGTGTTGTCCTCGATCGCGTTGCGCAGCTCGTCGATCTGGCTGCCGATGTCGTCCTCGATGCTGACCTCGAAGCCGCCGCCGCCGTCGCCGGTGAGCAGCACCACCGCCAGCGCGACGGCCGCAGCCAGCAGCAGCAGGGCGATCACCGCGAGCACGTTCCGCGCGACGCCGGGGGCGCCGCGGCGCTGAGGCGGCGGTGCCGGGGCGGGCCGGCGCTGGCGCGGCGCCGCCCTGCGGGGGGCCGTTTGGGTCCGCTGCATGTGCCTGGTCGCGGCGGTGGGCTCCTCGCCTCCGACAACCCGGGTGGCGTCGGTTCCGGGGCGGCCGTCGAGTCCGTGACGAAGCGCGTCGGCGAGCTCGCCCGCCGCGGCGAAGCGGCGGCTCGGATCGGACTCGAGTGCAACCAGGACCGCGTCGCCGATCGACTGGGGCACCTCCTCGCTGTAGTTGGAGGGGTGAAGGGGCTGCTCGGACTGCTGGCGGACAGCCAGCTCGGCGAGTGAGGCGCCCTCGTAGGGCAGCCGCCCACAGAGGAACTGGTAGAGGACGACCCCCAGCGAGTAGACGTCGGAGGCCGGGGTGGCCTCGTCGCCGCGGGCCTGCTCGGGAGCGAGATAGGCGGCGGTGCCGACCACGGACCCGACCTGGGTGATCCTGGTCTGCTCGGCGGCGCGGGCGATCCCGAAATCGGCGAGCTTGGTGGTCATGTCGCCGCCGCCCGCGGGGCCGCCGATGACCATCAGGTTCCCGGGCTTGACGTCGCGGTGGATGATCCCGTGGCGGTGCGCGTAGTCGAGGCCGGCGCAGGCCTGCACGCCGACGTCCACGGTGGTGTCGGGATCGAGGTTGCCCTGCGCCTGGAGCAGCTGGGCCCCCGACTTGCCCCGCACGTACTCCATGACGATGTAGTACTGGCCGCCGTCGTTGCCCGTGTCGTAGACCTGGACGATGT
>Ga0299913_10001324_pt1 | contig 18072 bp, 17 predicted proteins | sample RVTome_9_FD_201360 | JGI IMG/M metagenome (GOLD analysis project Ga0299913, IMG submission 201360) | Soil microbial communities from uranium-contaminated site in the Upper Colorado River Basin, Wyoming, United States - RVT155D38 (version 2) ... | reverse complement strand
CTTTAGAAAGGAACTGCCTGAACCCCCCATACCCCCGCTACCCCCTCCACGTCCGGTCTCTACAGTGCAAACGTCAAGGAGGTTCCTCGTGTCGCCGTCAGAACCGCGTACCGATGCCTTGCGGATGCTTGCCGAAGCAGCTGCCCGGTCTAAGCGAAAGAATGTGGCCTACGCTCGAGAGTTCGTTCGGGACTCCTCCATGGCGTTGCCCGCCACTCCGCTGGTGCGTCTAATCCAGGGTGGTCGGGGAGGGGCGGTGCGATTGCGCCTGTACCTTCTGCTGACAATGATTGCAACACAGCATCCGTTTGACATCCGAAACCCGCGTACGACACGTACCATTGCTCGGACTCTTTGCCTGTCGCGCACGGGTCCACGGCTCGTGAAGGACAATCTGCGCTGGCTCGAGAAGAACGGCTTTATCGCGCAGACGCCGCGGCCGGGTCAGACCGCTTCTATTCAACTGCTCGATCCCCTGAGGTCGGGTGCCGTCATGCCGGACCCGCGAAGCAATAGACCCTACTTGACGATCCCGATCGGTTTCTGGTCTCAGGGTTGGTTGCTCGCGCTGTCGCCGGTTGCGGATGTCGTACTGTTTGCACTCGGGGAAGCCTTGGGTGGTGCCAAGGGGCCGCGGTACTTGACGCCGACTCGACGGGCCAGTTACCACATGTCGCATGACACCTGGACCAAAGGCGAGGCCGAGCTAGCGGATCATGGGCTGCTTTCTGTCGATCGAACACTGCGCGGTGACGACTGGGACCACTGGCGCCTACGCAATGTCTATCAACTAGATCTAGGCTTGTTGGCGACACCTGTATCGCATTGGTCATAATGGAGTCGAGTTCCGTTTCCCACATACCCGGCGGTATTGCCAACGATGCTCAGATCCAGCTGTTCCGAGCCGTTGAGCCGCAATGATCCAAGCTCCGGCCGCAGCGAACGATTTGATCACTACCTGCGTTTGACGGGTGACCGCTGTGGGCCCAGCCTGTGCCCCGCAGTGCCGGTCGCTTCGTCCAGGAGTGCCGGCGTCAGTTGGCGACCACGCGGTCGAGTTCCGCTTCAACGTATAGCCCCGCGCGCTTTGTGGTCAGCGTCAGGCGTCCGGAGGCGTCGTCCAGACGGCGGAGATGGGCAGGCAAGTGAGGCTGTCGCCGAAGCTCAGTGATTCGGTGCCGCAGTACAGGACGATTCCGGCGAGGAACGCCGAGCCGAGCCGTCGCCGGAGATGTTTCAGTCCGCGGAAGTCTTCGGCTCGGACGGTTTCGGCGGCTTTCACCTCGATGCCGATGATCCGTCCAGAGTTATCTTCGAGTACGCCATCCACTTCGTACTGATCACGATCGCGGTAGTGGTAGAGCCGTGCCGCAGTACGTGACCAGGTGAGCTGGCGGGCGATCTCGCCGAGGACGAAGTTCTCAACGAGTCCACCGACTGGGCCGTCGGCCGTGATGCCGGAGGTGAGCGCGGACGCGAGTCCACTGTCGACGAATAGCACTTTGGGGGTGGCGATGGCCCGTGTCGTCGCGCTTGCCGACCATGCCGGTATCCGGCGAATGAGATAGACGGTTTCCAGGATCTCGATGTAACTGCGCACGGTGGGAGCGGTGATGCTCAGTTCGCTGGCGAGCCGGTTGACGCTGAGCAGGCCGGAGGTCTGTGCCGCGAGCAGGGATAGCAGCCTGCGCATGTCGCCGGCCCGTTCGATGTCGGTGACCTGTTTCACGTCCCTGGCGATGATGTCGGCCAGGTAGTTGTCAAAGAACCGCTGGCGTCGCCGCGGCGTCGGTCGGCTGATTGCTTCGGGGTATCCGCCCCTGGCGGCTCGGTCCAGATAATCCCTGCGTCGCAGTCCGGCGGCTTCGGCTCGCACGTCTGCGCCGATCGCGAACAATGCGTCGACAAAGCCCTCCGCCGCACCGTCGATCTCGCCCTGCGACAGTGGCCACAATTCGATCGTTTCCGATCGACCTGGCAGGGCGTCCGGCAGGCTACGTAGGCCTAGCAGGTGGGCGGAGCCGGTGAGTAGAAAGCGTCCTGGCTGTGGATCGCGATCAACTACGTTCTTGATCGCCAGCCAGAGGTCAGGCGCGCGCTGGATCTCATCGATCAGCAGTAGGCCGTCATGCCTCACGAAGCGCACAGGGTCCTCCGCCGCGGCGGCGCGGGTCACCGGAAGCAGCAGACCTGTAATCTGCCGGCATGTGATCTTTCGATCTGCCGAACGGTTGGCTTTCGATCTGCCGATACTCCTGCCTTCGTCGGCGGAGTCGTTCGAGCGTGGTGTTGGTGGGATACGAGCGACATCCGGCACGCAACGCTCGCGAACGCCATCGACGACTCTGTCCAGGGCCACAAACTTGGAGGTGCTGTGACGCCCGACGAGGTGCTCCACGTGACAGGCGTCCGTCAGCCCGGCGACAGCCGTCGAACCGGCTCCTACCGATACGAGGTCGCTGACGGCTGCTTCCTCACACTGTTCGACGACGGGCGCGTCCGCTTCCTCATCGACCCTCGTCCGCACAGGACGATTCGGATCGTACCCAGCAACACTAGCAACCGCCCTGGCGCGGCCTTGATCGAGACCAAGCTCGTCAAGCCCACCTGACGAGAAGTGACTGCGGTTCGCTCCGACGCGGCGAGCGTCCTAGGCTGTCCACTTGCCGGGAGAAGCTGCGCGCCCTGACCTTCCGCCGCGACGGGACTTGGCACCCTTGAGGTGGGTAAGTCTGCGGTAGCGCGGCCGTCGGCGCAGCTTCGCCGCTTGTGCCAACGGCTGCGCCGATCTTCTTCCATGGCGTGCCTGCCCCGACTGCTCGCCTCGTTCCGGGTCAAGCGCGGTAGGCATCTCTGCGGTGGTCGACGTCGAGTACCTGGATCTCGTGGCGGTCGTCGTCGATGCGGTAGCGGACCCGGTATTCGCCGCGCCGCGCCCGCCACAGACCGTCGAACGGGGCTCGTAGGGGCGCGCCGACACGGCGAGGTCGCCGTAGCAATGGGCCACTGATGAACTCCCAAGCGGCGAACGCGGCGGCTGACGGCAGGGTCTCGCTCAGTGCCCGCCGAGCGCCAGGGGCCAGCACGAGGCGGTACGGACCTGGCTCGGCGTCGTCGCTGGAGTCCGCCTGCTCATCCTGAGCTCTCACGGGCCTTCCGTTGGGTCATGAGAGCGGCCATCTCCTCGATGGTGGTGACCTGTCCGCCGGTAATCGCGGCGTCAGCCTGGCGTATACGCGCCATGGCCGCCGGATCGGAGAGCAGCTCGATCGTGGCTTCCAGCGAGTCCAGATCCTCAGCCGAGACCAGCACGACGTACTCGCGGCCGTTGCGGGTGATGTGCACCCGGTCGTGGGTGCGATCGACCTCGTCGGCGACCTCCGACAGCCGGGCCTTCGCTTCCGACAGGGGAATGGTCGTCATAGACTAGAATCATAGTCTATGACACTCGGGTCGTCCAGCTACGATGGTCTGACTAGTGGGGGCGTGATGAAGCGCGAGCCGGTGGAGTCGTCGAGTCTGGCGTCGGTGGGGTACGACGCGGCGACGGCGGTCCTGGAGATCGCGTTCCTGGCCGGCGGGGTGTACCGGTACTACCAGGTGCCGGCGAGCGTGCATCGCGAACTTATGGTGGCGGACAGCCTTGGGAACTATTTCACCCAGTTCATCAGGCCGCGCTACCGCTTCAGCCGCGTGGACGAGTGACGACCGCCGTTCGGCGGGAGGTGGTGCATCCATTCGCCGAGCGGGATCGGATGCCGGAATCCGCGATAGGCTGTCGGGCGGATCAGCCGAGCAGCGGAGGGTCACGTGGACTTGTCGACGAGGAGCTATCCGTTTCAGCGGCAGCGGCCATTCGACCAGCCGGAGGAATTCACCTGGCTGCGGCGTAATGAGCCGGTATGCCAGGTGACGATGTTCAATGGTGCCACGGCATGGTTGGTGACGCGGCTCGACGATGCCAAGGCGGTGCTGGCCGACCAGCGGTTCAGCCGGCGGGCGCTGCGCGAGGCGGCGTATGCGGATTTCAATTCCGACCCGAGCGCCGTGCAGCCCGGCGATTCCTTCGACTTCGGTATGTCGATCGCCGAGCCGCCGGGGCACACCCGGTGGCGGCGGATGGTGAACAAGGCCTTTGGCGCCAGGCATGCCGAGTCCATGCGCGGGCGGATCGTGGAGTGTGTCGACGAGGTATTGGGCGATATCGCCGCCTCAGGACCGCCGGTGGATCTCATAGCGGCGTTCGCGTTCCGGCTGCCGATCCGGGTGCTCTGCGAGCTGTTCGGCGTTCCCGAGGGCGACCGTCACCACTTCCTGGAATGGGCCGACGCCATCCGGAACGTGAACAGCTCGCTGGCCAACTTCGGCGCGGCCCAGCGGCTACTCGGCCGCTATGCCGGCACGCTCGTCGCGATGAAACGGCGCGACCCGGCCGGCGACATCCTCAGCACGCTGATGACCGTTCGGGACGCGGACGGCAGCGCGCTCACCGACGACGAACTGGTCTCGTCGGTTCTGCTGCTCGTCGTCGGCGGATACGAGACGACCGGTGTGCAGTTCGGCAATGGGCTGTTCACGCTGCTTAGGCACCAGGACCAGTTGGCACGCCTCGAGCGGGAGGCCGAGTTGTTGCCGGCGGCCGTCGAGGAGATCCTCCGGCATGCGCAGGCCAGCACCGGATTCGCCAGCGCGATGCGCACTACCGCCGACGTCGAGGTGGGCGGAGTGGCGATCCCCGCCGGCTCCACCGTCTTCGTGTCCATCGACTCGGCGAACCGCGACGAGGCGCATTTCGAGTGCCCGGAGGCGTTCGACCTGACGCGTGATCCCGCGAGTCGGCATCTCGCCTTCGGCAGCGGCGCGCATTTCTGCCTCGGTGCGCAGCTGGCGCGCGTGCAACTGCAGGAGGGATTCGGCCGGCTGCTACGACGATTTCCGGCGCTCCGCCTGGCCGCCGAGCCGGAAGAGGTGGCATTCACCAGCAACCTGTTCGCCCACTACCCCCGTGAGCTCGTCGCCACCTGGTAGCCGCGGCGCCGGCCCGGCGAGCAGTTTCACCGGGCCGGCGATCGTGCGGTCATGCGATCTGCCGCCTGGTCAGCAGCCGCCGCAGTTGTAGTAGGTGACGTCCCAGTGGTTGCTCTCCCGGAAGTAGATGTTCCCGGACCCGGAGCGCCACTTCGAGCCGCCGATGTAGGTGAAGTTGCGCTGGATGTAGTTGGAAATGCAGGTGTAGAGGCTGTAGTCCAGCTTGTAGCCGTTCCAGTGGCTGTAGGTGCCGCTGGCGTGGCCGACCTCGGTGCCACCGGTGATGTTCAGCGCGCAGCCGCTCGCGCTCTTCAGAGTCTGAGCGCCCTTGATGGTCGCGAGGTTGACCTGCGCGAACGAGGTGCAGGTCGAGTTGTAGCGGTTGCTGCAGTTGCCGCTGGAGGACCAGGTGATGTTCGAAGACCGCAGCCTGGCGGTGGCCTCCGCGTGGGTCAGCTTGGTCACCTGGATGCCGACGTCCTCCGCGGGCGCCGACGACTGGACGGGATCGCGTTCCTTGACCGGTGCGGACGCCAGCGCGGTCGTGGCAGGCAGCAACAGCACGGCGGCCGCGGCCGTGCCGGCGAGCAGGGTGCGAAGCAGGGCGGTTCGCATTCGACGCTCCTTCGGGGGTCGGTCCGACGGGCGGCGACGGAAACCGCCGGCAGGCGCAGGGACGTGCCGATGCGCAACCGCCCAATCGCGCACAGTAGTCACTATTGGCGAATTAGCCCAGGGTCACGTTGGAAGTTTTCTAATCCGATCGCTTGACGCCCGGCTCTCACACGGCAGAGTGAGCGGCTGAACATTGCGTGTTCGCAATGACGCAGCAACGACGCAGCCAGGAGCGGCTATGAGCATCGCCCGCCGGGTTCTCACGTGTGTCGCCGCCGCGGCGGTCACGCTGACGGTGGTCCAGCCGGCGGCGGCCGAGCACACCCCGGAGCCGGCCGCGGTGTCGGTGCCGGGCAGCCACAACAGCGAGATGGGCTGTGCTGGCGACTGGCAGCCCGAGTGCGCGCAGGCGCAGCTCACACGCGACACCGCGGACGGCGTGTGGAAGGGCACGTTCACGGTGCCGGCCGGGTCGTACGAGTACAAGGCCGCGCTGAACAACTCGTGGACCGAGAACTACGGCGCGGGCGCCGTGCCCGGCGGCGCCAACATCCCCTACGACACGGCCGGCGGCACCGTCTCGTTCTACTACGACCACGCGACGCACTGGGTGACCAGCGACGCCGAAGGCCCGGTCGTCACGGCGCCCGGCAGCTTCCAGAGCGAGCTGGGCTGTCCCGGCGACTGGGCGCCCGAGTGCATGCGCTCCTGGCTGCAGGATCCGGACGGCGACGGCGTCTACACCTTCTCCACGACGGCCCTCCCCGCCGGTGAGTACGAGACCAAGGTGACGCACGGCCTGTCGTGGGCGGAGAACTACGGCGCGGGCGGCGTGCCCAACGGCGCGAACATCCCCTTCTTCGTCGAGGCCGATGGCGACCGGACCACGTTCAGCTACGTGCTCGAGACGCACGTGCTGACGGTGACGGCCGGCAGCCCGCCGGTGAACCTGCGCGAGCAGCGAGCCCAGTGGCTGCGGCGCGACCTGGTCGCGCTCGACCTGCCGGCGGACACCGAGGGTTGGACGTTCCGGCTGCACCACGCGCCGGAGGGCGGCCTGGTGGCGACGGCGGACGGGATCACCGGCGGCGCGGAGCTGCCGCTGAGCCTCGACCCCGCCGGCCTGCCAGCCGACGTGCGGCAGCGCTACCCGCACCTGTCCTCCTACGAGGCGCTGCGGCTGCCCGCCGTCGACCTGCAGGGCATTCTCACCGGCCAGGCGGTGGTGGCCGCCTACGAAGCCGACGGTGACCTGGCCGACGCCACCGGCGTGCAGCTGCACGGCGTGCTCGACGACCTGTACGCGGGCGCGGCGGCCCCCCGGCCGGTGGAGGGAGCTACGGACGACCAACTTGGCGTGAGCTGGCAGGGCCGGCGGCCGACGCTCGCGGTGTGGGCGCCGACCGCGAAGAACGTCGCGCTGCTGCTCGGCAGCGCCGTCGGGGACACCCCGCGCCCCGGGGCACCCGGCGCGGAGCCCGAGCGGCGCGTCGCCATGGACCGCGAGGCCGACGGGGTGTGGCGGGTGAAGGGGCACCCGTCGTGGCGCGACGCGCGGTACGCGTACGAGGTGACCGTCTACGTGCCGTCCGAGGACGCGGTCGTGACGAACGTCGTCACCGACCCGTACTCGCTCGGGCTCACCGCGAACGCCGAGCGGTCGGTCGTCGTGGACCTGTCCGATCCGGCGCTGAAGCCGGCCGGCTGGGACGGGCTCGCCAAGCCGGAGCTCGCCCAGCGGGAGGACACCACGATCTACGAGCTGCACGTGCGCGACTTCTCGATCACCGACGAGACCGTGCCGGCCGACCACCGCGGCACCTACCTGGCGTTCACCCACGACGGCAGCGACGGCATGCGGCACCTGCGGGGCCTGGCGGAGGCCGGCCTGAACTCGCTGCACCTGCTGCCGACCAACGACATCGCGAGCATCGAGGAGCGCCGCTCCGAGCACGTGCAGCCGCCGTGCGACCTCGGGTCGTTCGGCCCCGCGTCGGAGCAGCAGCAGGCGTGCATCGGCCCGATCAGGGACGCCGACGGCTTCAACTGGGGCTACGACCCGCTGCACTACACCACGCCCGACGGCTCGTACTCGACCAACCCGGACGGCACCGCCCGCAACCGCGAGTTCCGCGAGCTGGTCAAGGCGGTCAACGGCGCCGGCCTGCGCGTGGTGGTGGACGTCGTCTACAACCACGCGCCGGCGTCCGGGCAGCACCGCAACTCGATCCTGGACCGGGTCGTGCCCGGCTACTACCACCGGCTGTCGGCCACCGGGCGCGTCGAGACGTCCACCTGCTGCGCCAACACCGCGACCGAGCACCGCATGATGGAGAAGCTCATGGTCGACTCGGTGGTCACCTGGGCGCGGGACTACAAGGTCGACGCGTTCCGCTTCGACCTCATGGGCCACCACTCGCTGGCCAACATGCTCGCCGTCCGCGCCGCGCTCGACGCGTTGACGCTCAAGAAGGACGGCGTGGACGGCAAGAGCATCTATCTCTACGGCGAGGGCTGGAACTTCGGCGAGGTGGCCGACAACGCCCAGTTCGTCCAGGCGTCGCAGCTCAACCTGGCCGGCTCGGGCATCGGCAGCTTCACCGACCGGCTGCGCGACGGGGTCCGCGGCGGCGGCCCGTTCGACTCCGACCCGCGCATCCAGGGCTTCGCCACTGGCCTGTTCACCGATCCCAACGGCGCGCCGGCCAACGGCACCCCCGAACAGCAGCTGCAGCGGCTGCTGCTGCACCACGACCAGATCAAGGTCGGCCTCGCCGGCAACCTGCGCGACTACACGTTCGTCGACCGCTTCGGCCTCCCGGTGCGCGGCGCGCAGGTCGACTACAACGGCCAGCCGGCCGGCTACGCCGCCGACCCGAGCGAGACCATCACCTACGTCGACGCGCACGACAACGAGACGCTGTTCGACGTGCTGCAGTACAAGCTGCCGCAGTCCACCTCGATGGACGACCGGGTGCGGATGAACACGATCGCGCTGTCCACCACCGCGCTCGCGCAGAGCCCGTCGTTCTGGCACGCCGGCACCGACCTGCTGCGTTCCAAGTCGTTGGACCGCAACAGCTACAACTCCGGCGACTGGTTCAACCGCGTCGACTGGTCCTACGGGGAGTCGACGTGGGGCTCGGGCCTGCCGCCGCGCGATGACAACGAGTCCAAGTGGGACTTCATGCGCCCACTGCTGTCCGACCCGCTGCTGGAGCCGGGGGCGGCGCACATCCGGGCCGCGCACGACCGCGCGCTGGAGCTGCTGCGCATCCGGTTCTCCTCGCCGCTGTTCCGGCTCGGGTCGGCGGCGCTCGTGCAAGAGCGCGTCTCCTTCCCGACCGGCGGGCCCGCTCAGACGCCCGGCGTGATCGTGATGGCGATCGACGACCGGGCGGGCGTCGACGTCGACCCCGGCTCCGAAGGCATGGTCGTGGTGTTCAACGCCTCCGACGAGCCGACCACGCAGACGGTGGCGGAGCTCGCCGGTGCGGCGTTCGCGCTGCACCCGGTGCAGGCCGCCGGCGTCGACCCGGTCGTCCGGCAGTCCTCGTACAGCCCAGCGACCGGCGCCTTCACCGTGCCACCCCGCACAGTCGCGGTCTTCATCACCCGCTAGCCCCCAACCCGCCCCGCCGTTCGGTAAGCGCGTGTCCGCCGTTCGGTAAGCCCGTGTCCGCCGTTTCGTAAGGCCGTGTCCGGCGTTTGGGAAGGTGCCGTCGGCGGGCCGGTTGCCCTGGGCGGCACGGCTTTGGGCACGCGGGAATCCCGTTTGACGGCTACCCGGCCGGATGCGCCGCCAATTGCGTTCGCCGCATGCCGCACTACGCCAGGGCCCTACGTGAAGCTTGGCCCGCTATCCGTCCCCTTCACCTGGTGATCCGCAAGCACATGGAACACCTCGGCATCGGCCGCGCGGCCCCTGGGCCGCGGGCCGCGCGACCTACGGGCGGATCATCGGTCGGGTAGCGGCTTGGTGAGCTCGAGTTCGTCGCGCAGGTGGATGCCGTAGGCGCCGGTCAGGGGGACTTCGGGCTTGAGGGTGGCGCGGCCGGCGTCGACGGCGCCGGGACGGAGTGCGGTGAGCCGGAAGTCGCGCCGCTGGTAGAAGCGTAGGGCGTCCACGTTGTCGTTGGTGGTGACGAGCCACAGTCGGGTGCAGCCGGCAGCCGCCGCGACCCGCGCAACCTCGGCGAGGAGTGCGCTGCCGATGCGATGCCACTGGGCGCCGGCGTGGAGGGTGAGGATCTCGCACGATGCGCCGTCGACGACGTAGGTGAGGACGCCGGCGAGGCGGTCGCCGTCCACCGCGATCAAAGCGGGATGCTCCATGGGGTGCAGCAACACGCCGCGGCGGGCGACGCGCAGCGAGTGGTTTTCGGTGAGGAAGGTGCGCACGGCGGGTGAGTCGGCGTCGCCGCGGGGCCGAACGAGCACGCCGGTATTGTGCCAGTGATCGGCTCATGCTGAGCGGGGGCAAAGCACGGTGATGGCGCGGCTGCGGGCACCCACCGACCGGTTTGCCGTGCTCGTGCTCGCCGGGTCGCTGCTCGTGCACTTCGCGTTGCAGCTGGTGCCGAAGACCACCACGATGATCGACCTGCGGGTGTACCGGCACGCGCCGCCGGGGCTGTTCGGCGGGTCGCTGTACGACTTCCGGCTGGGCGAGTTCTCCGAGCAGTTCCCGTTGCCGTTCACCTACCCGCCGTTCGCGGCGCTCGTCTTCCTGCCGCTGTCCTGGCTGCCGTGGGTGGTTGTGCGGTTCGGCTGGCAGCTGCTCTCGATCGGCTGTCTGTACTGGATCGCGCGCTGCTCGACCCGGTTGGTGCTTGGCGCGCCGGCACGCCCACAGGCCCTGCTGTGGACCGCGGCCGCGATGTGGATCGAGCCGGTGCGCACGACGTTCAACTACGGCCAGGTGAACCTCTTCGTGGTCGCCGTGCTGCTGACCGCGCTGCTGGCCGGCCGCGACGTGCTCGCCGGGCTTGGCGTCGGCCTCGCCACCGGCATGAAGCTCATGCCGGCGATCTCCGGGCTGTACTTCCTGGCGCGCCGCCGGTACCGGGCGGCCGCGTGGTCGGCGGCGTGGTTCGTCGCGACCGTCGGGCTGATGGTCCTCGTCGCGCCGACGGCGTCCGGCCAGTACTGGCTGCACCTGCTCGGGGACGCCAGTCGGATCGGCCCGGTCGGCTCGGCGATCAACCAGTCGCTGCGCGGCGCGCTGGCCAGGTCGGCCGGCTTCGACGTGGCGATGGGGCCGCGGTGGGTGGCCGCCGCGCTCGTCGCGACCGTGCTCGCCGGGTTCGCCATGCGGGCCGCGGTGCGGGCTGGCGACGCGATGGCGACGATCCTCGTGGTGCAGTTATACGGGCTGTTGATCTCGCCCATCTCGTGGAGCCACCACTGGGTGTGGGTGGTGCCGGCGCTGATCTGGCTGGTGCACGGGCCGGTGGCGCACCGCTCGCTGGTGCGCGCGGCCGCGCTGCTGTGGCTGCTGCTGGTCGGCAGCTATCTGGTGCCGTTGCTGGTCAACGCGCAGCCGACGATCTGGACGATCCCGCGGCCGTGGTACCTGTCGGCGCCGGGGTGGGCCTACCCGGCGGCCACCGCGCTGATGTTCGTGGCGATCGCGGCGACGCTCGGCCGCCGGTCGCCAGCCGAGCAGCCGGCAACGCCCAAGCAGCCGGCAACGCCCAAGCAGCCGGAGCTGGCCGACCAGCCGGAACCGGCAGAGCAACCGGCGGCGGCAGAGCAGGCCGAGCAGGCCGAGCAGGCCGAGCAGCCGGAGCCGGCCGCTGGGCTCAGCCTCGCGGCCCCCGCCGCTCCGGCTGCCCGGGCAGCAGCGCGTTGATCTCGCCGGCCAGCTCGACGTCCTTGCCGGTGATGCCGCCCTCCGAGTGCGTCGAGCAGCGCAGCGTCAGCGTGCGCCACCTGATGTCGATGTCGGGATGATGGTCGCGGGCCTCGGCGACCTCGGCGATCCCGCGCACGGCCTCGATCGCCGCCGGGAAGCTCTCCAGCTCGGCGGTCCGCACGATGGAGTCGCCGTCGCGCTGCCAGCCGTCCAGCCCGGTCAGCGCGTCGGACACCTCGTCCTCGCTCAGCAGCTTGCTCATGCCGTGCATTGTCCCGCGACCGGGCGGTTCAGGCGTCGCGGGTGACCATCCGGGCGAGCGTGAGCGACCAGCCGATCAGCAGGTAGCAGCCGGCGCGGTACGAGCTGGACAGCAGCTGGTCCCACGGGACGGGGTCGCGCAGCACGTCGGCGATCGCGGACCAGCCGGTCGGCAGCAGCACGGGCTCCAGCCAGTCCATGGCCGGGATCGCGGTCAGCACGCCGGTGAAGATGAGCCCGCCGACGGTCACGGCCAGCACCACCAGCGGGTGCTCCGTCACCGACGACACCGCAAGCGCGACCGCCCCGATCGCGGACAGCTGCACGATCGTCCACAGCGCGGCGAGCGCCACCCGCCACAGCGCGGGCAGCACCGGCAGCGACGTGCCGGACAGCGTGAGCACGCCGTCGCCACCGTCGCCGACGACCACCAGCCCGGTGACCACGCCGACCGCGGCGATCAGCAGCACCGCGGCCGTGGTCACCGCGAGCACGCCGAACGACTTGACCACCACGAGCCGGATCCGCCCGACGGGGGCCAGCAGCAGCCCGCGCAGCGTGCCGTGCACGGACTCGCCGGCGAGCGCGTCGGCGGCCGACATCGACACCACGAGCGGCAGCAGCAGGAAGATCGCGGCGGACAGCGCGGCGATCGGCAGCACCAGCCCGTTGCCGGCGACCTGCGCGATGAGCGACTCGCCGTGCTCGCCCTGCGGGCCGCCGGCCAGTACCACCCCGACGCCGATGGCCACCGGCAGCGCGGACAGCAGAGCCAGCGCGACGATCGTCCGGGGCCGGCGGAAGGCCCAGCGCAGCTCGCTGCGCAGCATGCGGTGCAGCGGCGCCGCCGTCGCGCCGGCCATGGTCGTCATGCGCCGCCCTCCTCGGTGAGCGCGGCGAAGAGCTCCTCCAGCCCGGCGCGCCGCCGACGGGCCTCCGACACCGGCACCCCGGCCAGCACCAGCGCCTCGACGACCGCGGCCGGCGGTGTGCCCAGCAGCTCGGCCTCCACGCCGCCGCGGCACGCGCGGGCCGGCACCCCGGCCGCCCGCAGGGTGGCGAGCGCGAGGTCCACCGACGGCGTCGCCACCTCCAGTACGGGCTGGTCGCCCGCCAGCAGGCCGGCCAGCTCGCCCTGGGCCACCACGACGCCGGCCTGCAGCACCGCGACGTGCGTGCAGGTGGCCTCCACCTCGGCGAGCAGGTGCGAGGACACCAGCACCGTGCTGCCGGCGGCGTGCAACTCGCCGACGATCCGCCGGACCTCGCGGGTGCCGGCCGGGTCCAGGCCGTTCGTCGGCTCGTCCAGCACCACCAGCCGCCGCGGCACGAGCAGCGCCGCGGCCAGCCCGAGTCGCTGTTTCATGCCGAGCGAGTAGCCCCGGTACGCGCGTCGCGCCGCGTCCGCCAGCCCGACCCGGTCCAGCGCGTCGTCCACCGTGGACACGATCCGCGACGACGGCAGGAGCGGCTCGAAGGCGGCGCAGCGCAGCAGGTTCTCCCGCCCGGAGAGGAACGGGTGGAAGCCGGGCCCCTCGACGAGCGCGCCGACGTGCGGCAACACCGAGCCGGCGCCGTCCGGCATCGACGCGCCGAGCAGGGAAACCGAGCCCGCGGTCGGGCGGCACAGCCCGAGCAGCATCCTGATCACAGTCGTCTTACCGGACCCGTTCGGGCCGAGTACGCCGACCACCGCGCCGGCCGGCACGTCGAGGTCCACGCTGTCCACCGCGACCGTGCGGCCGAACACCTTGCGCAGGCCGCGGGTCTGGGCGGCCAGCGCCCGAGCCGGAGCGGCCGGCGCCTCCGCACCGGCCGCTCCAGCCTCCGTCGTCAAGGACGTCACCGGGACAGGGCCTCGATCAGCACCTGCTGCGGTACCGCGCCGGCGGCCACCCGGCCGTCCTGGGTGAGGATCGCCGAGACGACCGCGGTGCTGATCAGCCGCCCGGAGCCCCACGCGCCGCTCACCGGCGTGCCGAGCTGGTCCAGGAAGCCGCGCGAGCCCTCGGGGATGGTCCCGGCGGGCAGCTTCAGCACGACCACGGTGTCCCAGCCGTCGCCGACCACGGTCGGCTGGATGCCGCCGGCGAAGTCGGGCCGGTGGTCGGCGTCGGCCTCGGCGTCCGGCTCCGTCACCTTCGCGCCGGTCGGCGGCTCGAAGCGGAACAGCGACGCGTCCTGCGGCCCGACCGAGAGCTGGTCGAACCCGACGGAGAACACCGGGTCGTTCGAGCCGTTGCCGAGCGCCTCGACGCGCAGCGGCATCCGGAACTCGGAGTCGACGGCGATGCGCACCTCGCGCAGCAGCGAGCGCTCGGTCGGCGCCGGGGAGAGCACCAGCTCGTACGCCGGCCGGTCGGCCACCATGGCGGTGCCGTCGATCGCGATGGTGCTGGTCGGCCGCACCAGGTCGAGCAGCTGCCTGGCCGCGGTCGCCGGGTCGAAGGCCTCGCCGGCGTGCCCGGAGCGCTCGGCGTGCTCGGACGGCGTGAGCTTGGTGGCGGTGCGCGCCGTGGAGTCCCACCGCCACACCGTGGTGCCGTCGTGGACGAGGATCTGCTCACCATGCTGGCTGGGCAGAGCAAGCCGGCTGCGGCCGTCGCCGTCGAACCAGATGCGCGCCTCGGAGCTGCCGTTGATCAGCTGCCGCGGCAGCCCTGGCAACGGCGGCAGGCCGAGTGCGTTCGCCACGTGGATCGAGCCGTCCATCGCGGGTGGCTGGGCCGAGAGCACCGAGGACACCAGCTCCTCGGCCGAGATGTCGGGCAGGGTGGGCTGCTCGCCGGCGCCGGCTGGGATGGCGAGCGCGGCCAGCCCGGCCACCCCGAGCGCGGCCGCCGTGAAGGCCGAGACCAGGACCACCTTGTTCCGGTTCGTCGCTGTCATTGCTGTCATAAGAGAGACCATGCGGCACCTGCACTGAGAACGCGCTGAGAGCATCCACCCAACGCAGCGTTATGGCCGACACTAGTGCCTCGTGACGGCCTCACGAACGGCCAGAGTTCTGGTAGTGGACGACGAGCCCGGCATGCGGCGCGCGCTGCAGCGCGGGCTGACGGCCGAGGGGATGGAGGTCGTGACCGCCGCCGACGGGCCGTCCGGACTGCGCGCCGCGCTGTCCGGCGCCTTCGACGTGATCGTGCTGGACATCATGCTGCCGGGGCTGTCCGGCTACCGGGTGCTGCAGCGGCTACGGGCCGAGGGGGTGAATACGCCGGTGCTGCTCGTGTCGGCCAAGGACGGTGAGTACGACCAGGCCGACGGGCTGGAACTCGGCGCGGACGGCTACCTGATCAAGCCGTTCTCCTTCGTGGTGCTGGTCGCACAGCTCAAGGCGCTGCTGCGGCGCGGCGACGGGGTGACCAGGCTGTCGATCGGGGAGCTCGTGGTCGACCGCGCCGCACGCGCCGTGACCTGGGCCGGCCGGCCGGTCGAGCTGTCGCCGCGGGAGTACGCGCTGCTCACCGAGCTGGCGCGCCGGGCGGGCACCGTGGTGAGCAAGGACGAGCTGCTGACCGCGGTGTGGGGCGACGAGCGGGCCGCCACCCGCAACGCCGTCGAGGTCTACGTCGGCTACCTGCGGCGCAAGCTGGATGCCGCGGGCGCCGGGCACGTGCTGCGCACCGTGCGCGGGCACGGCTACCTGGTCGAATCGTGATCCGTCGCTGGTGGCGCGGGCGCACGCTGGCCTTCCGGGTCACCTCGGTGGTCGGCACGCTCATGCTCGCCGGGTTCGCCGCGCTCGCGTCGGTGGCCGTGCAGGCCGTGGACACCGAGCTCACCGGCACCGTCGACGCCGAGCTGCGCGCGGCCGTCAGTGGGGCGGCACCGCTCGTGGTGGACGGCCGCGCGGTGCCCTTCGACGGCGACCCGCAGGTTCGGGTGCTGGACACCGCGGGCCAACCCGCCGACGGGGGGCCACGGCTCGGCTTCGGCCGCGGCGACGTGCGTGGGCTGCTCGCCGGCGACGGCGTGTTCACCGAGGTCGGCGGCACCTCGTGGCGATGGGTCGGCGAGGTGGTCACGATCCCGGACGGTTCGCAGCGGCTGATCGTCGCCGGCACCGACCTGGTCGGCCAGGTGACGCTGCTGCGCAGGGCGGCGTGGGTGATCGCGCTGGCCGCCGTGGTGTTCTCGCTGGCGGTGGCGGCCGCGACGTGGGTCGCGGTGCGGCTGGCGCTGCGTCCGGTGCGCCGGCTGCGGCTGGCCGCGGCCGCGCTGCCCGAGGGCCGGCGGCTGCCGCTGCCGGCCGCCGACGACGAGCTGCGCGGGCTGGCCACGGCGTTCAACGAGCTGCTCGTGCGCCGTGACGAGGCCGCCGAGAAGCTGCGCCGCTTCACCGGTGACGCCGCGCACGAGCTGCGCAGCCCGGTGGCGTCGATCCGCGCGCAGGCCGAGGTGGCGGTCGCGCACCCGGATCCGGCGCTGTCCGCCGAGACGCTCGCGGACATCGTGGCGGAGTCCGAGCGGCTCACCACGCTGCTCGGCGACCTGCTGGCGCTGGCCAGGGCGGATGCCGGCGAGCGGCAGCCGGCGCGGCCGGTCGACCTGGCCGCCGCCGCCAGATCCGTGGCGGCGCGGTGGGCGGCCCCCCGGCCGGCGGAGGGAGACGCGGCCCCCCGGCCGGCGGAGGGAAATGCGGCGGACGGCGTCGAGCTGCGCGTGGTGGCGCCTACCGAGGTCATGGTGGCGGCCGCGCCCGCCGACGTGGACCGCGTCCTGGACAACCTCGTCGGCAACGCGGTGCGGCACGCGGCGGCGCTCGTCCGGGTCTCGGTGCTGCCGCACGCGCGCGCCGCCCGGATCTGGGTGGACGACGACGGCCCCGGCGTGCCGGCCGAGCACCGCGAGCTGGTGTTCCGCCGCTTCCACCGCATCGAGGCCGGCCGTTCGCGTGACGACGGCGGCGGCGCGGGCCTCGGGCTGGCGCTGGTCGCCGAGACGATCCGCCGCTACGGCGGCACGGTCGCCGTCACCGACAGCCCCGAGGGCGGCGCCCGCTTCGAGATCCGCTGGCCGTCCGGTGCCTGACGGAACCCGAGCCGCCGACGAAACGCGGGACGCCCACGTGGCGTATGACGAGCCGCGGGACGCCCACGTGCCGCGCGTGGAGCAGGCGGCGGCCGCGCTCTGTGAAACGCGGGACGCCCACGTGGCGTATGACGAGCCGCGGGACGCCCACGTGCCGCGGCGCGTCGTGGTTGGTGCGGCGATCGTGCGTGACGGGCGGCTGCTTGCCCAGCAGCGGGCCTGGCCGGCCGCGGACGCGGGACGGTGGGAACTGCCGGGCGGCCGGGTCGAGGACGGCGAGTCGGATGCCGTGGCGCTGGTCAGGGAGTGCGCCGAGGAGCTGGGTGTGCGGATCGTGGCCGGTGAGCGGGTCGGGCCGGACGTGCCGCTGCCGGGCGGCCGCTCGGTGCTCCGCAGCTACGCGGCGACCGCGCTCGATGCGACGGAACCGCGCCCCATTGAGCACACGGCCCTGCGCTGGCTCCGCGCCGACGAGCTGTCCACGGTCGACTGGCTGGACGCCGATCGCGCACTCCTGCCCTGGCTCCGCGCGCTGCTCGCCGCGGCGCCGCACCCCGACGTCGACACGCATCCGTAACGACGTTCTGGGCGCCCCAAGACGTCGATACGGATGCGTGTCGACACAAGAGCCGGGCGCGGAAGCTAGCGGGCGCGGGCTTCGCGGATGGCGCGCTTGAGGTCCTTGCCGCGCAGGCCCTGGGCCTCGAGCTTGGCGCGCCGCATGGCCAGCACGGGGCAGGCCTTGCACTGGCGCTCGGACCTGCAGCACTTCTTCTTGATCTTGCCCACGAAGCTCCGAACGACGGCGGCGGATTGCCGGACAATATAGGTAAGGCTCACCTCAATTCAGGCGCCTGTACCTGGGTGACGGTGGTCACGCATTACCCTTGGTAGTGCGGCCCCAGTTCGATGACTCAGTCCAGTGCGGTAAACCGCCGTCGCCGTTACAGCCCAACCAAGCCCCAATCAAGCCCTAACCAAGCCCTAACCAAGCCCCAATCAAGCCCAGGAGCAGACGCGTGCCCACCTCGACCCAGCCGGCCGTTCGAGCCGACCTGCGCAACGTCGCGATCGTCGCGCACGTCGACCACGGCAAGACGACGCTGGTCGACGCCATGCTCCGGCAGAGCGGCGCGTTCGCCGAGCGCGCCGAGCTGATCGACCGGGTGCTCGACTCCGGCGACCTGGAGCGCGAGAAGGGCATCACGATCCTGGCCAAGAACACCGCCGTCCATCGGGCCACCGACCAGGGCATCGTCACGATCAACGTGGTGGAC